>RCNI01000536.1_pt1 | contig 23151 bp, 28 predicted proteins | sample 2041151 | NCBI WGS metagenome assembly RCNI01 (sample SAMN09708214, study PRJNA481090) | feces metagenome | isolation source: feces | place: Antarctica: Albino Rookery | reverse complement strand
TGTTGCGGACATCGGCTCATTATAGGGATATTGTTCCATTTGATAATCCTCCTGTTTTTCACTGCTTATTAGTATGTCCAATGCAGTGGAAAATTACCCACAGCAACACAACGTTTTATAAATTCAAAAATAATAAAGGGATTGTATCCGGCAAGATACAATCCCTTTGTATATTATGAGTGTCAAAAATGGGGTACTGAATTAGTGTTCGCCGTGCTCGCCGCATTCGTGAGCGTGTTCGTGTTCATGGCAAACGGAACCGGTAGATACCAGATTACCGCTCAGGAAAGCCTGCACAGCAGCGGTAACATCGCCGGTTGCGCCAACAATAACTTCAACACCGCGTTCATTGAAGATGTCCACAGCGCCGCCGCCCATGCCGCCGGCAATGATGACTTCTACACCACGGTCAGCCAGGAAATTAGGCAGGAAACCGGGCTTGTGGCCGGGGTTAGGAATAGATTCGGAGGACTTAATGGTGTTACCTTCGGTTTCGAAAATGGTGAAGTTTTCACAGTGGCCAAAGTGACCTGCAACGATGTTGCCCATAGATGCTACAGCAATTTTCATGATACAATCTCCTTTTTATTCATGTTGTTCCAATAATTTCATGGTGTTTAGATACGCCTCATATAGCCCGTCTCTTGCGGGACAGTCCACATCGGCAATGGTGCGTCCTGCGTTTACCGCAGCAGGCACCGCTTTATCATAAGGCACACGCCCTACAAGCGGGACATTGTGCGCATTACAATACGATTCAATTTCTTCGGTCATTTCCGGCGACACATCATATTTATTGATGCACACCGCCGTTTTGGCATGAAGAATGTCCGCAGTTTTCAAAATGCGCTGCATATCGCTCATACCGGACTGGCTGGGTTCTGCCACAATCAGTACCAAATCTACACCAGTTACCGATGCAATAACAGGACAGCCAATTCCTGGCGAACCATCAATAATGGCCAAATCAGCGGTATGATTGGCAGAAAGCATATTGTTTTTCACCTGTGTAACCAGCTTACCGGAGTTTCCTCGGCCCATTTTGAGCTTTGCAGTGGAAAATACCCGCTCGCCATCGTACAGATTCAGGTCACCTGCTTCATCTTCCAACAGTGTTACTGCCTTTTCAGGGCATACATAAGCGCATACGCCACAACCTTCGCAGGCATATTCATTCACAGTGTACACATCACCGTTACGAATAATGGCATCAAATTTGCAGTGCTCTGCACAAGCACCGCAGCCAATGCATTTGCTCGGGTCAATTACCGCTTTTTCCGAACCAATAAACTTGGAGTGACTGGGTTCCCCGCTCAGTTTCTGCACCAAATGCAGATTCGGCGCATCTACGTCGCAGTCGGCAAATACCTGTGCATCAGCAAAGCGGATAAAACTTGCAGCGGTAGTCGTCTTACCGGTTCCGCCTTTACCGCTTAAAATCAGCAGTTTTTTCATTCGCCCACCTCCTCACGGATGGTACGCAGCAAATCAGCAAACAGCTTTGCTGTTTCTTCGTGATGCTCCGATGCAATCTTACCGGAAGAAGTTAGCTGCGCAATGGTTGGGTCAAAGGGAATGCGTCCCAAAACACGAACGCCACGCTGTTCAAAGAACTCTTCCAGTGGTTTATACGATCCGTCTTCCTTGTTTATAATCACACCACATGGTTTTCCCAGAATGTTCACCAGTTCGTAAACCATTTCCAGATTATGCAAACCAAAAGCCGTAGGCTCGGCAACCAGTACGCAATAGTCTGCTTCCGTAACGCTTTCCATGACAGAACAGGCGCTGCCCGGAGGACAGTCAATCACAACGGTATCATTAGACTGGAATCCCAGTTCCATTGCCCGTTTTTCCACCGGAATTGCACTGGCTTCACCCAGATTCAGTTCCCCGGTAATCACAGTAATGTCTTTGTACTGTCCTTGTTCTACTGTGCCGACTACACGCTGCTCATTGGTGATTGCCCCGGTAGGACAAACCAGTGCACAACCACCGCAGGAGTGGCACACCTCAGAAAAGACCATCGGCTTATTCTTGACGAATACCAAGGCATTGAATCGGCAGAAGTCCACGCATTTTCTGCAACCAATGCACTTTTCTCCATCAAAAGCAGGCTGAGTTGTATATACCTGCTCACTTGTCACATTGCTGGGAGTTAAAAATAGGCGGCCATTCGGTTCTTCTACATCACAGTCGATGTATGTGGCATGTTTAGCGGCTACCGCCAAGTTAACGGAAACAAAGGTTTTGCCTGCGCCGCCTTTACCACTCAGTACGGCAATCTTCATTGGATTCCCTGGAACCCTGCGTGGAAGTGATCGAGAAGTGACAGCTTACCTTCTTTCAGAGCAGCAATGTTTTCCATTGCGTCTGTGCCCTGTGCTTTGTAAATCTTCATTTCTGCTGCCTGCAGTACCTGCGCAGCGTTTTCCCCGCAGCGCACAGTAATCAGTGTATCTGCGCCCAAGTCCACAACAATCTGCGCAGCCTTCAGGCCTGCACCGCCCTGCGCTTCTGCTGCTGCGTTTGCGCTGACTTCAGTTTCGTTCGTTTCTGTGTCATGCACCATGAAAAAGGGTGCTCGTCCAAAAGATACGCAGACACTCTTACGATCGTCATCAACAGGAATTGCTATTTTCATCTGTTACCTCCTGATTCTCACTCACGGCCATGCACTTATGCTTCTTGCATCCGCCACAGCCACAATACACTTCTTGTCCATCACACAGCTGATAATCGCCGCCTTCAATCTTCAGCGCCAGTCCTTCTACAAGAGCCTTTGCCAATTTTTTGCGAGCGTTGTTGTAAATCAGTTGTACCGTCGTGCGAGCAATGTGCATATACGTCCCGCACTCTTCTTGCGAAAAGCCTTGATAATCGATTAGTCGAATGGCTTCATACTCATCCACCGCCAGTACGACGATTTCCTCTCCAATACAATTGGTTGGTACAAAACCGTCATTTCTCGGCAATGAACATACCTTACGGCATTTTCTTGGTCTTGGCATATGGACGATCTCCTTTCGGCTTATTTATGACATATGCCATTTATGCTTATAATATACCCCTGTTATCGGCATATGTCAATAACTAAATCAAAAAAATTACCTCACGGTTTTCCATGAGGTAATTGGGATTATTTATTGAGTACCTTGCCTGCAAGATTAAACAGGACAAAGGCGATAATGTCCACTGCAACAATGGTGGAGCCAACAGGCGTACCGGAAACAATAGCAATCAGCAAACCAGTCAGCGCACAAATAACACTCAGCACCGCAGAGCAGATGGTCACCGCTCTAAAGCTACGGAACACACGCATTGCCGATAGTGCCGGGAAAATAACCAGTGCAGAAATCAGCAAAGAGCCAACCAAATTCATTGCCAAAACAATAATTACAGCAATGATTACTGCAATCATCAGGTTATAGCGGTCAGCATTGGTGCCGGCAGACTTGGCAAATGCCTCGTCAAAGGTAACGGCAAAAATCTTGTTGTAGAACAGAATAAACACGCCCACAACCACAACGCTCATAATGCCACACAGCCAAACTTCTGCTTTCGTCAGCGTCAAAATGGAGGTGGAACCAAACAGTGTGCTGCACACGTCACCGGAAAGGTTAGCGGAGGTGGAAAACTGATTCATAATCAGGTAACCAATCGCCATAGAGCCTACACTCATCATAGCAATGGACGCATCACCTTTAATTTTAGCATTCTGTCCTGGGCGCAGCAACAATACTGCGCAAAGTACGGTAACCGGCATAACAAACAGCATATCACTTGTCAGGTTCAGTGCAGAAGCCACTGCAATCGCACCAAAGCCCACATGGCTCAGACCGTCACCGATAAAGGAGAATCGTTTCAGTACCAAAGTAACGCCCAGCAAAGAGCTGCACAGCGCAATCAATACGCCAACAATAATGGCATAGCGCACAAAGGGAAACTGCAAGTACGCAAGCAAAGTTTCCATCACAGCTCACCTCCCTGCAGTGCAGCGAATCGCTGACCAATTTCACTCTTCAGGTATTCGTCTCTTGTTCCGAAAAACAGGTGCTTACCAATATGCAAAATATGGCTTGCATAGCGGGTAGCCGCAGAAAGGTCATGACTAATCATGATAATGGTAATGCCATCGTTCTTATTGAGCTGATGAATTACCTTATATAATTCACTGGTCACATGGGGGTCTAGGCCGCTCACAGGTTCATCCAATAACAGAACTTTCTGAGTTGCGCATAAGGCACGAGCCAGCAAAACTCGCTGCTGCTGACCACCGGAAAGCTGTCGGTAGCAACGCTTTTCAAAGCCCTGCAATTCCATTTTTGCCATAGCGTCCTTGGCCAGCTGCTTTTCTGCCTTATTATAAAAAGGACGCAGACCGCATCGACCCTGACAGCCACTAAGGACAATCTCCTCCACGCTTGCGGGAAAATCACGCTGCACCACCGTCTGCTGAGGAAGATAGCCAATCTCATTTTTCTGCAGTCCGTCACCAAAGGTGATGGTACCGCCCATAGGATTATGCAGTCCCAGAAGAGTCTTCATCAGCGTTGTCTTACCGGAACCGTTTTCCCCTACGATGCACAGGTAATCGCCAGCATGAACAGTAAAGTTCAGTCCCTGCAAAATCTCTCTGCCATCGTAGCCTAATGTTAAATTTTCACAGCTAATCTGTGCCATAAAGTTCTCCTCAGTTTAATGCTTGCTGCAGCACAGCAAGGTTTTCTTCCATATAGCCCAACCATGTTGCGCCCTGTGCAATCTGATCCGCAGTCACAGCCTGCATGGACTGCATTGTACCAATCTCTTGGTTTTTGTCGGCTGTACTTGCAATAATGGTATCAGCAATCTTTTCATCGGAACCGTCAATGGTCAGTACCATATCCGCACCCAGCTGGTCCAAAGTCGCTGCCAGCTTTGCGATAGTGCCAAAACCTACTTCGGTCTCCGCAGAACAGCCCACAAACGCAGCAGCATACTTCAAATCATAGTCGTCTGCCAAATAGGCAAAGGGAAAACGGTCACCGAAAACCACCGTATCGTACTTTGCTTTATCTACAACATCTTCGTACTGTTCATTCAGTGCAGAAATCTGCTCCAAATAAGCATCCAGATTTGCAGCATACGTTTCGCTATTATCCGGGTCAACTTCCTTTAGCGTTTCGGTCAGTGCCTCGCAGATGAATTCTGCATTTGCAAGGCTCAGCCAAATGTGTTCGTCCGCAACATGTACATGGTCAGTTTCTCCCTCTTCGTGCTCATGCTCATGCAGGCAAACTTCTCGATGCTCTGCCACAATGTCCATGAGGTTTACAACGACCATATCTTTATTCTGCGCATTTTTCAGTGCGTCTGCCACCCAGTCATCGCTAACGCCACCGGTGTACACAAACACATCGCAGGTTGAAATCTTCACCATATCGGCCACGCTAGGCTGGTAGCTATGCAAATCAACGCCATTGTCAATCAGCAACGTCAGTTCTACACTATCAGTATCCCCCAGCAGGTTTCTCAGCCAGTCGTATTCAGGGAATAAGGTAGTAACAATCTGAATTTTATCCTCATCGGGTTTCTGCGCCTTGTCCGTTCCGCAAGCACACAGGCTAAACAGCAGTACCACACTTAATAATAACGCAATTCCTCGTTTCATTTGTCCTCGTCCTTTCCCTGTTCGTTCTGACACTCCTCACAAGTGCCATAAAATACTGTTTTCATACGATCCAGCTGAAATCCATGATGCGCCGTAATATGCGAAGCAATTGCCGCCATCTCGTCGCAGTGCAGGTAAATCAGCTTACCGCATTTTTCGCACTTACAGTGGAAGCACATCGGTGCATCGCAGTGATGGTCGCCTACATATTCAAAGTACGCACCATTGCCGTCCATCACATATTTATTGACCAAGCCATCGTCCACCATACGTTCCAGCTGGCGGTACACCGTAGTCGTTCCCATAGGCGTTCCTTGGTCGCGTAGAAGTGCGCAAATCTCCTGCACACTCACATGCGTTCCTTTGGTCTGCTCCAATAAATTCAGCAGCTGCTGTCTGTTTTTTGTATTATATTGTGTCTTCATGCATCTGCACCTCAAGACAAAAAAATAAACGGTCAATTTGAAAACCGTTTTCATATTATAGAATTCTATGTTGCAAAAGTCAATATGAAAACTATTTTCATTTTCACTTTTTCTCTAATTTTCTATATTGATTGTCTATTTTGCTATACAGCAGTCTGTATTCTTTTACAGCATCATCAAAGTTTTAACAATTTCAGTCCATATCGTTGACTTTTCATGCTTTTCTGGGTATTATTATTAGTCGGATGGACAATCGTCTAATCTCATTTCAATTAAAGGGATGGTTTCAATATATGTCAAGCTCACATCGTATCATGGACGGAAAAACGGTTTTCATCACTGGCGGTGCTGGTGGCATCGGCTATGCTACCGCTCAGGCAATGCTGCGTGAGGGTGCACTGGCAGTTATGATTACGGATATCACAGAAGAAATTGCACAAAAGGCTGCAAATCGACTGATGGAAGAATTCCCCGGCAGAAACATTGAATACGGCGCACCTAAGCTGACCAGCGAAGAAGAAGTTGGCGCAGCACTTAAGAGTTTTGCAAAAAAATATGGTCATCTGGATGCTGCTTGTGCAATCGCAGGTATCACCCACAACACCACCATTAAGCGTATTCCCGACGGCGAATTTAGTCGTCAGATCAGTGTTAACCTCTACGGCACATACACCGTAGACCGTCAGTCTGCACTGATTATGCGTGAACAAGGGTTCGGTTCAATCGTAAACTGCAGTTCCATTACCGGTCTGTACGGCAGCCCCATGGGCTGCGGATATGGCGCATCTAAAGGTGCTGTTATATCTCTGACCAAGTCTCTGAGCCGTGAACTCGGCCCCTACAATGTACGAGTCAACTGCGTAGCTCCCGGTTCCATTAAAACTCCTATGACGGAAAACCTGTCTGACGCAGCGAAAAAAGCAGCTGCTTCCGGCATTGCTCTGCAGCGTATGGGTGAGGCTTCCGAGGTTGCTAATGTATTCCTGTTCTTGGCTTCTGACATGAGTTCTTACTGCACCGCTGGTGTATTGAATGTAGACGGATTTACCGTATAAACGCAAAAAAGCGACGATTGAAAAAATCGTCGCTTTTTTTATTGTATATAACACATTTGTGAATTAAACCTAATTCGCAGAAAAATCTGCAGCCAGTTTGTACAATATGTTCGCCAACGTCATACAAAAGGTCCTTGTTCCATCCGCATAAAGTGTGCATATGCAACAAAAAATGTACTATTTTTCTGTTAGTTACGAACTTGACAAGTATTCATCAAGCCGCTATCATATTAGGGGAATATTTGCATAAAAAATTGCATATGTTTTCGCTTACTCTGTAAATAACCAATGTGAAAATCGTTGGATTCTGATTTGAAAGGAAGTTCTTACAATGAATATTACTCGTGTAGACAACGTACTGCATCAGGACTTTGCTAACTATCCTCACTTCGGTGTTCTGGATGGTGTTAAGGTTTTTGTAACCGGTACTAACATCGCTGGTCCTTTTGCTGGCTCTCTGATGGCTGAAATGGGCGCACAGGTTCTGCAGGCAGAAGCTCCCTCCATCGCATGCCAGACTCGTGGTACTGCTGCATGGTCTCAGAACCATAGAAACGAATACTCCATCACTCTGAATACCGCTACCGCTCGCGGCAAGGAAATTTTCCTGAAGATCGTTGAATGGGCTGATATTTGGATTGAAGCTGGTCGTCCCGGTGGCTACGAAAAGCGTGGTCTGACCGACGAAGTTTGCTGGGAACACAACCCCAGACTGTCCATCGTTCACGTTTCCGGTTACGGTCAGTTCGGCCCCGCTAAGGACAAGGCTTCTTACGACGTTTCCGGTCAGGCTATGGGCGGCTACATGTACATGAACGGTGTAGCTCCCACCGCTAGCCCCCTGAAGGTTAACCCCTACCTGTCTGACTATGTTACCGCTTACAACACCTGCATCGTTGCTCTGGCTGGCTACATCCACGCTAAGAACCACGGCGAAGGCGACTCCTGCGACGTAGCTCAGTACGACAACATGTTCCGTCTGCTGGACAACTACCCCGTTGTATGGTTCAACCAGGGTTACCCCAAGAACGGCGAACCCGTTCCCTTCCGTACCGGTAACAAGAGCGACCAGGCTGCTTGCTTCTCCTTCTACGACACCAAGGACGGCTCCGCTATCTTTGTTGGTATGGTTGGTCAGGGTCCCTGCAAGCGTGGCTACCCCGTTGTAGGCATTGGTACCGTTGGCGAAGGCGATATCCCCGCAAACTGCACCGGTCTGCCTCTGCTGGATCCTCGTGGTGCAAGAGCAGAAAAGATCATGGAAGAGTTCTGCGCAGCTCGTACCGCTGTTGAACTGGAAGAGATCTTCACTGCTAACGGCATTCCCTGCCAGAGAGCATACGGCCCCGAAGATATCATCAACGACGCTCAGTACGAAGCTCGTGAAGATATCATCGAATGGGAGGACGCAGTATTCGGACCCATGAAGGGTATCGGTCTGATTAACCGCTTCAAGAAGAACCCCTCCAAGGTTGTTGCTTCCGCACCTACCTTCGGTGAACACAACCGCGAAGTTCTGTCCATCCTGGGCTACTCCGAAGAAGAAATCGAAGATATGTACGCTAAGAAGGAAATGGCAACTTGGACTGCAGCTGATACCGCTGTAAACAAGAACCTGGCTGAGTGGGGCTTCTTCTGGGATCCCAAGGCACAGCGTGAACGCCTGGGTCTGGAATGGCCTATCTCCAAGTAATCTAGTTAACTCGGTACATTGTTACTACACATATACCTTAACTGATACAATAATCATCCCCTGCAACGAATGTTGCAGGGGATTTTCTTTTTGTTAAACCGTATAGTTTTTCACGGAAATGTTTGGAAATGAAGTCTATTTCTCTTCCAAAAGTTTTATGCTATAATATTAACATACTAGTGCAGATGTACATTCTGCATAAACACTAAATCACAAATGGAGGAATTCCCATGAACAGATTGGAAGGCAAAGTTGCTCTGGTTACCGCTTGCACCCGCGGTATCGGTTACGCTATCGCAGAAACTTTTGCAAAGGAAGGCGCTTGCGTATACATGGCTTGCCGTAATTTGCCTGTTGCAAACGAAAAGGCTGCTGCATTGAACGCTCAGGGCTGCAATGTTAAAACCGTATACTTTGAAGCTCACGATAATGAATCCATCGTAAATATGATTACCACCTGCGTGCAGAACGAAGGTAAGCTGGACATTCTGGTAAATAACTTCGGCGGTACCAGCCCCGTTGACGACATTGATATTCAGCGCACCAACTTTGAAACCTACGCTGCATATGTAAATACACACTTGGCAACTGTATTTATTGCTACTCAGGAAGCACTGAAGCAGTCCATGACCGAAAAGGGTGGTAGCATCATCAACATCGGTTCCGTCGCAGGTATCACCCCCGACGTTTCTCAGATTGCATACGGCACCTCTAAGGCTGCACTGGTACAGCTGACTAAGCTCATCGCTGTTCAGGCTGCTCGCTCTAATGTCCGTTGCAATATGGTCTGCCCCGGCATGACCGCTACCGAAGCAGTTACCAAGAACCTGTCTCCTGAATTCAGAGATTTCTTCCTGAAGCACACCCCCATTCCCAGAATGGCAACTTCTCAGGAAATGGCAGATGCTGCACTGTACTTTGCAACTGCAGAATTTACCACCGGTCAGATTATGGCTGTTCACGGCGGCTTCGGTATCCCCACTCCTGTTTACGGCGATACCATGTCCATGAGCATGAAGAGATAATCCAACAAAACCAAAAAAGCACCGATGCGCATGCATCGGTGCTTTTCTTATTCTTTATTACTCGGTAATCGCTCTCAATTCGGCATCTGCCGTAATCAGTTCAAGCTCCGTCAATTTCCATGCTTTCGAAGTCCCCAGCGCAAAAAATGTCATCTCATGGGTCATTTGAAATGCAGGAATACGTGTGAGCTTAGGCATATACTTTTCCAGCACAGTCTTCCCCTGTTCTGTTGCTACAATATCTCCAATTTTAGAACGAATCGACAGTGGCATAACCGTGCCTCCTTTTTTCTTGTAATAGTTTACTCGTTTTCCGTCGCTGTGTCAATACATTTCGCAGTATGTCCCCCACTTGTAATAATTTGATATCTATTTTTTAATATTTATCCCCCACTTTTGACATTATTCGACCATAAAAAAAGACGAACTGCAATCAAGTGCGTTCGTCTTTTATCCAGTTTATAACTTTTGTAATAATGCAGTACAACCTTCCAGTACATCATTCCAAGTGACATCAAAATTCCCCGTGTACCACGGATCTGCCACTTCTCCCCCACGAGCAACATGGTCCAGAAGCAGACTAATTTTCCCGTCAGGATCTCCACCACAAATGCGCTTCATATTTCTGCGGTTGGCCTCGTCCATACCAATTAGCAAATCATATTGTTGGTAATCCGCCTTCGTCAACTGTCTCGCAGTCTTTCCCGCACAGTCAATTCCATGCTGTGCCAGTGTTCTGCGTGCCGGTGGGTACACACCGTTTCCGATTTCTTCAGTACTGGTAGCAGCAGAGGCAATCTCAAACTCGGCAGACCGTCCAGCCTGTTTCACCAAATCCTTCATCACAAATTCCGCCATGGGGCTGCGGCAAATATTGCCGTGGCACACAAAAAGTATTCTCGTCATGCGATTATTCTCCTCTAAAGCCGTATTTTCCTTGAATCTCATGGAGTTTCTGAATTCACAGAAACTTATTGAAGCTAATTTTCGTCTACATATAAATGCGTTACTACAAAAAAGTTCAATATAAGCACAGATTATAGCATACCCTTTCCTTGTTTGCTACCAAATTCGTTATCTTCATCAACCGAAACTGTGTTATAATGAACAACGAAAAATGAAAAGAAAGCAGGTGAATGCAAATGAAAAAGAAAGTAAAAGAAAAGAAAGAAAAAACGGAAACAAAATTCGGTAGATTCATGCGTACATTTCTTTCTACCATCATCTTTATCATATTGCTTGCCGCAGAAGGTTTGACCTTCTTTAAAATTTTGTCCTTTGATATGGTCCCCATGAAGTATTTGGCAATTTTGCTGGCTGTCCTAGTGGTAATTACCTTAATCCTTGCTATTTTGCTCTTTCCCAGCAAGAAAAAGAAGAGAAGACGCGCCTTCGGCTTCCGTCAACTCGTTGCCTATACGCTAACATTAGCTATGGCTTTCGGCTGCTTTGCCGGTTATCAGCCAATACTCAAGCTGTACCAGACCTTTAATGCCATCACCAGTCACTCCACCATCGCTGCACAAGTAGGCGTCTATGTTTTGGCTGATGATTCCGCACAGACACTGAAAGACACCTCTAAGTACAAATTTGGTTTCACTGATTCCTATGATGCAGAAAATGCGAACTTGGCTCTATCCGGAATTGAAGAATTATTGAAAACCTCACTTAAAGTTAGCAATTATGACACCACGTTTTCCATGATTGACGCTCTGTACGCTGGAAATGTGCAGGCAATCTTGCTAAATTCTGCATATATGAGCATCTTGAACGAAACTGAAGCCTATGCAGATTTTTCCACCAAAACCAAACTGCTATACGAGTACACTGTCACAAAAACCAACGATTCCACCGTACATTCTAACCAGATTGATGAACCATTTGTAATGTATCTCAGTGGCTCTGATACGCGCTCCAAGGTTCTTACAAAGAGCAGAAGTGATGTCAACATTCTCGCCGTAGTCAACCCAAAAACGAAGCAAATTCTGCTGATTAACACACCCAGAGATTATTACATTCCCAATCCTGCCGGTAAAGGTGCTCTGGATAAACTGACACACTGCGGAATTTACGGAGTCGAATGCTCCATGGAAGCGCTGTCCAATCTGTATAATCAGCCCGTTACTTACTATGCACAAATCAATTTCACTGGTTTTGAAACGCTGATTAACGCCATCGGTGGTATTTCCATTTACTCGGAAAAGGGCGATGGTGCATTACTCCGTCCCGGTGAAAACAAAATGAACGGACAGCAAGCTCTTGCTTTTGCACGAAATCGCTACTCCTATGCTAGCGGTGACAATGCCCGTGGCGAACATCAGATGCAGGTCATTACTGCAGTAGTAGACAAGCTAACCAGTGGTGCCGCTGTCACCAATTATTCCGAAATTCTGGACAGCTTGCAGGGTATGTTCGTGACCAGTATGCCTGGCGAAATACTCTCTGCATATATCAAAATGCAGCTTTCCGATAATGCACATTGGGATGTATTCTCCTATGCCGTTACCGGCACAGGTAGTTCTAAGATTCCTTATTCCATGCCCGGAACATATGCTTCTGTCATGCTGCCAAATCAGGAAACGGTTGCTCACGCTTCCCAACTGATTGGTCGTGTTCTGGACGGTAAAACTTTAACCGAAGCAGATATTCCTTTGACTCCTAAGCAGTAGTCTAAATTACAAAATGCAAAAACTAAAGCCCCGGTACGCAGACTGCGTACCGGGGCTTTACTCTTTATTTATTCGATGACAATTCCCAGTCCATTTAACAGATTAACTACCTCCGGGAAAGAGAACTTCGCACCTTTGAGCTTATTATTTCCAATATCCACAATATAGCCACTGGCGCCACGAAAATCCGCCTTTGTGAGGTTACTGCGGAAAAACTCAGTATTTTCCAAATCACAGCTTGAAAATTTACTTTCAGTCAAATTACAGTCAGCAAACAAAGAACCGGTAATGCGATTTCCCGCAAAGTTAAACTTTGAAAAATTATTCTCCGTAAACTGATTGTATTTCAGCTGACAGTCCTCAAAATGATTGATTGGTACAATAAACTTACCCGATGAAAGAAATTCACTCCAATTTATCCCCGCTAAGTAACACGAGGTAAATCCCGTATCAATCATATTGGCATGGTTTCCACGCACATTGGAAATCCTACAATCCACAAACTGGCAATCGGAAAACTTACACCGACTGATGACACAGCCATCAATCATGCAATGCTGAAAGGTGCAATCAGAAAATTCCATCCCCTCAATTTCTTCTCCAATTAACTCCAACTCCTGAAATTGTTCACTATCCCAATATCGTTTCTGTCTGTTCATCTACTTATTTCCTTGTACGAATGGTGCACCGTTACTTATAGCCTAATTCCTTGATCAGCTGAATGGCCTCATCCTTACTGTCGGAATAAGCTGTGACATAAAAAACAGTATTCTGCAGGCGAATCGCCTTCACATAATAAAAATCGGGGGCACTCGCTTCAAACGAATCCTTACTGATTCCCTCAAAGCTTTTGATTACCGCACCATTCTTGCCTTTATATGCTGCTTTTGCTCGCTCCACTAAATGATTGTATACATTCTCAGCATAGATTTCACTGTTCATCACATAGTATTCAAACGAATACTTTTCCTCATCAAAAGCGACATAGGCGTTCTGGAAAGCCGGATCATTTAACGCTTCAGTCTGATCATTAATGGCCAAACCTTTCTCTTCCATAATCGTCTTAAACTGCTCTGCTGTCAACGGATTCATGTCATTTTCAAACATGATGCAGCCGGAAAAAAGGAACAGTGCTAAAAGTGAATACAGGCATACATTCAATTTTTTCATTTGTTTTCCTCCAATTCTCATACGATGTGCAAAAGTGCATCGTTGGTGGGTAATTATCGGGGTATTCTGCCGCCATTATAGCATTCCTGCTGCAGTACAACAATATTTTTTCCACACTATTCGTAAAATTGTCATAAAACAAAAAACACGGAGAAATGAAAAAAATTTCTCCGTGTTAAATGTACTATATAAAGACTTAGCTCTGCAAACCGCACATGTGTTCCATAACTTCAACACCGTACTTTTCCAGACCCTTTGTCATCTGCAAAGCTTCGGTAATGTCATAGTCCACCAACTGATCATTTTGCATTGCCACAACGCGGCAAGTCTTGCCTTCAGCAAGCAGCTTTACAGCTTCGTGGCCCATGTAAGTGCCAACCATACGGTCCTTAGCAGAAGGTACGCCACCACGCTGTACATGTCCCAGAATCGTGAGTTTTGTATCCAGTGCTAGTTCTTCCTTAATTTTGCGCATAACTGCGTATCCGCCGCCTTCAACGCCTTCTGCAACAATAACCATGTAATGGGTGCGACCGGCAAGGCGTGCACGGCGAATGGCTTCAATCACATCTCGATGATGTTCCTGTTCTTCTTCCGGTGTTACAACAACGGTTGCACCGCAGGCAATGCCAACAGACAAAGCCAGGTGTCCGGCATGACGGCCCATAACTTCAACCACGGAGCATCTCTCGTGGGACTTCATCGTATCTCTCAAACGGTCAATGCTTTCCAGTGCTGTGTTGCATGCCGTATCGTAACCGATGGTATAGGAAGAACAAGCAATATCGTTATCAATGGTGCAGGGAATACCTACAACAGAAATTCCCGCCTGTGCCAACGTCAGCAAACCTTTAAAAGTACCGTCACCGCCAATGCCGACCAGAGCATCCAGTCCCAGCAGCTTACAAGTTGCAATGGCCTTTTCTCGACCTTCTTCGGTCATAAAGTCCTTACTTCTTGCAGAGTACAACATAGTACCACCATGACGAGAAATGTCGCTTACGCTATCAAAATCGAGTTTGACAAAGTCGCCACTAATCAGACCATGAAAGCCACGACGAATACCAATGCACTCAATACCAAGATGGAGTGCCATTCTCACAACACCACGAATCGTAGCGTTCATACCTGGCGCATCGCCGCCACTAGTCAACACACCAATACGGCGTACTGCAGAGCCCATAACCTATTCCTCCAATGATCATTTATATATCAGGTTGTTACCAATTATAACACGCTTAATTTCTTGTAACAAGCGAATGTTAAGAATTATGGATGCACGAAAGCGTACAAATTTACCGTTCAAATTTGAGAAACAATAGCAGAATCTTGGTGATTATGATACAATACTGAGGTTATTAGTCCAAAATTTCGTTTAGGAGAGAACTCATGAACCGACTCGCACTAATGGTCCTCAAAAACACCTTCCGTCTGCCCTATCTATACGGAAAACTGTGCCACTATGCCAAAGCCCCCGATCGTTACACATCCGAAGAAATGTACGCCCATGTACAAAGAATTATTCACTGTGCAAATTGTGCTGCAAATGTAACCATCGATGTATACGGTACAGAAAACTTACCCACCGAACCGGGTTTTCTGCTGTACGCAAATCATCAGGGAATGTTTGATTCCCTCGCCATTCTGCCCAGCTGTAAATTTCCCACAGGTGCAGTATATAAAAAGGAGCTGGCCGATATTCCTCTGCTGAAGCAGGTGGCCGCCTGTACCTATTCCTTTGCTATGGATAGAGAAAATGTCCGTCAGTCCTTGGAAGTAATTCAGAATGTCACAAAGCAGGTGCTAAACGGCAAAAACTACCTGATTTTCCCGGAAGGCACTCGCAGCAAAAACGGAAATAACATGGGAGAGTTTCACCACGGCAGCTTCCGATGCGCACTAAAAGCAAAATGTCCCGTTGTCCCTGTGGCCCTGATTGACTGCTTCAAAGTGCTGGATGAAAAAGGCAGCAAACCGCTAACTGTGCAAGTACACTTTCTTCCTCCTATTATGCCCGAAGAATACGAAGGTATGAAAACAGCGCAGCTAGCTGCGCTTGTAAAAAGCCGAATTGCGGATACCATCAGCGCAAATATATAACAAAAAATCCCGTCGGAAACTACATTCTGACGGGATTTTCTTATGCCTCATCTGTCTTTCGCAAATCAGTGCTTTGATTTCAGTGCCTTAAGTGCCACCTTGTCGTTTATCGCTGTCTGTGCATTTTTTGTACAGACTGTGGCTAGTCTTACCGCCATACTGAAAACTTTTGATTTGTTCTTCTGCATCAACATATAAAAATAAGGCAGATGCTTTTTAAGCATCTGCCTTTATGGATTCAATTATGCCTTAACAAATTCAGTTGCAACTTCAACAATGTGTTCAGCGCTCAGACCGAACTGCTTCAGAAGCTTTGCGGCAGGACCGGAGTGACCAAATTCATCGTTTACGCCGATGCGACGCATAGGTACGGGGCACTTTTCACTCAGAACTGCAGCAACAGCTTCGCCCAGACCGCCGATAATGTTGTGTTCTTCGCAGGTAATCACCTTGCCGCATTCCTTAGCAGCAGCCAGAACCAGTTCTTCATCCAGAGGCTTAATAGTGCACAGGTTAATAACACGTGCATTGATGCCTGCTTCAGCCAGCATCTTGCCAGCTTCGATTGCTTCGTTTACCATCAGGCCAGTTGCAATAATGGCTACATCATTGCCTTCACGCAAAACTTCACCCTTACCAATCTGGAAGCTGAAGTTTTCTTCCTCGTGGAATACGGGAACAGCCAGACGGCCAAAACGAACATATACAGGACCCTTGTGCTCGTAAGCAGCCTTAACAGCAGCCTTTGCTTCAACATCGTCGGAGGGGCACATAACTACCATGCCGGGAATAGAGCGCATCAGTGCAAAATCTTCGCAGCACTGGTGAGAAGCACCGTCTTCACCAACGGAGATACCGCCGTGGGTAGCGCAAATCTTTACATTCAGACCGGGGTAGCCAATGGAGTTACGAATCTGTTCAAAACCACGGCCAGCAGCAAACATAGCAAAGCTGGAAGCGAAAGGAACCAGACCCATTGTTGCTGCACCTGCTGCAACAGCCATCATGTTACCTTCTGCGATACCGCAGTCAAAGTGGCGTTCGGGGAAAGCCTTCTTGAAAATGCCGGACTTGGTTGCGCCTGCCAGGTCAGCATCAAAAACAATAATGTCCTCGTGTTCCTTGCCCAGTTCGGTAATTGCGTTACCGTAGCTTTCACGAGTTGCAATCTTCTTTACATCTGCCATCTTACTTGCCCTCCAGTTCCTTCAGCTGTGCCTGCAGTTCAGCCATAGCTACTGCAAACTCTTCATCGTTGGGAGCCTTGCCGTGCCAGCCGGCATTGTTTTCCATAAAGGAAACGCCCTTGCCCTTAACGGACTTCATCACAATTGCAAAGGGAACACCCTTAGTTGCACGAGCCTGAGCGAATGCTGCTTCAATCTGTTCGAAGTCGTGTGCATCAATTTCTGCTACTTCAAAGCCGAATGCCTTCAGCTTTTCGGGAATGGGATAGGGGCTCATAACGTCTGCAATATTACCATCAATCTGCAGACCATTGTTATCAATAATCACGCACAGGTTATCCAGGCCATAGTGCTTAGCGAACATGCAAGCTTCCCAAACCTGACCTTCCTGAATTTCGCCATCGCCCAACAGAGTGTACACACGGCAATCCTTGCCCATGTACTTTGCAGCCAGAGCCATGCCGGCTGCTGCGGAAATACCCTGACCCAGAGAACCGGTGGACATATCCACACCGGGGGTGAGGTTCATGTTGGGGTGACCCTGAAGGTAGCTGCCAATCTGACGGAGAGTCAGCAAATCTTCATAGGGGAAGAAGCCGCGCAGAGCCAGAGTTGCATACAGACCGGGAGCAGTGTGTCCTTTCGACAACACAAAACGGTCACGGTTTTCGTCTTTGGGATTTGCGGGATCAATGTTCATTTCCTTAAAGTAGAGATAGGTGAACATTTCTGCAGCGGAAAGGCTACCGCCGGGATGGCCTGCCTTTGCTGCATGAACGCCTTCCAGAGCGCCCATACGCACCTTGCAAGCAATTTGCTGCAGCTGGTTGATTTCCTGAACTGTCATGGCATGTCCTTCTTTCTTAATCGTTGCCGCATTTTGCGGTCAGTTATGAGTATAGACAGATATTACTTTTGCCGTAAAAAGTCACTATTTCTTATAATATGGTATTATAATCGTAAAGTCAATTCAACAGATTTTCTAAAAAAAAAGGCAAAAGAAAAACCACCTCTGTACAGCTTGACAGTGGTGGTGAAAAAAAGGAACGTATAACAATAAAAAACAGGAACTGTATCCTTTTTGGATACATTCCTGAGAGAAAAGAAATTGGAGCGGGCGACGAGGCTCGAACTCGCTACCTCCACCTTGGCAAGGTGGCGCTCTACCGGATGAGCTACGCCCGCATTGATGGTGCCCCCGGTCGGAATCGAACCAACGACACGTGGATTTTCAATCCACTGCTCTACCAACTGAGCTACAGGGGCAAAATGCTGCTGATGAATGGTGGGAACAACAGGGCTCGAACCTGTGACCCTCTGCTTGTAAGGCAGATGCTCTCCCAGCTGAGCTATGCTCCCATGGGTTCATCAGCAGCTCAGATAGAATACCATTTTACAGGCTAAATGTCAACACTTTTCTACAAATTTTTTCAAATTTATTTCGTGTTGACTTTCTCTCTGCCTGAGCTCTAGTCAATATGCAGTTTGGAAAGAAAAATCCCGAACACTTTTGCATTCGGGATATTGGAGGCGCCACCCGGATTTGAACCGGGGAATCGCGGATTTGCAGTCCACTGCCTTACCACTTGGCTATGGCGCCATCTGGAGCGGGCGACGAGGCTCGAACTCGCTACCTCCACCTTGGCAAGGTGGCGCTCTACCGGATGAGCTACGCCCGCATCTATGGTGCCCCCGGTCGGAATCGAACCAACGACACGTGGATTTTCAATCCACTGCTCTACCAACTGAGCTACAGGGGCAAACATATGTGCCGCCGATGATATGGTGGGAACAACAGGGCTCGAACCTGTGACCCTCTGCTTGTAAGGCAGATGCTCTCCCAGCTGAGCTATGCTCCCGTGGTCATCAGCGGCTCAATTATAATAGCACGGTATGGATAGAATGTCAATACCTTTACGCTAATTTTTTAATTTATTTTTCAGCGTTCTTTCTACCAAGAATTTCCCCTACATCGGCAGGCGTAAAGGTGTATACCGCGTCGCAGAACTGGCAGGTCACGGAAATGTCCTGACCTTCTGCAATGATGTCCGAAAGCTCTGCGTTGTCAATGGTGCTCAGCACATTTTCAACGCGCTCACGGCTGCAGTTGCAGCGATACTCCACAGGAGTCTCCTCAACAATGTCGTACTCCATATCCTTGAGAACATTCTTAATCAGTTCCTCAGCGCCGCCGTTTTCTCCACCGTCTACCAGCTGCATCGTCACAGCGTCCATCCAGAAGATATTGTCTTCCAGCTTTTCGATCAGACCTTCCGGTGCACCGGGCAGCAGCTGCACAATAAAGCCGCCTGCCTGAGCAACGCTCAAATCGGTCTCTACCAGTACGCCCAGACCAACTGCGGCAGGAATCTGCTCACTTTCGGTCATATATGCGGCTACATCTTCACCAATTTCACCGCTGATGATTTCAGTGCTGCCCACATAAGGCTCACGCAGGCCAATATCACGAATAACCGTAAGCATGCCATCCGTACCAACAGCACCGCCTACATTCAGATGACCGTCACTGCGCAAAGGCAGATCCACATTGGGATTACCCACATAGCCACGAACATTACCTGTGCAGTCGGAAACTGCCAGTACACCCTCGATCGGGCCACCGCCGTCAATGCGCATGGTGAGTGCTGCATCGTCTTCCTTCATCATATTCCCCAGAAGGCTGGTAGCGCACAGCAGTCTGCCCAGTGCTGCAGTTGCCGTGGGGGTAGTATTGTGAATATCTTTTGCACGCTGAACCATACCACGAGCTGTAATTGCAGAAATCTTTACAAAACCGTCATGGGTCAGTGCACGTACAATCTTATCCATAATTATCGTAACTCCTTAGTGATTGGTATTTTCGGCAGTGATAAACAATCTGCCATGCTCATGCTGCGGCCCGTTCTCGTCCACACGGATATTGACAAATCCCGCCTGTTCCAGTGCCGTCACAAGCCACTGCACATCGTGTGCATATTCGATATGTTCCTCTTCTTCTCGTTCCCACAAATCATCTTCGGTACGGGTGAAGATATCCATACCATATATAATTGCGTTTTCGTCTTCGTCGAAGTCAGCTCTCCATAGACAAAGCACATCTTCGGTTTCATCAACAAACACTTTGCCGTCCAAAGAACGGAAGCGTTCGGGCGAGTTAATGTCGAACACAAATACACCATCGGGTGCAATAAATAAATGTAGTCTACGCAGCAGCTCTACTAAGTCCTCAGCAGGAATATAGTTCATTCCGTCAAGGGTACAAATTGCAGCGTCTACCACATCATTAAGATCCAGACTTGCTGCATCCTGACACAGAACCAGAGGCGGTTCTGCCACATCAAGATCGTACACCTTATCCATTAGTTCCATGAGCATATCCGTAGACGCATCAACGGCAATCATTTCATAACCACGCTGGGCCATAAGACAGGTAACCGTACCTGTACCACAAGCAAAGTCCAGCAATGTAGTTACTTTCTTTCCCACTCTGCGAAACTGCTGCTCATAGTAGTCTGCAAACTGCTCGTACGGTACATCCTCAGTCAAATCGTCATACCAACGAGCCAAACCGACATAAGCGCTCATTTTTCTTCCTCAGCCAGGCGATCAAATACCACAGCGTAACCGCCCTTACCGTACTGCAAAGAACGGTTTACACGGCTAATCGTTGCACTAGATGCGCCCGTTTTATCCAAAATATCATTATAAATCATACCCTGACTCAAATAGCTAGCCACCTGATAGCGCTGCTCCAGAGCCTGCAGCTCCGTTACCGTGCACAAATCATCAAAGAACATTTTGCATTCTTCCAGAGTTTCCAACTTCAAAATGGCCTTATACAGTTCGTCACTGCGAGGTTTTCTATTCTGCTTGTTCATGTTATCCTTTTATCCTCCAAGTGAAAAAATTTCACACTTTAATGCATGAATACATTGTATACTACCATATGGTAAAAGGCAACAAATTTTTCTACACATTAGCGTATAAAATTGCAAATTTTTTGTGACTAGAACATGTCTAATTGCTTTTGATTTTACCATATGTTATAATGTGCGCATAAAAAGGATGTGATACTATCAACTTACTAAGTGCATTATTTTTTACTGCAACAAGCAGCAGAGTTATGTGGCTAATCCTGATGATATCATGTATGGTTTTAGAGTTTTCTACCGTAAATCTCACCAGTATTTGGTTCGCACTCGGTGCTCTGGCTGCTCTGATTAGCAGTCTTTTTGGCGCACCCGTGTGGTTGCAGGTGGTTTGGTTCTTTGCCGTGTCTATTCTGACATTGGTGATCACTAGACCCTTAGCCAAAAAGTATCTCAACGGGAAAACCCAGGCCACGAACGCCGATATGGTCATCGGTGAAATCTGTGTGGTTATGGAGCCCATCAGCAATCTGTCTGAAACCGGCGCTGTAAAGGTTGGCGGAAAAATTTGGACAGCAAGAAGTGAAGACGGCACTGTATTTGCTCCGGGCGAGCGAGTAAAGGCAGTGCGTATTGAAGGTGTGAAGCTCATCGTAGCTCCCGCCAAGTAAATCATTCTCAGGAGGTATCATTTATGGTATTTTTCATCATCCTCGTCATCCTGGCTCTGCTCATTGTCATTCGCAATGTACGCGTAGTTCAGCAAGCCAACGCTTACGTCATCGAACGTCTGGGCGCTTACAGCACCACTTGGTCTGTAGGTCTGCATATCAAGATTCCGTTCATTGAGCGTGTAGCTAAAGTTGTCACCTTGAAGGAACAGGTTGCCGACTTCCTGCCCCAGCCTGTAATCACCAAAGATAACGTTACCATGCAGATTGATACCGTTGTCTACTTCCAGATTACTGACCCCAAGCTGTACACCTACGGCATCGAACAGCCTATGCTGGCTATCGAAAACCTCACCGCTACTACCCTGCGTAACATCATCGGTGATTTGGAACTGGACCAGTGCTTGACCAGCCGTGACATCATCAACAGCAAGATGCGCTCCATTCTGGACGAAGCTACCGACCCCTGGGGTATCAAGGTTAACCGCGTTGAGCTGAAGAATATTGTTCCTCCCAGAGAAATTCAGGACGCAATGGAAAAGCAGATGAAGGCAGAACGCGAACGCCGTGAATCCATTCTGAAGGCTGAAGGCGAAAAGAAGGCTTCTATTCTGGAAGCTGAAGGTGCAAAAGAATCCGCAATTCTTCGCGCTGACGCTAAGAAGCAGCAGCAGATTCTGGAAGCAGAAGGCGAAGCAGCTGCTATCCTCACCGTTCAGAAGGCTACCGCAGAAGGTATCCGTCTGATTAACGAGTCTATGCCTAGCGAAGCAGTTATTAAGCTGAAGGCTCTGGAAGCTTTCGCTGCCGCTGCTGACGGTCAGGCAACTAAGATTATTATTCCTTCTGAGATTCAGAATCTGGCAGGCCTTGCAACCGGTCTGGTTGATACTGTAAGAGAATAATCAAATTTCTTAATAACCACTATGAGCCCCCGGTGCAAATCGGGGGCTTTTACACAAATAAAAGGACTATGCAATATGGAACAGTTAAAGCAGTTTTTAATTGAACATAAGCTTGCACCGGAAGTCTTGGATTACAATGAACTTACGCAGGCATTTATTACCGCTATGGAAGACGGACTAAATGGAAAAGATAGCTCCATCAAAATGCTCCCCACCTACTGCTACGGAGATGGTATTCCTGCACTGCATACCCCTGTGGCTGTTATCGATGCAGGCGGAACGAACTTCCGCCGTGTATTGGTAACGCTGACAGAAACCGGTGCAGACTTTGACCAGCTCGAAGAGCAGGCCATGCCCGGTACCCACGGTGAAGTACCTTGGAGTGACTTCATCACCTGCTGTGCCGATGCACTCCAGCCTCTTCTGGAGAAAACCAAGCGCATTGGTATGTGCTTTTCTTACCCCGCTACTCCCCAGCCGAACAAAGACAGCCGTGTACTCTACCTGACCAAACAAGTCCAGCTGCGTGATGCCGTGGGCAGATCTGTATGCGAAGACTTAAACGCAGAACTGGAACGCCGTGGCTATAAGGGCCTAGAATACTGCCTAATTAACGACACCCTAGCCGTACAGTTCGGTGCAGCCGCCTATCACCACAAATCACCAGCCGATGGCATGGGTTTAGTCTGCGGAACAGGTTCTAATACCTGCTGTGCGCTACCGGTCAGC
>RCNI01000535.1_pt1 | contig 23163 bp, 22 predicted proteins | sample 2041151 | NCBI WGS metagenome assembly RCNI01 (sample SAMN09708214, study PRJNA481090) | feces metagenome | isolation source: feces | place: Antarctica: Albino Rookery | reverse complement strand
GGAAGCGGCGGCTCTCTTTGGCGTTGGCAGCCCGGAACGGGTGATTTTTACCGCAAACGCGACGCACGCACTGAATATTGCCATCCGCTCGGTGGTACAGCCAGGAAGCCGGGTAGTGCTCTCCGGATATGAACACAACGCTGTGACACGGCCCCTCCACACCATTGCCAATGTGGAGCGGATTGTCATTGATACGCCGCTGTTCCAGCCGGCAGCCATGGCAGAGGAGTTTCGGCAAGCCATTGCAGAAGGTGTGGATGCGGTCATCTGTACGCATGTGTCGAATGTCTTTGGCGCGGTGCAGCCAATCGAAGAGATTGCGGCGCTCTGCCGTCAGGCCGGTGTGCCGCTGATCGTTGACGCTTCGCAGTCTGCCGGAGTGCTGCCGGTACACTTAGAGCGGCTCGGAGCAGCTTTTATTGCTATGCCAGGACACAAGGGACTCTATGGCCCCCAGGGAACAGGCCTCTTGCTATGCGGTGAGGGCTGGGAGACCGTACCGCTGTTAGCGGGTGGCACCGGCAGCGTATCCCGACAGCAGACGATGCCGGAAGATTTGCCGGATCGTCTGGAAGCGGGGACGCATAATGTGCCTGGTATTGCTGGACTACTGGAGGGCTTGCGTTTTGTACGGAAGACCGGAGTGCAGACTATTGCAGCGCAGGAAAGGCAGCTGATTCGGCAGGCAGCCCAGCAAATGCAGACGATTCCCGGCGTGCATTTGTGGCTGGCAGAGCGACCAGAAGATCAGACAGGTGTGCTCTCTTTTACCGTGGATGACCGAGACTGCCAGGAAGTGGGCGAGGCACTGGCTGTACGGGGGATCGCCGTTCGTGCAGGACTGCATTGCGCGCCGCTGGCACACCGCACGGCAGGGACGCTGGAGAGCGGAACGGTCCGTTTGAGCGTTTCTGCATTCACCAAAATGGCACAGATGAAAGAATTTACAGCAGAATTATCAGATATACTTCGTGGAAATGCAAGATTTTGATGGACCTTTTTGTTGCTTTTTTCCAATATCTTTTATATAATAAGTAGTATCTATTAGTATGTGTAGCAGTGCGCGTGCAGCAACGTGTACAGAAAGGATAACAGTATGGAATCCGTCTGGTCTATATTAGAAGATATTGGGAGATATTTACTCCTGATTCGCCCCTCTGATATTTTGGATGTGGCAATTATGGCTTTTTTGATTTACCGGATGAGCTCTCTGGTGAAGAGTACGCAGGCGGGCAATATCTTCAAAGGTGTTGCCGTTGTCGTCTTTACGGTGTGGGGCTCGCAGGCGCTGCATCTGCGGGGTGTCCACTATATCCTCAGCCATTTGCTGGAGTGGGGTGTGCTGGCACTGATTATTCTTTTCCAGCCCGAGATTCGTCAGCTGTTGGAACAGTTGGGCAGTCGGAACATCAAACTGCTGCAAACACTGATGCCTCAGCAAAAGAAAGTTTCCGAGGTGGAGCAGGCCATCGATCAGACTGTGGTGGCCTGCACCGAAATGTCCCGGAGTCGGACAGGCGTGCTGATCGTTTTTGAGCGGGAAAACCTGTTGGATAATCTGGTGCGCAGCGGCACCAAACTGGATGCCGCCGTTTCCGGAGAACTTCTGAAGAACATCTTCTTCGTGAAAGCACCCATGCATGACGGCGCCGTGATCATTCGCAACGGGCGGATTTTGGGAGCCGGTTGTATGCTGCCTTTATCTAAGAATGTCAATCTGAGCCGTGACTTGGGGATGCGGCACCGTGCCGGCATCGGTATGAGTGAGAACTCGGATGCCGTAGTGGTGATCGTTTCGGAGGAAACGGGTTCGATTTCTGTGGCTCTGGGAGGTATGCTCAAGCGCCATCTGATGCCGGAAACGCTGGGCCAGCTGCTGCGTAATGAGCTGATTCCCCAGCAGGACGAGACGGGCGAAAAGTCCCGCTTCCCGCTGACAGAGATTTGGAAGAACTGGAGAAAGGGGGAGCAGGATGGAAACGAATAAGAAGGAACGTACGCAGAGAGACAGTGACAAGAGTCGGAAGATTTTCCGAATCATAGGTTCCATTCTGATCGCCATTGCCATTTGGTTTTATGTGGATACGGTGAAGACCACCAACGTGACCACCACGGTGCGGAATATCCCAGTGGAATTTGCCAGCGAAGAGACGGTGCTGGCCGACAACGAGCTGATGCTGCTTTCTGGTTATGATACTACGATTGATTTACAGCTGAAAGGCCCCCGTAAGATCCTGTGGAAATTGGATAAGAACAAGATTCGCATTGTAGCAGATACCTCCGGCATTACCGATACCGGGATGCAGTCACTGAAATACCAGGTGATTTATCCGGACAATGTGCAGCCCAATCAGATCCAGGTGGAATGGGCCAGCGCCTATTCTGTTACGGTAACGGTCGGGGAGCTGTACACCAAAGAGGTTCCCATTCACTGCGATATCAAGGGGGAGGCTGCTAAGGGATTCTTGGCAGAAGATGTGATTCTGGATCCTGCCGAGTTGGTTCTTCGTGCCCAGCGGGACGATCTTTTGAATGTCAGCTATGCCAAGGTGGAAATGGATATTTCCAATGCGGATGAAACGGTCATTAAAACGCTGAAATTCCAGCTGTATGACTATAACGATATCCCGGTCGATAATGAAAATATCCGCGTTGCAACCAGCTTGATTCAGGCGACTGTGCCGGTGAAGATGGTTAAAATGGTGCCTTTGAAAGTTAACTTTGTGGAAGCGGACGGTTCCACAATGAAGCAAATCGATTTTAGTATCGATCCTGCAGAGGTAAAACTGGTGGGCGAAAAGGATACACTGGATACCATCGAAAAGATTGTTCTGGATACGATTTATCTGCAAGACCTGGAGGCATCGGAAAGCCTTCATTATGACATCCATTTGCCGGATGGGGTAAAGATGATCGACGGGCCAAAGAAGGCCACCGTCACCATTGTGACTAAGGGGGTCAGCGAACAGACGATCTCTGTGGATCAGTTCCGGACCGCCCATGTACCCGAAGGCTATGAGGCTGAAGTTGTCACAGGAAGTCTGGAAATCACAGTCCGCGGCCTGACCAAGGAAGTCGAAGCACTTAAGAGCGAGGATTTGCAGATTATTGCGGATTTGAGTGATATTAAAAAGGAAGGCAGTTATACTGTTCCTGTCAAGATCAAAGTCAAGGGCTTTGAAAATGTTGGTGTCAAGGGCAGTTATCATGTCATTGTAAATGTGTCGAAAATGACAGAAGAGTAACCCGAAAGGAAGAAAAAAGATTATGACGCAGATTGCGACAGTAGAAGAAATTTTAGCAGATGGTTATGCCCGGATTTCTGTACCACGGAAGACCGCCTGTGGGCATGATTGTGAAGAATGTGCCGGCTGCGGTATGACTGGTGCCTCCATTTTTGCCAAGGCAAGAAACCCTGTGGATGCCCAGCCTGGTCAGAAGGTCGTGGTAGAGAGCAGTACCAAAAAACTGCTGGGTGTTGTGGCTCTGGTGTATGTGCTGCCCGTGATTTTGTTCCTGGCAGGCTATTTCACCACGGAGGGACTGGCGGAAGGTGTGCGGTATACCATTGCTATTGTGGCGGCTGCTTTGTCTCTGATCCCCTGCATCTGGTATGATCGCCGGGCACGCCGCAACAATGCCCTGACGTATAACATCCTGCGTCTGCTCTGATGTTTGGCTATGTACGTCCGTCGCCGGAACGGCTGACGAAAGAGGAACAGGATCGTTTCGCCTCTGCCTACTGTGGCCTGTGTCATACGCTGCAGCGGCGCTATGGCCTGGCGGCCAGGATGATCCTCAACTATGATTTGACGTTCCTGGCCATTCTCCTCAGTGATGGCAGGGAAGGTTCCTTTACCTGCCAGCGCTGCATTGCACACCCCGTCGCAAAACGGCCCTGCGGAAATCCTTCTGTGGCGCTGGACACGGCGGCGGATATGAGTGTGATCCTCAGTTGGTGGCAGATTCAGGACGGTGTGGCGGACCACGGCTTCTGGGGAGGACTAAAATACAGAGCGGCAAGTCTGTTCCTGCGTGGTGCCTACCGCAAGGCGCGGGAACAGCAGCCCGCTTTTGACGCAACAACCCAACAGCATCTGCGGGAGCTGGATCAATTGGAAAAAGAGCATTGCCCCTCCATTGACCAGCCAGCAGATACTTTTGCCCGGCTTCTGGCCGGAGCGGCGGAGGCCATTGAGGATCCTGTCCGCCGCAGAGTTTTGCAGCATCTAATGTACCATCTGGGCCGTTGGGTCTATCTGGCAGATGCTGCCGACGATTTGAAAAGCGACCTGCGCAGCGGCAGCTATAATCCGCTTTTGCTGCGCTTTGCACATCATGAAGGCGTGCTCACGGATGAGAGCCGCGCCGAACTGGCCGGAACCATGGATCGATCCGTTGAGCAAATGGCGGCGGCTTTTGAATTGGTGGACTTTGGACTCTGGACACCCATCATTCGCAGCGTGGTGTACGAAGGTTTGTACGCGGTGGGGAATGCGGTACTGAACGGTACCTTCCACCGACGTCTGACGAGAGAAGAAAGAAACCTTACACGAAAGGCAGGAGCATAATATGCGGGATCCCTATCAGGTGCTGGGTGTTTCCAGTACTGCAAGCGACGAGGAGATCAAGAAAGCTTACCGAAACTTGGCCCGGAAATACCATCCGGACAATTATCATGACAATCCGCTGGCCGACTTGGCACAGGAGCGGATGAAGGAAATCAACGAGGCTTACGAGACGATTCAGGAGCAGCGCCGTGGTCGGACGACCAGCGGTCGCTCGACAAGCAATACGTCTAATGGCTATGCAAGCTATGGCTATGGGAATGCCGGCGGTTATGGCAGTACCGGCAATGCGTACAGCGGCGGCTATGGTTATGCCAATGGAAATCCTACGTACCAGCGGGTACGTATGTGCATTAACCAGGGCAATCTGAACATGGCAGAAGAACTGCTGAATGCTGTCAACAATCACGATGCAGAGTGGAACTTCCTGAAGGGCTCGGTGTGCTATCGCCGGGGCTGGATGGATGAGGCCAAACGCTATCTGGAAACAGCTGTCCAGCTGGAGCCGAACAATCCTGAGTATTTGCGGGCTTTGGCGATGGTGCAGGGCAATGGTGGTGCGTATCGCCCCGAGGGCTATGGTTCCATGCATACGATGGACTGCGACTCCAACTGTACACGCTGCTGTACCACCTGGCTGTGCTGTAATTTGCTGGGAGGCGGCTACTACTGGCGTTGCTGCTGTTAAGAGAAGTGTAGATTCGAACATTCGATTTGACATAGAGAAAGGGGAAAACCACAGTGGTTAAGAGTATGACCGGCTATGGCCGGGCAAGGGAAACACTGAATGGACGGGACATCACCATCGAGATACGTTCCGTAAACAATCGCTATCTGGATTGCACGGTGAAGATGCCGCGCGCCTACTATTTTGCGGAGGATGCCATCAAGGGACTGGTTCAGAAAGCTATCTCCCGTGGTAAGGTGGATGTCTATGTGACCATCGATGCTACGGCTGCCGGTACCACAGTGGTGCAGGTGAATGAGCCGCTGGCCAAGAGCTATTTTGAGGCACTTACCGGTCTGCAGGAAAATCTGGGTCTGTCCGGTCACATCTCTGCCATGGATTTGGCTCGTTTTCCCGATGTGCTGACGGTAACTAAGGCCGAAGAGGATCTGGAAACGGTGGCAGCGGATATCTGCCATGTACTGGAACAGGCTCTGCACAATTATAATGATATGCGTGCCATTGAGGGCAGCCGTCTGGCAGATGACATTGGCGGCCGCGTGAGTACCATTGAAACCGTTGTGGGCAAAGTGGAGGAGCGTTCTCCGCAGACCGTGGCCGAGTATCGTGCCCGTCTGGAGAGCAAGATGGCAGAGGTCCTGCAGTCTACCACTATTGACGAAAGCCGTATTCTGACCGAAGCTGCAATCTTCTCTGATAAGATTGCTGTGGACGAGGAAACTGTCCGTCTGCGCAGCCATATTGCGCAGCTGCGTGATATGCTTCAGAGCACCCAGCCCGTGGGCCGCAAGCTGGACTTCCTGATTCAGGAGGTAAACCGTGAGTGCAACACCATTGGTTCTAAGTGCAACGACTTGACGATCGCTCAGGATGTGGTGGATATGAAGGCTGAAGTGGAGAAGATCCGCGAGCAGGTGCAGAACATCGAATAAGGGGGCAGGGCAGATGCAGCTTATCAATATTGGTTTTGGCAATTTGGTGTCAGAGCAGCGGCTGCTGGCCATTGTCAGCCCCGATTCCGCGCCCATCAAGCGTCTGATTCAGGAATCCCGCGACCGCGGTATGCTGATCGATGCCACCTACGGGCGCAAGACTGCCGCTGTGCTCATCATGGACAGTGACCATGTGATCCTGTCGGCATTGTCAACTGAAAAACTAGCTCCCCGTTTGGGGTTAAAGGTTAAAGACTTTACAGAGGAGGAATGAACTTTGAACCAGGCAAAAGGCAAGACGTTTATTATTTCAGGCCCCTCCGGTGTGGGTAAAAGCACGGTTTTACATGGCCTGATGCAGAAGAGAGGCAATCTGTATTTTTCCGTATCTGCCACGACCAGAGCACCCCGCCCGGGCGAGGTCAGCGGAACGGACTATCTGTTCATGGACCGGGAAGCTTTCCAGAAAATGGTGGACAATGATGAATTCCTGGAGCACGCCGAGTATGTAGGTAACTGCTACGGTACGCCCAAGAGCTATGTGGACGCCGCCATGGAAAAGGGCCGGGATGTGATTTTGGACATTGAGGTGCAGGGCGCTGGTCAGATCTGTGCCAAGCGACCGGAGACGGTGCGCATCTTTATTGCACCGCCTTCCTGGACAGAGCTGGAGCGCCGGCTGATTGCCCGCGGCACAGACACTCCTGAGAAAGTGCAGCAGCGCTTGCAGCGAGCCAAGGAGGAATGGAAGCTGGCTGACAGCTATGACTATGTGGTCATCAACAGCACCGTCGATCAGGCGGTGGATGAGCTGGACGCTATTTTTACGGCGGAGCATTGCCGCCCTGCTGACCGGATGGCACTCATTGAAGGCTGAAATCCGGAAAATTTAAATTTGTAAATTTTGAGCCGCAAGGCAGATAAGGAAGTTGATTATTATGATGCTGTATCCCGCAATGAATAAGCTGATGGACTATGTCCCCAACCGTTATATGATGGTCAATGTGGTGGCCCGCCGTGCCCGCCAGATTGCTGAAGAGGCAGAGAATGCTGGCGAACATCTGACGGAAAAGCCTGTTACCCTCGCAATCCATGAGGTGTCCGAGGGTAAGTTTGATGCCAATGCAATCAACACGACCATCGAGGAAGACGACGAGTAAGAACCACGTACAGGAAGGAGGGGGAGTTGCATGCCGCAGATCGCCAAGATTGCTGTTTCAGCGGCCACATATGCCATTGACAAACCCTACGATTACGTGGTGCCGGATTCCCAGCCTGTGGAGGTGGGAATCCGCGTTCTGGTTCCCTTTGGCCGAGGCAATCGTGTCTGCGAGGGCATGATTTTGTCTGTGCGCCGGGGAATACCAGACAAGCCGCTCAAGGCGGTGCGGCAGGTACTGGACGAAGAACCAGTTCTGTCGGAAAAGCAGATTCGTCTGGCGTTATGGATGCGTCAGCGATATTTCTGTACCCTCTACGATGCCATCCATACCATTCTGCCTGCGGGTGTCTGGTATACCTATCGGGAGAGCTGGGAATTATGTGATGGTGCGGCATGGGACGACCTTCCGGGACGGGAGGCGTCCATTTGCCATTTTCTGCAGGAGAGTAATGGCCCCCAAGATACGAAGGACTTGCAGGAGAAGTATGGTGACGACGTCACTGCCGTTCTCCATCGTCTGCGCCGTCAGGGGCTTGTTACCTCGCATACGGAGAGCAACCAACGCATCCGGGATAAAGTAGTGCTGTTTGCCTCACTGGCAACGGATGCCGAGGCGGCTCTGGCCGCTGTGACTCCACGCCGGAAGCGGGCACCGCGGCAATATGATGCGGTGGAGTTTCTCAGCCGCTATGGTGAAACCCCGGTGCATGAGCTGTGCTATTTCACCGGAGTGACCCGGCAGGCTCTGCGTCGTCTGGAACAGCTGGGGCTAATCCAGCTCCGGGAGCAGGAGGAATATCGAATTTCTTTGAAGGAGTATTCCGAACCCGCCGCGCCGATTGTGCTCAATGAAGAACAGCAGCAGGTCTTTGAAGAGATCTCCGCTCAGGTGGACAGCGGCAAGGGCGGCGTCACACTGCTGCACGGTGTGACCGGCAGCGGTAAAACCCTGGTGTACATCCGCCTGGCCCAGCGAGTGCTGGAGCAGGGAAAATCTGTGATGATTCTGGTGCCGGAAATTGCACTGACACCGCAGATGATGGCCCGTTTTTCGGCCTATTTCGGGGACGAGGTGGTACTGCTGCACAGTGGCCTTCGGATGACAGAGCGCTATGACCAGTATAAGCGCATCAAGCGCGGGGAGGCGCACATTGTTGTAGGAACTCGCTCGGCGGTGTTTGCGCCTCTGGAGAATATCGGCCTGATTGTACTGGATGAAGAGCAGGAAAGCTCCTATGAATCAGAGAACGCCCCGTGCTACCATGCCCGGGACATTGCCAAATACCGTTGTGCCCAAGAGGGAGCACGGCTGTTGTTAGGCAGTGCGACCCCCACAGTGGAAACCGCCTACTATGCCAAGCGTGGTGACTATCAGCTCTTGCAGCTGCGCCGCCGGTATAATCAGAAACAGCTGCCCCGGGTGGTGCTGGCAGATATGCGTCAGGAACTGCGTCGCGGCAATATGAGCTGTATCAGCCGCCCACTCTATGAGGAGCTGTCCGCTAATCTGGAAAAGGGCGAGCAGAGCATTCTCTTTCTCAACCGTCGCGGCAGCAGTCGACAGCTGCTGTGTCCGGAGTGCGGCTATGTGCCCCAGTGTCCCCGATGCAGCGTGTATTTGACGTACCACAGCGCCAATAATCGCCTGATGTGCCACTACTGCGGCTACTCGGAGAAATCTTCGGAGGAATGCCCGGAGTGCGGCGGCACAATGAAGCACATTGGAGTTGGTACCCAGAAAGTGGAAGAGGAGCTGCATGAGCTGTTCCCCAACACGGAAATCCTGCGGATGGATGCGGATACCGTCGGCGGTGGGCACGAGAAAATTCTGCGAAAATTTGAAGAGGAAAAAGTGCCAATCCTGTTGGGAACCCAGATGGTCGCCAAGGGACTGGATTTTGAAAACGTGACGCTGGTGGGTGTGCTGGCGGCAGATTTGTCGCTGTATGTGGACCACTATCGGGCTTCGGAGCGGACGTTCTCCCTGCTGACGCAGGTGGTGGGACGTGCCGGACGAGGTGAAAAAGCAGGCCGTGCGGTCATTCAGACCTACACGCCGGAGAATGATGTGATCCTTGCCGCTGCACAGCAGGACTATGAGCGGTTTTATGACGGAGAGATCCGTATGCGGCGGCTGCGCCGTGACCCGCCTTTTGCCGACCAGTTTACCATCACGGTGACGGGCATGGAGGAGGGGAGTACCCTGCGGGCCTGTGCCCAGATCCGGGACAGCCTTGGTCAGCTGGTTCGCCAGAGTGACTATGCGCCGTTGGAGTGGGAAGTGCTCGGCCCGGCACCGGCACCGGTGGTGAAGGTCAATAACCGCTATCGCTACCGGATCACGGTCATTGGAAAGAACGATAAAACCCTGCGCACCGTCATTGCCTCCTATATGCGGGAGTTTGCTATGCGAGGCGAAAACAGGGGTATGAATATTTACACAGATTGTAATTTGATGAACTAAGGAAGAATCGGGGGATGAAATATGGCACTGAGAGAGATTATTACCCAGGGCGATGAGCGCCTGCTGAAGAAATGCCATGAGGTGACCAACTTTAATAAACGCCTGCACGACCTGCTGGATGATATGAAGGAGACGCTGGTGGATTCCGGCGGCGTGGGTCTGGCAGCACCGCAGATCGGTATTCTGCGCCGTGTGTGCGTGGTGATGAACGAGAAGGATGAGATCATTGAATTGGTCAATCCCGTCATTGTGGCCACTTCCGGTGAGCAGACCGGCCTGGAGGGTTGTCTGAGCGTGCCCGGTATGTTTGGCGTTGTGACCCGTCCCAATGTGGCTCGTGTCCGTGCCCAGGACCGCAACGGCGATTTCTTTGAGGTAGAGGACGAGGGCCTGACCGCTCGCTGCTTCTGCCACGAGCTGGAGCATCTGGACGGTCATCTGTTCGTGGAGCACGTGGACCATCTGATGAGTGAGGACGAGCTGGAGGAGTACATCCGCCAGCAGGAAGAAGAGGACTAAGTATGCGTATTCTGTTTATGGGGACCCCGGAGTTTGCCGTGGCCTCTCTGCAGCGTCTGGTAGAAGACGGACACGAGGTGTGCGGTGTTTTTACCCAGCCGGATAAGCCGAAGAACCGGGGCATGAAGATGACCTTCTCCCCGGTCAAGGAGTATGCCCTGAGCCAGAATTTGCCGGTCTATCAGCCGCTGAAAATGCGTGATGGCGAGGCAATGGGCATCGTTGAAGAGTTGCAGCCGGAGCTGATCGTGGTAGCGGCCTATGGACGTATTCTCCCGGAGGAAATTTTGAATTTCCCCAAGTACGGTTCGATTAACGTCCATTCCTCTTTGCTGCCGAAATACCGTGGTGCCGCTCCCATCAACTGGGCCATTCTGGATGGCCTGGAAGAAACCGGTGTGACCATTATGTATATGGCCAAGGAGCTGGATGCCGGTGATATCATTCACACGGTGAAGACCGCGATTGATCCCGATGAAACGGCCCAGGAACTGACGATGCGTCTGGCCGCACTGGGCGCACAGGCACTTTCGGAGGCGGTGGAGATGCTGCATGACGGCACGGCTGCCCGCACGCCGCAGGATCACAGCGCCTACACCTATGCGCCGATGCTGAGTAAGCAGCTTTCGCCCATCGACTGGAATCGGACGGCTCGTCAGATTCACGATCAGGTCCGCGGTCTGATTCCCTGGCCTTGCGCTGTGACTGAAGTGGGCGGCAAGCGGGTCAAGGTTTTCAAGACGGAACAGGGAAGTGCCACCGAGGCTGCTCCCGGGACAGTGGTCGCTGCCGACAAGGCGGGCATCGAAATCGCCTGCGGCGACGGACAGACCCTGCGTATCACCCAGCTGCAGGCCGAGGGCGGCAAGCGCATGGCGGCGGCGGATTATCTCCGTGGCCATAGCGTACAGGTGGGTGTATGAAGGACGTGAGAAAACCCACAGCCCGCGATACGGCACTGGAAGTGCTGATGCAGGTGGACAACGCCAACGCATGGTCTGATGGCAGTCTGAAGCGGACGATTGCCAAAAACCGGCTGGACAACCGGGATGCGGCACTGGCGACCCGCCTGAGCTATGGCGTTATTCAGAACAAGATGCTGCTGGACTACTACATTACCTGCTACTGCACCCAGCGGGCGGAGAAGCTGGAGTCGGTTATCCGCAATATTCTGCGCATCGGCGGCTATCAGATCCTGTTCATGGATAAGATTCCGCACCGTGCTGCCGTCAATGAGGCGGTGGAGATGACCAAGACTCATGGCCGCTACAAGGCGGCGGGCATGGTCAATGCAGTGTTGCGGAAATTTGTGGCCAACTGGATGAATATGCCTGCGCTGCCTAACGGCAGTACGGAGGAGTACCTTTCCATCCGTTACAGCCATCCCAAGTGGTTGGTGGATCGATTGGTGGAGGTGCTGGGCCCGGAGGAAACCGAGGGCTATCTGAAGGCGAATAACGAGGTGGTGCCAACCACCATTCAGACCAATCGCTTGAAGACGACACCGGAGGAGCTGGAAAAAGAGCTTCGTCAGGCTGGGGCTGTGATTCAGCCGCACCCTTGGCTCGACGGCTGCTTTGAGGTCAGTGGTACCGGCGATCTGGAGAGTCTGCCCGCCTTTACCGAAGGTCGGTTCATGGTCCAGGATGCCGCGGCCCGGCTGGTGTCCACCGTGGCTCAGCCGGCGAAGGATGCCTGTGTGCTGGATATGTGTGCGGCACCCGGCGGCAAATCCTTTGCGCTGGCCATCGATATGGAGGACAAGGGGCAGATCGTGTCCTGCGACATTCATCCCCACAAACTGAAGCTGATTGACCGTGGTGCTGCGCGGCTGGGGATCACCAGCGTGAAGTCTGCCCTTGCCGATGGTCGGGAACATCATGCGGCTTGGCAGCAGTCGGCCGATCTGGTCGTGGCCGATGTGCCTTGCTCTGGATTGGGTATTATCCGGAAGAAGCCGGATATTCGCTATAAGAATCCGAAAGAGTTGGCGCAACTTCCGAAGATTCAGGCAGCGATTCTGGACAATGCTGCTACTTATGTACGCCCCGGCGGTGTACTGATTTACTCCACCTGCACCGTGCTGCCGGAGGAGAATGAGCGTGTGACGGAGGAATTCCTGGCCCATCACGCAGATTTTACATTGGAAAGTTTTCAGCTGCCCATGCCCATCGGTGGCTGCAAGGGTCATTTGACTCTGTGGCCCCAGCGGTTTGGCACTGATGGATTTTATATCTGCCGTATGCGCAGAAAATAAATGAACGAGGAAAAATCATGACGGATATCAAGTCTATGACCCTGGAAGAAATCACCCAGGCCTGCCGGGAGATGGGCGAACCCGCGTTTCGCGGGAAGCAGATCTTTACATGGCTCCATAAGGGTGTGACCTCCTTCGACGACATGAGCAACCTGTCCAAGACCCTGCGGGAGAAGCTGGCAAGGGAGTATGAAATCACTGTGCCCACCATTGCCCGCAAGCAGGTGTCCAAGCTGGATGGGACAATCAAATATCTTTGGGAGCTGGCCGATGGTAACTGCATTGAAACGGTTTTGATGCAGTATCACCATGGAAATACCGTCTGCATCTCCTCTCAGGTAGGCTGCCGGATGGGCTGTGCGTTCTGCGCCTCCACCATTGCGGGCAAGGTGCGGGATCTGCGCCCCTCGGAGATGGTGGATCAGGTGCTTTTTACCCAGCTGGACAGCGGGTTGGAGGTATCGAACATTGTGCTGATGGGCATTGGTGAGCCGATGGACAACCGCGACACAGTGCTGCGGTTTCTGGAGCTGATCAATCACCCCGACGGCATGAACATCGGTATGCGCCACATCAGCCTGTCTACCTGCGGCGTGGTTCCGGGCATTGATTTCCTGGCAGATTTGGGATTGCAGCTGACGCTGTCGGTATCGCTTCACGCACCGGACAGTGAGACCCGCTCCCGCATTATGCCGGTGAACCGAGCCTATGATGTAGAGGAACTGTTTGCTGCCTGCCACCGTTATTTTAATAAGACGGGGCGGAGGATTTCCTTTGAGTATGCGATGATCGACGGGGTCAACGACCACGACTGGCAGGCGGATTTGATTGCCAAGCGGATTGCCGGAATGCCGGGTCATGTGAACCTGATTCCTTTGAATGACGTGGTAGAGAGTCCCTTTAAGCCCAGTAAACGCATTGCGGCCTTCCAGAAACGCCTGCAGTCCCATGGAATTACCGCCACAGTGCGGCGGAGTCTGGGCGGCGACATTGATGCTTCCTGCGGTCAGCTGCGCCGTAAGGCGATGGAGGAAGGAGGAAACTTGCATACATGAGAACCTGGGGAATGACGGATAAAGGAATGGTCCGTAAAGAAAATCAGGATGCCTATGATGTACGTTTGATTGCCGGCTATACCTCAGCGGTGGTTTGTGACGGTATGGGTGGCACCACCGGAGGCCGTTTGGCCAGTACCACGGTGGTGGAGACCTACCAGCACGAGCTGGAGAAACGTCTGCACAGCGGCATGAGTGTCCAGGAGATGATTCAAGTCCTCCATGAGAGTATTACCGCAGCCAATAGTGCCGTGCGCTCCAAAGCAGCGGAGGACGAGGAATATCAGCACATGGGAACGACGCTTGTCTCTGCCGTGGTCGGAAAAGAGACGACTGTGATAGCCAATGTGGGTGACAGCCGCGCCTATCAGATCAGCCGCAGTGGCATCAGTCAGATTACCAAGGATCATTCCGTGGTAGAGAGCATGGTGGAGCGGGGCGAGCTGACGCCGGAGGAAGCCAAGCATCATCCCCGCCGCAATCTGATCACCCGTGCGCTTGGCCCGGATGAACCGGTGGAAGCGGATACGTTTGAAGTTGCATTACAGCAGGGCGATTTCATCCTGCTATGTTCTGACGGACTGGTCAACACAGTATCCGATCAGGAAATCTTATTTGAGGTGATCCACAGCGGAGAACCGGATACCTGCCTGGAGCGCCTGGTGGCGCTGAGCAAGCAGAGAGGGGCACCGGACAATGTGACGGCTGTCCTGCTGATGAACATTTGAAGGGAAGGAATGAACATATATGGATCAATACATTGGAAAAATGTTGGATAACAGATATGAAATCCTGGAGTTGATCGGCAGCGGCGGTATGGCAAATGTCTATAAGGCGAAATGTCACAGACTAAACCGTCTGGTCGCTGTAAAGATCCTCAAAAGTGATTTGGCGGACAGTGCTGACTTCCGCCGTCGGTTCCGGGATGAGTCCCAGGCCGTGGCCCAGCTGTCTCACGCAAATATCGTTTCTGTTTACGATGTGTCCCGCAGCGATGATGTGGAGTATATCGTCATGGAGCTGATCGAGGGCATCACTCTCAAACAGTATATGGAACGCCGCGGGCAGATGGATTGGCGGGAATCTCTGCATTTCATCACCCAGATCATGCGCGGTCTGAGCCACGCGCACAGCCGTGGTATCATTCACCGGGATATCAAGCCGCAGAACATCATGGTGCTGCGTGATGGCAGCGTTAAGGTGGCTGACTTTGGCATTGCCTGTCTTGCCGATGCAGGGCAGACCTTGACCCAGGAGGCACTGGGCAGCGTACACTATATTTCTCCCGAACAGGCGCGTGGTGACCGGACAGATGCCCGCTCGGATATCTATTCTGCTGGTGTGGTGCTCTACGAAATGCTGACCGGTCGCCTGCCCTTTGAAGGGGACAGCGCTGTGTCGGTGGCAATTCAGCATCTTAGCTCGGTACCGCTGGCTCCCCGGGACATCAATCCTGAGATTCCCGAGGCGTTGGAGTTGATCTGCATGAAGGCAATGAACCCCAACCTTGATAAGCGGTATGCTTCTGCGGATCAAATGCTGGATGATTTGGAAAAATTCCGCAAAGATCCTTCTGTGAACATGGAGTACATCCGTGCTGACTTGCAGGAGGACGTTAATGATGAGCCGACCCAAGCGATTCCCACGGGCAAGGTGGCTGCTGCGGCCCACGCAATGCACACCACCCACGGTGCGCATGAGAAGAAGCCTGTAAAGCCCAGCAGTGAGGCGGAGCAGAAAAAGGAAAAGCAGAAAAAGATCGCCATTATTGGCGGTGCCATTCTGGCGGCATTGGTTTTGGTCCTCGTCTGCGTTAAGGTTTTCGGCGGCTTCGGCGGCGATGATCCTTCCGGTCATGAGGTTCCCAATCTGTTGGGCTTAACGGTGGACGAGGCAAATCGTCTGCCTGAGATTCGCGGTACGTTCGAGATTCAGGTGATCGGCAGCAAGCCCAGCGATGAGTACAAGGACGGCCAAATCATTGAGCAGGACCCGGTTGCCGGACGAATCCGCAAAAACAATTTGGTCATCAGTGTCTACCTCTGTGCCGAGGAGGAGAAAGAAACCATGCCCAACTTGGTAGGTGAGAATTACCAGAGCGCCAAAGTCTATTTGAAAAATATGGACTTGGGACTGGACATTGATGTCCGTGAGGAATTCAATAACGAATACGGGGATGGTGCGATTATCTCCACGGAGCCTGTTGCCGGTGAGGAGATCAGCGAAGGTATGTCCATCCTGCTGGTGGTTAGCAAGGGGCCGGAGCATAAGCCTGTGACGATTCCTTCGTTCCTCCATATGGACGTGGAGGAGGCAGCCGCACAGGCTCGTAAGCTGGGCCTGTCAGTGGGCGAACACCAGTATGAGTACAGCACTAAGCCTGCCGGTGAAGTCATTGCCCAGTCGATCGAAAGCAACACGACCGTTGAGGAAGGGGCCGTCATCGTCTTTACAGTCAGTAAGGGCGGTGAACCCACAAGCGTGGAAGTGTCTTTCGATATCCCTGCCAGTTACAGCGGCGAGGTGAAGGTTGACTTTGCACAGGACGGAACAGCCTGCGGCTCGGTTACAGTGACGCTGGAAGAGAATGTTGGCGGCAAAGTCAGCTATACCTTCAGCGGCGCAGGAGGGACCACGTCTAAGGTGACAGCCAGCATCAGCGGTAAGGTGATTGGTTCTGAGGAGATCGAATTTTGAGTCGAGGAAGAATTGAAAAAGCCCTCAGCGGCTTCTATTATGTCAATATCGGAACGGAAATTTTACAGTGCCGTGCCCGCGGTAAGTTTCGCCGACAGGGGATGTCTCCGCTGGTAGGTGACTGGGTGGAAGTACGGGAACTGGGCAATGGAGAAGGCTTCGTGGAGGCTATTGAGGAGCGTAAGAACGTGTTTTCCCGCCCCTCAGCGGCCAACATCGATCAGCTGGTGATTATTGCCTCGGGAGCGATTCCGGTAACAGATCCTTATCTGATTGACCGTATTTCTGCGATTGCTGCGCTCAAAGGCTGTGCGGTGTTGGTGGTACTCAATAAGAGTGATCTGGACAGAGCAGAAACCCTGTATGATATTTATAACCAGTCGGCCATTCCTGTGTTGCGTGTCAGCGCTGAGACAGGGGAGGGCATCGATCAGCTCCGGGCAAGCATTCATGGAAAACTGAATGCGTTCACCGGGAATTCCGGCGTTGGCAAGTCCAGCATCCTCAATGCACTGGACAGTCGCTTTTCTCTTCCGGTGGGAGAGGTCAGCAAAGCGCTGGGCCGCGGACGGCATACCACACGCCATGTGGAGATGTTCTCTCTGGGCGAAGATACCTATGTCATCGACACGCCGGGCTTTTCCTCCTTTGATACGGAGGAATTGAATCTGGAGCTGAAAGCACATCTGCCGGAAACCTTTCCGGAGTTCCATCCCTATCTGGGCGAATGCCGCTTCGTCGGCTGCCGCCATGTGAAGGAGAAAGGCTGTGCGGTGTTGCAGGCGGTTAAGGAGGGAAAAATCCCCCGTTCCCGTCATGCCAGTTATGTGCGTCTGGCGGAAGAGCTGAAAGACCTGAAAGAATGGGATAAAAAGTAAAGAAGAGAGTGGATACCAGTGTGGTACCCACTCTTTTTTTTCGCATATACTGGATGGGAGGGGGAATCATGATGCGAAGGGGACACGGTGGGAGTGTAATTGGCATTTGTGCAATGGCGCTGGGCATTGGGATTTTGGTAGCAGCCGTGTTTCCAACGTGTGCGCTGCTGTTCATTGTAGCATTTTTGCTGATTTGCAGTGGAATTGTCTGTCTGCGGAGATAGGAGGAATCTCATGAAGATTGTTGTCTGGAAAGCCCCGAAACTTTTGCGAGGAATGTTGGCACGCGTTTTCGGAATTCGCGCATAGGCGGGAGCACTCTCTCATAGAGTTGGATAGCAGAAGCAAATGACAGAGAGGGTGCATGACATGAAGCTTGATTTGAAAATGGAGGAGATTGCCTGCTGTGAGACCGTAGGCAATGTTGTCGTCAGTCACGAGGAAACGATGGAAACAGCCATTCCTGAGTATTGCCCGGATATGGCTCGTATTGTGGATACAGTCGGACAGCTGAAAATCCGGGAAAAGACGCTATCCAACGGACAGCTGACGATTGTGGGCAGTGTGCGTGTGACGGTACTCTATACATCGGAGGACAGTGCTGGTCTGCGAAGTTTGGTGCTATCCGTACCATTTACCTGCCAGAGCGATGAACCGCGGCTGCAGGATTGCCGCAGCGTTTGTGTCTGTGGGCGCTTGCCGCTGCTGGAGGTGAAGGCAATCACTTCCCGAAAAATCTATGTTCGAGCGATGGCGGAATTTATCGTGGAAGGCATTGCCAACCGTGGGCAATCGGTATGCTGCGGTACGGCAGAAGAACCTTCGCTGCAAGTGAAAGAGGAAACAGCGGAGGCCAATATGCTCACCGCAGTGCTGGAGCGGGAATTTGGTTTTCAGCAGGAATTCCGACCGGACAGTAGCCCCGACCCGGAGGATCTGCTGCTGGATCAGGTATTTGTGCAAGTGACAGAGTGCCGCCGTGTCGGCCGGCGTCTGCTGGTGCGCGGAGAGGCCAGTGTGTCCTTGCTGTATCGGACTGAAGCACAGACCCTCAAGTGCCACGAGACGTCTTTACCGTTTTCTCAGTTGCTGGAGGGCGCGGAACTGCCGGAGGAGGCTGTCTGCAAGGCAGATGCTTGGGTGGCAGATTGCAGTGCCCGTCTGACGCACACGGAGGAAGGGGCTGGCTTTGGACTGTCGATGCGGATCGGCGTGTTGGTCAAGATCTACGAGATGCGGAAATTTCACTGCATCGGGGATCTCTACTCCACCCGATATGAGGCACAACTCCAGTACCAACCCCTCCATATAACAGCAGCGTATCCTGCGGAAAAGAAACAGCAGGAGGCGGAAGAACAGCTGGAGTTTAGCCGGGAACCTGGCTTTCTCTGTCTGACAGGTGCAGAGTGCGGGGCAGTTTCTGCGGAGCCGGAAGGCGACCACACAGCACTGCGTACCAATCTTCGCATGAAGTTTCTGTATTTGGATGAATCAGGTGCTCCTGTCAGCGCCGAGCGAACTTCTGAGGTCACAGCGGAGGTGCCCAACGGTGTAGGGAATGTCCAGGCCGTCTGCGGGCCGGGTACGTTGCAGATGACAGGCAGCAGCTGCCGTGTGCGCCTGCCGGTGACGTTCCGTATGACACGGGAAGAACCTCAGGAATTGGAGAGCATCAGCGCAGTGGAACTGACAGAACCGGCGGAAGCGGAAACACCCTCCCTGGTACTACGGCGTGTAAAGAATGAGGAGACGCTGTGGGATTTGGGAAAGGCATACCGCACCGATCCGGCTTTGATCCTGCAAGCCAATGGCCTACAACAGGAAGAACCGCTGCCCGATGGATTGCTGTTGATTCCCAGAGTCCGGCCGTAGAAAAAATCCACCCCATTCTATTGGGGTGGATTTTTTTATAGCAGATATGAAAAAGATTACTCAGAGAAGCGGGAGAGGAACTGGCGGGTACGCTCCTCCTTAGGATGATTGATGACTTCCTTAGGATCGCCCTGCTCCACGATAAGACCGCCGTCCATGAAGATGACCTGGTCGGCCACATCCCGGGCGAAAGCCATCTCATGAGTGACAATGATCATCGTCGTGTGCTGTTCGGCAAGACCGCGGATGACTTTCAGCACCTCACCAGTGAGTTCCGGATCCAGTGCAGAGGTGGGCTCATCGAAGCAGAGAATGTCCGGCTTCATCGCCAGTGCCCGGGCGATAGCCACACGCTGCTGCTGACCACCGGAGAGCTGGTGCGGATAGTTGTTCATGCGGTCGGCAAGACCCATCTGTGTCAGCAGGTCCTTGCCTTCGGCACGGATTGCCTCCAAAGACTCCCCATTTTTTTCGGACTTGGCCATCAGCTCACGGGCCAGCGTTACATTTTCCAGAGCCGTGTACTGCGGGAACAGGTTGAAGTTTTGGAAGACCAGACCGAAGTGAAGCCGTTTTTTACGGATATCATTCTCTGTCTGGGAGGTGGTGTTGTCGGAATCAAACAGCGTTTTCCCTAAAACGGAGATTTTGCCCTTGTCGGGTGTCTCCAAAAAGTTCAGGCAGCGCAGCAGTGTTGTTTTACCGCTGCCGGAGGAACCGATGATGGACAGGACCTGGCCCTCTTCCAGAGAGAAACTGATATCCTCCAGAACGCGGGTGGCACCAAAGTGTTTTTCAATGTGCTCGACTTCCAGAATTTTCATATTGATGCCTCCTTATTTAAAATACTCCAGCTTGCGCTCGGTGCGGTTGAGAATCAGAGTGACAATACCGTTGAAGATCAAGAAGAAGATACCGGTATAGAACAACGGCCAAATCATGGCTTTGTTGCCGAATTCCTTGGCCATGGCGATGACTTCCTTGACCATAATGAAGTTGGCGAGGGAAGTATCCTTGACGAGGGTGATCACTTCGTTTCCAATGGGGGGAACGATGCGCTTGATGAGCTGCAAGAGCGTAATATGACGGAAAATCTGCCCCTTAGTCATGCCCAGCACCTGACCAGCCTCCTGCTGTCCCTTGGGGATGCCCTGAATACCACCGCGGAAGATTTCGGAGAAATAGGCGGCGTAGTTCAGCACGAACGCCAGGCACGCTGCCGTCATACGCGGCAGCATATGGCCGGGGAACAGGAATCCAGGGATGTAGTAGACCACAGCCAACTGCAGCATCAGCGGTGTGGAGCGCATCAGGTAGACATACAGCTGGGAAAGCCAGCTCAAGGGTTTGATGCGGCTCATGGTGCCAAAGGAAATCAGCAGGCCCAGGGGAAGGGAGAGCAGGAGCGTGACAAAAAAGATCTCACAGTTGAGAAGAAAGCTCTGCCCCAGCATCACATTTACGGTTGAAAAGCTCATAGTGTTCCTCTTTCTGACGGGATGATAGCGAAGAGGATCTCCTCTCCGCTATCGGATCAAATAGGTTTGTAGTTATTTCTGCTCAATGAGAGCCAGATCGTATTTCTCAGCCAGCTCAGCCAGCTTGCCATTGTCGTACAGGGTCTTGATGGCACCGTTGACCTGCTCAGCCAGGGGATCGTCCTTACGGAAACCAACAACATACTGCTCCACAGACAGCTTCAGTTCGGGAATCATCATCAGATCGCCATAGTCGCCCTGACCAACCATTGCCTTAGCCAGCACATAGTCCAGCACGCAGGCATCTGCGGCACCGGCCTTGACTTCCATCAGTGCATCGACCTGCTTGGGAACAGAAGTGTAAGTTGCCTTGCTCAGATTCTTGTCGGAAGAGACAGAAGCTTCACCGGCGCTGCCGGCCTCAGCATCAATCTTGGCAGCGGCCAGATCTGCGGTGGTCTGATACTTGTCAGCATCAGCACTGCGAATGACGATGACCTGATAGTTCTCAATGTAGGGGACGGAGAGAGTCAGCTTCTGAGCAAGAGCGGGAGTGCTGGTCATGCCGTTCCAAATGCAGTCGATGTTTTCAGAGTTGATTTCCATGACCTTGCTGTCCCAATCGATTTCTTGGAATTTGGCGGTCATGCCCAGTTCCTCGAAAACAGCGGTGGCAAACTCGGTCTCGAAGCCAGTCAGATTGCCGTCATCATCTTTGTAGTTCATGGGCTCATAGAGTGTGATGCCGACTTTGACTTCATTCTCGTTACCGCTGCTGCCGCAGGCAGCCAACAAGGAGACGGTCATCATCAGTGCAAGGGCCAGAGATAAAACTTTCATCATCTTTTTCATCATATTGTCCTCCATTACTTAGTAATAGGGGCGGTGGTGTGCCCCTGTCTGATGTTGTTAACATATTACCACTTTAGCGTGATAATGTAAAGAAGTAAAAATAAACAAAAAAGAGAAGATAATTTCTGCGTGATGCACGGAATTCACAAAAACCTGCCCTGCATTCATGAAATCTGATAGGGAGGATGGCTGCATCTGATAAAAAAGGGGCCACCGGCGATTAGCGCCGATGGCCTCGTATGTGTGCGAGTAAGTCTGTAAGCCGGGTTCTGTATTTGACAGTCATCTATCTAGCCGCACCGTTGCCGATGCGATCAAGCCACCCCGGGAGCGGCCGGGCCGACCTATTGCTCCCATAGCGGTGTTGCTCCGAATAGAGTTTACAGCGACGGACACTTTCGAACCGACGGGTGAGCTCTTACCTCACCTTTCCACCCTTACCCCGCAGACGAACTGCGTGGCGGTATATCTCTGTTGCACTTTTCCTGAAGTCACCTTCGGCGGGCGTTACCCGTTATTCTTGCCCTGTGGAGCCCGGACTTTCCTCATGAACAGGCTTTCGCCTTGTCCCCGCGACTGTCTGGCTTACTCGTACCTTTATTTTACAAAAAAATGGTTGGAAAGTCAACGCCATAGAGCATAAATTCCGTGCATTTTGTGAAATGGTTATTTGGTACTCTTTATTGAAGTGAAAGGAAAGATGGGGTATAATAGATTTATTAGGTAAATAAGAAATTTGCAGGCAGGGGAGCTCTGCCTGGTACGGAGGGAAACAAGCATATGACTTTACAGGAATATCTGTTGACATTAAAGAATAAGCGCGTGGCCGTCATCGGCATCGGCGTGAGTAATACACCGCTGCTGCGTTTGCTGCTGCAGCATGGCATTACCGTCACGGCCTGCGATCGACGCAGCCGGGAGGATCTGGGTGCACTGGCACAGGAACTGGAAGCAGGCGGCTGTGTCTTGCAGCTGGGAGAGAATTATCTTCAGGGACTGGATCAGGACGTCATTTTCCGGACACCCGGCCTGCGCCCCGATGTACCGGAGTTGCTGGCCGCGCAGGAGAAGGGCAGCGTGATTACCTCGGAAATGGAGGCATTCTTCCAGGTCTGCCCCTGCTCCATCATCGCTGTCACTGGCAGTGATGGCAAAACGACCACGACGACGATGATTGCCAAGCTTCTGGAAGCGGCTGGGCATACGGTCTATGTAGGCGGCAATATCGGTCAGCCTTTGCTGGCACAGGCAGGGGAGATGCAGCCCACCGACCGTGTGGTGCTGGAGCTGTCTTCTTTCCAGCTGCTGACCATGCACCAGAGCCCCCACGTTGCTGTGGTGACCAATCTGGCACCGAACCATCTGGATATGCACAAGGATATGGCAGAGTATGTGGCCGCCAAGGAGAATCTTTTCCGCTATCAGCAGGCAGGGGATGTGGCGATTTTCAATCAGGATAACGACATTACCCGGGAACAGAGTACCCGCGCTGTGGGAGAAGTCCGGATGTTCAGCCGTCGCCAGCAGGTTACGAATGGTGTCTGGCTGCGAGGCAACGAGATCGTCCGCAGCTGCAACGGCGTAGACACGGTGGTGCTGACTCGAGATGCCATTAAGCTGCCGGGCTTGCATAATGTGGAGAATTACATGGCATCCATTGCTGCGGTGGAAGTTCTGGTAGATGACGAGACTATCCGCAAGTTTGCCCGGGAATTCGGTGGTGTGGAGCATCGTATCGAGC
>RCNI01000534.1_pt1 | contig 23186 bp, 20 predicted proteins | sample 2041151 | NCBI WGS metagenome assembly RCNI01 (sample SAMN09708214, study PRJNA481090) | feces metagenome | isolation source: feces | place: Antarctica: Albino Rookery | reverse complement strand
TCGAGATTTCCTGACGGAAATAAGGGAACCATTCTTTATAGCCAATCCCCTTCATGGACTGTTCCTCTCCGGTAAAGCCCTTCTCGTAAAAACGTCGTACTTCTTCTTCTAATCCACGGTCCATCATAATATCAACACGTAGATTAATGCGTTCATAGAGAGTCTCTCTATCTCTTTGCAGACCGATAACAGGTCCATTATAGGATAGACCTTTTTTATTCTGTCCTTCCAAAACTTCGCCTTGCCCTGACAGTAAAAGTTCTATGGCACGATAGAGTCTATGTTTATCTTGCAAGGGCAATACAATTCCTTTTTGCGCAGCCAAAGAGTTGGCATACTGGCGTAGTCCTTCTAATCCGTCCTTTTCAAAAAGGGTATCTAGCTTAGCTCGCAGTTCTGCATCAGGTTCTGTATCAGTGAATTCATAATGCTCCAATAAAGCCTGCACATATAATCCTGTGCCACCTGACAAAATCGGCACCGTTCCTTTTTCGTTTTCCTGCAAAATAATAGCACGAGCTTCTTTTTGAAAATCAGCAGCACTATAGGAATCATGAGGATCTTTACAATCGATAAGATAATGCTTAAGTCCACCTTGTTCTTCTACAGTCGGTTTTGCCGAACCTATATCAAGTCCCCTGTATATCTGATAGGCGTCACCAGAGATAATTGCGCTATGAAATTGTCTGCCTAAATCTATGGTTAGATCCGTCTTTCCCACAGCAGTCGGACCCACTATGGTAATCAGATTGGGTAAACTCATACTTTCTCCTCTTTAAAGTTCGTAGACGCCATAACGTATACGACTATATTTGCCACCATATAATTTTATAATCCCTAAAGCATCGAAAATAGTACTAAAGGAACGTTCTTTAATGACAACGCCACGCTTTGCTACACGGCAAGCTTCTTTAAATATATCCTTATCCAAAGAGCTTTCTACCACATAGGAACGAAGCGCTTTAAATTGTGGACTTTCTTGTACGGGCACTGTGAACATCGGGTCGATATAGACGATATCCACAGAATCTGTTTTTGCATTTTTCAAATAACTCTCATAGCGAAGATTCGCTACTTGAATACGTCGCAAGGCTGCTGTTACGTCCTCATCTTCATCATTGTAATGACGACAACCGTAATTCGTTATATAGGCCAATGGTCTATATCCCTCAAGACCTATAATCTCAGCATCTTCTCCATAAGCATATGATAAAACAGCACTATCACTACCTAAACCTAACGTAGCATCCAATATTTTTATCCCTTCACCTAGAGGAACTATGCTTGCCACAGCTTCTACTAAATGATCTTTTTGGGACCGTTTCCATTCTAATAAACGTAGCTTTGCCATGGATAGATGAAAGAAATGTTTTTCCCCCTCTGGCGTACAAAGAGTCGGTCCCTTAGAGCCTATCATAAGAAAGGGCTCTTTTCCTGATTTCGTAAAGAGCTCTTCTTCCGTCATATTTTTTCGTACCACATAAGAGCCACCTAGCAAAGAGGCCGCACATTGTGCCTCTTCGCTATAGAGAGATGCGCCTTTTAATGATGTTGTTACTAGCATATACTCTCCTAGGCTCGTAAAAATAGTTTTCCTAATTCATCTGGAGTAAAACGAATAATCGTTGGACGTCCATGAGGACATACATATGGTTTTTCCGTATGGAATAAATCACGAATCAATTGTCCCATTTGATGCATATTGAGGGTATGACCGGCTTTAATCGCGCCTCTACAAGAAGCATAGGCCAACATTTCATGTCGTAAATGCGCAGCCGTTGGCGTCGTTCCCTTATCGAAGAGAGAAAATACATACCGCAAAATTTCTTCGCATTTATTCGGTTCTAAATCAATCGGCATCGCCTCAATTTTCATCTGTGTTGGGCCACCAAGAGTCACTGTAAATCCTAAATTTCTAAGATTTTCTTCTTCCTCTTCGATATACTGCATTTCCTTTTCATCGGCTGGTAAATACAGTGGAATTAGCATTTCCTCTGACGGAATCGCTTCAGCTGAGGCACATAATGTATCGAAGCGCACTCGCTCATGGGCAGCGTGTTGATCAATAATATAAAGATCGTCACCTTTTTTCGCCAGGATATAACAAGAAGCCACTTGCCCTAATGGAATTAATTCGGAAGTAGCCACACTTGGCTGTTCTTCCTCTTTTAAATAGGCCTCACGGAAACGTTGCATATCCTCTGGCGTGTAGGATTTTGGTTCTGAAATGGCTCCTTCCATAGGGAGTACTTCTTGTTCATATTTTGGTGTAAATTGAGGCACAAATCGTTCTTCCTGAATGGCTTTATAAAGAGATTTCGTTTCATCTTTACGAGTATCTCGTTCACTACCAAGGCCCTCTTGCCCCAACATAGCACCACGCATATGATCTGTTTGCAACTGTTGATCAGAAATAAAAGCCTGACTATCCTCTTTAACGACTTCAAAAGGTTGTTTTGTTCTACCAAAAGCCGTATCGTAATGAATATTTGTCACCATGCGCTCCAAGGACTCTGGTTTTTCAAGAGCCTGTAAAATAGCGCGATAGACTGCCGCAAAAATATCCTTTTCACGCCCGAATTTCACTTCATTTTTACGTGGATGCACATTGATATCAATATCTTCAGCTGGCACAACGATGTTTAGTACCACTAGTGGATAGCCACCTTTTGGCAATAACGCATGATATGCCGTATCAATGGCTTTAAAAATTATTTTATCCGTAATGACACGGTTATTGACGATCATCGTCTGCCATCCACGGTTAGATTTTATAACCGAAGGTTTACTCACAGCCCCTTCAATATAGATATTCTCCCCTTCATAGGCGATTGGGAAAATATCTTCTGCCACTTTAAACCCATAGAGAGCTGCAATAGCCTCCTCGAGAGATCCTGTTCCTGGCGTAATAATCGCGACTCTCCCATCCACAATAAGCTTAAAAGCAATAGATGGATGACTGAGTGCTAATTTCCCCACCATATCTTGAATACGTGTGGATTCTGTACGAGGGGTTTTCATAAATTTACGACGTGCTGGTGTATTATAGAATAAATCGCGCACTTCAATCGTCGTTCCTACAGCAGTACCAAATGGAATGGGATCTTCCATCGCACCGCCATGAACTTCGAGACGAGTGCCTAATTCACGATGTGCTGGACGAGTCGTCAACGAAAAATGACTCACTGCCGAAATGCTGGCTAAGGCTTCGCCACGGAAACCCAATGAGGCAATATCGTACAAATCCTCAACTTGGCGAATCTTACTTGTAGCATGGCGTAAAACCGAAAGGAGTACATCCTCTTCTTCCATACCACAGCCATCATCACTGATTCTCATATAAGACAGACCGCCTTCCATGATTTCAATTTCGATGGAATGTGCCCCTGCATCCATAGAGTTTTCAACGAGTTCTTTGATAACTGATGCAGGACGTTCTACCACTTCGCCGGCTGCAATTTTATTAATTGTTTTTTCGTCCAGTACGTGAATCTGCGCCATCTATTTTCCCTCCCCGTCTCTCGCTTCTTCCTGTAATTTATAAAGTACATTCAATGCTTCGATCGGTGTCATCGTCATAATATCCAGAGCCTTTAATTCATCCACTACAGAATGGGTAAATAAATCCATGGTAGGCTCTTCTTGTACTACCTTCACTGTTGGTACAGCGATACGTTCTTCAGGAGCTTCCTGCTCCAAATGTTCCAATATGGTATTGGCACGTTTTAATACTTTTTCTGGTAACCCAGCAAGTTTCGCGACATGGATACCATAACTTCTGTCGGCACCGCCTTTTATAATGCGTCGTAAAAAGACAACATCGTGGCCGCGCTCTTTTACCGCAACAGTGTAGTTTTTCACCTTAGGGAATTCATCCTCTAAAGCGATTAATTCATGATAATGGGTAGCAAATAATGTCTTCGCCCCAATTTGTTTAGCAATGTATTCCACAACGGCTCTAGCGATACTGAGTCCATCAAAAGTACTCGTACCACGACCGATTTCATCGAGGATGATTAAACTATCTTTTGTCGCATTATCCAAGATATAAGCCACTTCCTTCATTTCTACCATGAAGGTACTTTGGCCTGTCGAAATATCATCACTTGCTCCCACACGGGTAAATACGCGGTCCACAGGAGAGATATTCGCCTCTGCGGCCGGTATAAAAGCACCCATTTGTGCCATGATCATCAATATAGCCACTTGGCGCATATACGTAGACTTACCAGCCATATTTGGACCCGTAATTAAGATGCATTCTTCCTCATCATGATTCAATTCTACATCATTAGGTACATAGACCTCTTGTTGCAAGAATTTTTCAATCACTGGATGACGTCCATCTTTAATATAAATACGCCCTCTCTGATTGAGACTCGGTCTTGTATAGCGTCCAATATACGCGACTTGACCTAAAGAGCGGTAGACATCAACCTCTGCAATCGCACGTGCTGTTTCTTGAATAGAACGAATTTCGTTTCGTAAAGCGGTGCGAATTTCTGCAAATAATTGTTGTTCAAGAGCAATGATTCGATCTTTTGCCGATAACATTTTAATTTCGAATTCTTTTAATTCTGGTGTAATATAACGCTCTGCATTAGCGAGTGTTTGTTTACGTATAAAATATTCCGGTACATTCTCTGATTGTAATCGCGATACTTCAAAATAATAGCCAAATACTTTATTATAGCCTGTCTTTAAGCGTAGGCCTGTCTTTTCTTTAATCTCATCTTCTAAACGAGTCAACCATGCTTGAGAATTTGTTGCTAAAGAGCGCAATTCATCAAGTTCTGCATGGTAACCATCGGCAATGACACCGCCCTCTTTGAGGGTTAATGCAGGAGATTCAGCAATCCCTTTTTCCAAAAGAACATACATATCACCATGCTCATGAATAGAGCCCTCTACTTTTTGTAATGTAGAGCTTTGGCATTTTTGTAAAAGAGCTTTTACTGATGGTAATATACGTAAAGACTCACGTAAAGCCACTAAGTCCTTCGGAGAAACCGATCCTGTTTCTACACGCGTTAAAATACGTTCGAAATCAAAGATGGATTTTAAATATTCACCCAAACCATCGCGCAAAGATAAAGAATCCATCATTTCGCCAACAGCTTCTTGTCTCTTTTCAATATCTGGAATATGAAGAAGAGGATTCTCTACCCATTGCTTTAATAAACGATTGCCCATTGGGGTCTTCGTTTCATTAAGGACGGAGAACAAAGTCCCCTTCGTGCCGCCATCGCGAAGATTTCTTGTAATCTCTAAATGACGTAAAGACGAAGCATCGAGGAATAGACGATTTTGCATATCAAAGGCATGGATGAAAGTCATATGGTCTGGTTGCACCTTGATGACTTCTTTTAAATAAAGGTATAAAGCACCAAGGGCCATCCATACAGGTTCTTTTACATCACAATACATGGAAAAATGTTCTTTCCCCACAGATAAGAGGGCCTCTTCTTTTAGAGCATCCAAAAGATGAAGCGGTAAGGCATTCGCTGTAAACTGAGTAAAGACCGTACCATCCATATGATTTTCTACATATTGTTTCACTGCTTTTGGCAAGGCCGTTTCCGATACGAGAATAATCTCTCTCGGACGATACATCGCCAATTGGTCGATAATATCCCCTGCCATCCGTCCTTTTTCATGGTCTAGCCAAATGATTTCACCGGTGGATACATCCGCAAAAAGCATAGCCGTATGCTCTTTATATTGATGGAACAAAGCTAAGAAATTATTATCACTAGCCGCCGTTCCATTTTCAGAAAGAACTGTTCCTGGTGTAATAACGCGAATAACATCTCGTTTTACAATACCTTTTGCTTCTTTAGGATCTTCTACTTGCTCGCAAATAGCAACTTTATATCCTTTTTCAATAAGTTTTAAAATATAGCCTTCTGCCGCATGGTAAGGCACACCACACATAGGCACCTTATCATTATTTCCGGCAGCACGCCCAGTGAGTGTAATATTCAGTTCTCGGGATGCCGTTTCAGCATCGGTGAAAAACATCTCGTAAAAGTCCCCCATTCTGAAGAATAACAATTCCTCAGGATAGCGTTCTTTTACCGACATATACTGTTGCATCATGGGCGTTAATTTAGTAGCCATTTTTACTCCTTAATAATATGTCCATACATAACCCAAGTCTGTGATTTATCAACATGGGCCATCACTGTATCGCCAATTTTCAAGCTTTCATCTTTCGGGAAAAGAATCATTTTATTGCCAGAAGTACGACCAAACCACATGTCTTCATCATTGCGGCTCGGACCTTCGACGATGATTTCTACATCTGTATTCTCTAACTCTTTATTCAATGCCAACGAAATTTCGTTTTGTACATCCATAAGCGTTTGCAAACGAACACGTTTAATTTCTTCTGGCACTTGGTCTTCCATAGTCGCTGCAGGTGTACCAGAACGCTTGGAATAGATAAACGTATAGGCCATATCATAGCGAATATCTTTCACAAGTTGTACTGTTGCTTGGAAATCTTCCTCCGTTTCCCCTGGAAAACCTACGATAATATCCGTAGTTAATACCGTATTTGGCATTTTCTCACGGCAGTACGAAATGAGTTCTTTATAATGTTCTGCCGTATAGCGACGATTCATTTTCTTTAATATTCTATCCGATCCTGATTGCACCGGTAAATGTAAATGCGTCACAATATTGGAAGAAGCCGCCATCGCATCTACCATTTCTTTTGTCATATCCTGAGGATGACTCGTCATATAGCGAATTCGTTCGATACCTGGAATATGGTCCAATGCCGTAATCAGCGTTCCGAAATCCGTACCATCTTTAAAATCTAAGCCATAAGAATTTACATTCTGTCCCAATAAAGTAATTTCTTTAAAGCCTTCTTTACCTAATTGTTTTACATCTTCAACGATATGATCAATAGGACGACTGATTTCTCGCCCACGTACATGTGGTACGATACAGTACGTACAGAATTTATTACAGCCATTCATAATTGGAACCCAAGCCATGAAAGTACCTCTAGCTTTTGCTGGTAATTCTTCCAATACGCTATTATCCATATCCGTCATCATTTGATGTTTATTCGTGCGTTTTACCGCCTCTACCATTTCATTGAGATGACCTATATTATGCGTTCCTAACACGATATCAATATGAGGAGCTCTTCTAAATAATTCCGCTTGATTTTTTTGTGCCATACAACCAGTGACAGCGATAATTAACTCTTTATTTTTACGTTTCAAATGTACGAGTTCACCGATACGACCATAGGTCTTATTTTCAGCACTTTCACGAACGCAGCAAGTATTTAATAGAATCAAGTCTGCCTCTTCTACATTCGTTGTTTCTTCGTAATTTGCATCTTCTAATTGCTTAGCAAATCGCTCAGAATCGGCTTCATTCATCTGACAACCGTATGTATATATATAATACTTCTTCATAAATTCTCCTCTAGTATTAGATATGCGCTTTTGCACATATAGTATCTTTTACTGTCATTTGCAAACGTTCTAATGACATCCCTGTTGTATACTCAATTTCTGATTGAATAGAACGTTTTACATTCTTCATAATATGGCATACATCATAGCCTTCAATTAATATTAACGAGAAATCTAAATACAATCCATTAGTACCTTTTTTCCCTTTTTTTACTTTTAAATCATCTATTTCTATAACGCCGTTAATCTTCTTAGCGCCATTGCGAATTAGATTTTCCACCACACTATCTGAAAAGGTGAGGCGTCCATAATAACTAAAAGATGGACGTACAACAGATTTTTCATACCAGTCCGTATTATCTGCCATACCTTCTTTTCTCTTATTAGCTGTCTTGCGGAATATTGATTTTATCGGATCAATTACATAGCCTTTAAAATGAGGTTTTAATTCCATTGTTGGAACGGGAATAATATGCTTTCCTTCTTTTAAGCGTGCTTGTTGTGCTTTTGCGATTTCTTCATCCGTCGCCACATCCGCTATATTAATAGTTTCTGAAGGTAGTGGTAAGCCTAATGCTGCCGTAATTTTACGCACCATATTCTCCGAAGTCCCAAGTATGAGTAGGCTTTCTGGTTTAATAGAGGACAAAGCCTCTTGTACGGAAGATACTTGTTTTGGATCTTGGAATATAGCTCTACGCACCGCTTTTAAACGACTAGGTTCTTTTTTAGCCGACGATCCTGCCACTATTCGATTTTGATAGATTAAAATGCCGTCATCAATGATACATTCAATATTATAATCATGAGCAACCACTAATGCTCTATGACTTTTACCTGTACCACTAGGGCCTATAAAGGCTATAATATTCATCGTCTACCTCTTATATGGAAATAATCACTATATTTCTGTGTTATTTTACGTCTTTATGAAAATAAAAAGCCACTCACTATAGAAGTCGAGCGGATTACTACTATCATATAATTATATCATAGTCGTTTTAGATTCGTAAAATACTTGTACCACCACTCCACGCCTCTAGGTATCTTCTTGTATCATTTTAAAATGACCTAAATAGTATTTCATGTTATACTACGAACAGAGTTAAAATTTGAAATCATACATGCATGTATTCGCAAGGAGGTTTATTGTGAAGAAAATTATACTCTCAACGATTATGGGATCACTTTTAATGGGAGGCATCGTAAGTGCAACATCCATACCAGTTACAGATATTGGAACAATACATTTAGAAGCCAATGCCGATGTACTCGGTATGTATAAAAACGAAGATCGTGACGATAGCAGTCATTTTCATGGCTACAATGTAAATGCGAGCTATGGCGGACTAGGACTTCTCGCAGGTCAAATTGGTCATACTGAATATAAAGGCACGGTTGCTGGCGAGCACACTACAATGAAAGTCAACGAAATGAATGCCTATTATGCATTATTCGATAATCTAAACCTCTATGGCGGTCTCATGAGAATTCATATGAACCATGGCGATGATGATACCGTAAAAAAACAAAATATCGTTGCAGGAGCTGTCGCCCACATAAATATCGGAAAAGTACAAGCTTTCGGTAAAATCGGCTATGGTACAAAATTGATTGAAAAACAAATACAATTAGGCCTAAAATACGATATCGCACCTCACATGAATGTCCATGCGATGTATGAACGCAATAATGTCGTACACCATAGACAAACGAATCATGTAAATGGCTACTCTTTAGGTGTCGGCTATTCATTCTAATAAAAAAAGAACCTCCTAACGGAGGTTCTTTTTTTATTTATTATCATCTTGTTGTAAAGATGCACGGTTTTGACGTAAGCTTGCCAAAGTTTTTTCCAAATTACCTTCAACATATTTCAAAACATCTGCTGCATATGTAATAGAAGATGCTTTCAACTCTTCAGAAGATTTAGTAGCATCTGTCATAATACGAGTAGCTTCTTCTTGCGCTTCTTTCACTAATTCATGTTCAGATACAATTTTAGCTATATATTCTTTAGCTTGTGCAATCAAAGTATCAGCTTGACGTTGCGCATCCTCTAAGAATTTATCTCGATCGCGAACAATGCGTTGAGATTCTTCTAATTCCAATGGCAAAGATTGTTTAATGGAATAAATGATGCGTTCCAATTCATCTTCTTCAATCATACGTTTTGTTGTAAATGGCACAGTACTGCTATTTTCAATTAAATTACTCAACTCATCCAAAAATTTTTCCGTTTTCATATCCTCAACTCCTATATATTTTTATATTTTTTTTCTAATGCATCCTTTACTACTTGTGGAACAATATCTTTTCCCACATCACCACGAAAATGTGCAATTTCACGGACACCCGATGAGCTTACATAAGAGTATTTATTATTAGTCATAATAAATACCGTTTCAACTTCTGGTGCAATATTTTTAAGCATTAAAGCTCGTTGAAATTCATATTCAAAGTCACTTAACGCTCTTAACCCTCTTATTATTATATCAGAATTTTTTTCTTTTACATAGTCTATAAGAAGGCCTGATGCGAAATCTACTTCCACATTAGGTATATGTCGAGTAGATTCTCTTATCAGTTCTGCTCTTTCCTCCATGGAAAACAGTGGGCTCTTACCAGGATTTGTAAATACTGCGATAATTAATTTATCTACGAGTTTACTCGCTCTTTCAAATATATCAATATGACCATTAGTCACAGGATCAAAACTACCTGGACAAATTCCAATACGCACTATTATTCTCCTCCCTGCCCTATCTTTTTATAAAATGAAATTACCGTATATCCAACAGTTCTTTCTTTAATAGGGTCCCACGTTGTTGGCACTGTATATTCTTCTTCTTTATCGTATTCCAATACGATAATCGCACCATCTTTCACACAGTTTGCTTTTACTAGTGTATCCACCGTCTTTTGCATATACCCCTTGTTATATGGTGGATCAGAAAAAATAAGATCAAATTGCTCATTTTCCAATCGAGGCAAGACTTTCTCAAAAGGCGTTTTCCATACGGAAACTTCTTCACTTACACCACATAAAGATGCATTTTCAGCTACTAATTTTGCTGTTCTAAAATCTATGGCTACTAATGACTGGGCGCCACGACTTAAGGCTTCCAACCCCATAGCTCCAGTACCAGCAAAACAATCCAAGACTGTAGCATTATGTATACCATAGTTTTGTAAGATATTGAATATCATCTCTCGAACACGATCCTGTGTCGGTCTCGTATCCATCCCCTTTGGTGTTTTTAGTTTACGACCTCGAAAGGCACCTGCAATAATTCTCATTTTACCTCTTTACTAATCATAATGTACGGCCAGATACTCGTCAATACCTTTGCTTGATTTCTCAACATTTCTATTTTGTATCTATCCGTTTCACTTTGAGTTCATTGCCATGATACAAGCGGATAATATTTGCTTTATGACGATATACGACAAATACAGCCGTTAAAACACCAAAAATAATATAAGATACTGGTTTATCGAGTAAATACATCGAAATCGGTACAGAAATTGCCGCTAAAATAGATCCTAACGAAACATATTTACTTATTAAAACGACAACCAACCAAATAGCAATCGCAATGAGAGATATATCTGGTGTCAATGTTACAATTACACCTAAGCCTGTAGCTACGCCTTTACCACCTTTGAATCCTAAGAAAATAGGCCAATTATGTCCCACAATTGCGAGTACGCCTCCAAGTAGCATTAATTCCGTATGCGGAATAAATATTGCTACACCGACTACCCCTTTCAATACATCTCCTAAGAATACAAAGAAAGCAGGAAGTTTCCCTAATACCCGATAGGCATTCGTAGAACCAATATTTTTACTACCATATTCACGTAAATCTTTATGGTAGATATACTTGCCAATAAGTAAGCCCGTAGGAATCGAACCAATAAGATACGCGGCTATAGCGTAGAGAATTATCGTCGTCACTGTCATAGATGTCACCTTTACTCTTCTTCTTCTTTTTTACCACGTAAAATCAATCGAATTGGTGTACCTTCAAAACCGAAGGAATCACGCAAACGGTTTTCCAAGAAACGCATATACGAGAAATGGATTAATTGTGGATCATTTACAAATAAAATAAAAGTTGGCGGTTTCACGCTAGCTTGCGTCATATAGTAAATTTTTGGTAAGCGACCATTTTTCATCGGTGCCGGATTCACTAATTGCGCATCGCGAATAACATCATTAAGAATGGATGTGGAAATACGCATAGTTTGTTGTTCGGAAACATATTTCAAGATATCGGCTAAGCGGTGAATTCTTTGCTTTGTTTTCGCCGAAGCATATAATACTGGAGCATACTGCATAAAGCCCAGTTCTTCACGAATATGATCGGTATAACGTAATGTTGTTTTATCGTCTTTTTCAACAATATCCCATTTATTAACAACAACTACAATACCTTTACCAGCTTCATGGGCATAGCCAATAATTTTTTTATCTTGCTCTGTAACGCCATCAACACCATCGATAACGAGCACAACTATATCAGCTCTATCAATAGAGCGAATGGAACGCACGATACTGTATCGTTCTACCGGTAAATCAATTTTAGATTTACGGCGCATCCCTGCCGTATCAATCAAGATAAATGGTTGTCCGTCATGTTCCCAATATGTATCGATAGAATCACGTGTTGTTCCTGGTACATTACTTACGATTACACGCTCTTGTCCCAACAAAGCATTCGTCAACGAAGATTTACCTACATTTGGACGGCCAACAAGTGCAACCTTAATAATCGTATCATCTTCTTCTACATTATAATCTTCTGGGAAGAAGGATACGACTTGGTCCAGCAAATCACCTAAGTTCATTAAGTTTTTTGCAGAAATACCAATAGGGTCACCTATACCTAAAGCGTAGAATTCCCAAATATTCGCTTCTTGATTAATATGGTCAATCTTATTAACTACAAGAATTACTGGTTTTCCCGAAGATCGTAAAATATTTGCCACTTCTTCGTCGGCCGAAGTAATGCCTTGCTTTCCATCCACAACAAATAAAATAACATCTGCTTCATCAATAGCGAGCTGCGCTTGAAAACGCATCATGCGAGGAATGGATTCTTCTTCTTTTCCTATTTCTGTAAATTCGATACCACCTGTATCGATCAATGTAAATTCATGGTTTAACCACTCTGCATCAAAATAGATGCGGTCACGGGTAACCCCTGGAATATCTTCTACGATAGATATTCTTTTATTTACAATCGCATTGAATAACGTGGATTTTCCGACATTCGGTCGTCCTACCACGGCTACCAACGGTTTTGCCATAATTCATATACCTCCTTTTATCGCCAATGATGTAATTGTTCTTGCAAATCTTCTGCAAAATGACAAATTCTAACATCGGTTTGTAATGCTTTTTCTACGTCATCAACTGTCGCATCATCTAAAAATACGGGAACCCCTTTACGTAGACATACGCCAGGGATAATAATGCCGTCAAATGCATTACCTCTTTCTTTCACGGCTTCTTGCAAAGCGCTAATAATATCCTGTGCCGTTAAAAGGCCGGTTACATTAATCGAAGATCCAAAGAATGTATTTGTTACCGGTAATACCGTAATGTTTAGATTCGGAATGTCTAATTCACTCACAAGTCCATTCATAAACTCTCCGATAGCCGTACCAGTTACTAGAACTACATCTTTTTTCTCTTCATAAGAACACTCTTTTTTAGTATGGTAAGCATGCCATTCTTCTTCAAATTTACGCCCCATACCGATGCCATCCTCTAAAAGAGGAAAACCATCATATGCTCCTGATTTAGGATACTCTATTTCAGCTTTGAGATAAAATTCATCGGCCAGATACACAAAAGACTCTTTTCGTTCTTTTCTAGCTTTCTTTTGAATCTTCTCAACAATAGCAATGGTTTCTAATGCTTTTTCCTTTGTGACAGATTCTACCTCTGCAAGACCTTCCCGATATTTTGAAATACCGATGGGAACTACAGCGACATCCACCACATTGGGATAGTCTTTATACAATGTTTCCAAAGTATATTCTAATTCTGCTCCGTCATTATATCCTGGAACCATAACGATTTGACCATGGATTTCTATATCACTATCTCGCATTTCTGCTAAATAATCAACAATACGATGTGCCTGACAGTGATTCATCATCTTTTTACGCAATTCACCATTCATCGTGTGAATCGATACATATAATGGGCTCAAATGAAACGCTTTAATGCGTTGAATATCCATAGGTGTTATATTAGTGAACGTTATGTAATTTCCATGTAAAAAAGACATTCGGTAATCATCGTCTTTCACATACAATGATTCACGAAGTCCTTTTGGCATTTGGTCAATAAAACAAAAAATACAGCGATTCGCACATTGACGAATGGAATCAAAAACCGCTGTTTCAAGTTCCATGCCCATCGCATCTCCAAAACGCTTTTGGAAGTAATGGGATTTTGTATTACCAAGTGAATCCTCCACAAGGATCTCAACTTCTTCATCGGACAATGCAAAGTTAAGATCGATTAAATCCTTAACCGGCATATCATTAACGGATAGAATTTTATCTCCTACAGAAAGGCCAGCTTTTTCTGCTAGACTACCTTTCTCAATTTTGGAAATAATTCCACCTTTCTTTGACATATATTCTCCTTAAAATCTACTTTTCTTATTTTTATCTTAATAGGCTTTAGTTTATTGTACACTCTTTTATATTGTATCACATATGAAGGTATAAAAAAATACTCGGATACGTTTGTATCCGAGTATTTTATATTTGCTAACTGATTATTCAGCAGCTTCTTCTGTTTCAGTTGCAACTTCAACTGGTTCCATGAGTTCAGTCAAAGCTAAACCTAATTTCTTTTCGTCTTTGTTGAAAGAAATAACTTTAACTTCTACTTCATCACCACGGTGTAAGTAGTTTTCAACATCTGCGTTACGTTGTTTAGTAACTTGGGAGATATGAAGTAAACCTTGGATATCATCGTTTACAGCAACGAATGCGCCGTAAGCAACCAAGCGAACTACTTTACCTTTAAGAACGTCGCCAACATGAATAGTTTCTTCAGCTGTATCCCATGGGCTCTTAGTAAGGGCTTTCATAGATAAGGAAATTTTGTTGGATTCTGGATCAAAGGATTGAAGTTTAACTTCAATTTCTTGACCTACTTCAAGCACATCTTCCACTTTTCTGATTTTTTTCCAGGAAATGTCGGAAATGTGAAGTAAACCTTCGATACCACCGATATCAACGAAGGAACCGTATGGCATAATTTTGCGAACGATACCTTTATAAGTTTTACCTACTTCAAGTTTTTCAATAGCTTCTGCCAAACGTTCTTGACGAGCTACTTCTAGAACTTGACGACGGGAAAGAACTAAACGATTTTTTCTTTCGTCGATTTCAAGCACTTTTGCTTCAAATGTTTCGTTTACCAAGCTTTGCAAGGAACGTACAAAATGAACATCACCTTGGGACAATGGAATAAAGCCACGCAAGGATTTCACTTTTACAACCAAACCTGCAGGAATAGCTTCTAGACCTACAACTTCAACAGTTTTGTCGTTTTCTTTAGCTTCTACTACATATTTCCAATCTTCTTCCTTCGCCAAGCGGGTCACGGATAAATAAATTGGAGAATCTTCTTTAATATGGCTGATGATTACCACTTTGATTTCGTCACCAGGTTTTAAGAATTCTCTTAAATCTGCAGGTGCTGGATAAGCGTATTCACTAGCATTTAATGTTGCTTCCGATTTGCAGCCAGGGATAGAAACATATGCTTTATCAGCTTCAACAAGTACAACTGTACCCTCTACTACCATTCCTTTCTTAGGTTCTTCAACCATAATTTGATTCAACAATTCTTCAAATTCATTCATTCTATTAATGACCTCCTTAATGATCCAGTCAGGAGTTGATGCTCCTGCTGTTATTCCTGCCGATTGGGCACCTATAAACCAAGACGGTTCCAATTCAGCAGCCGTCTCGATATGATAAGTTGCACATTTGACATCACGACAGACTTCTGCCAATCGTCTCGTGTTTCCGCTATTCTTACCACCGATGACAACCATAACATCTACATTCTTGGCTAATTTTACTGCTGCATTTTGCCGTTCTTCCGTAGCATTACATATGGTTTTATATACTTTTAATGTCTTGGTCTTTTTTTCTAACATGTCTATTATACATGAAAATTTAAATTGTGAAAAGGTAGTTTGTACAACAACTCCCATTTTTTTTGCAAAAGGTAGATCATCTACTTCTTTCTCATCTTCTATGATGATTCCTTCGTTATTAGCCCATAAATTAATGCTTTTTACTTCAGGATGATTTCGCTCTCCCAAAATAATGAGTGTCATCCCCTCATCAATAACTGATTTGGCATCTCGCTGCGCTTTTTTTACATGAGGGCATGTGGCATCAATAATATGTAAACCTTTTTCTTCTGCTTTTTCATAAATTTCTGGACCCACACCGTGAGATCGGATAATAATATTCCCAGAATCTAAATCATCCAAGGATTCCGCTACCGTAATCCCCTTCGATGCTAAGCTATTCACTACTTGTGGATTATGGATAATAGGCCCTAATGTTTTCGTTTCGCCTTCGAGGTCTGCCGCATTATTCGCTAAATCCACCGCTCGTTTTACTCCAAAGCAAAATCCACAACTATCCGCTACAAAAATCTCCATTATTTCCTCACTTTACTGCAAGATATCTTCTTTTTCTCTATAGAGTCGCTCTATCTCTGCCTGCAACTTATCATTTACAGCTTTAATCGCCTCTGGAGTTGGTTCTCCTTTTTCTACAGCAAACGGTTTTCCTATATTCACAGCAACATGACCTCGCTTCATTTTCGAAGAACCGATAATCGCAACTGGAATAATGGGAACACCCATGCGAATCGCTAAAGAGGCTGTGCCAGATCTTAATTTATCAAAAGAACCTTCTTTTTGACGATTTCCTTGAGGAAACATACCTAGTACATCGCCGCGTTCCAAAATAGCGGTAGCCTGTCGAATCGCCACTGTATCCACCGCACCTCTACGAACGGGAAAAGACCCCAACCATCGAATAATCCAGTTGAGTACAGGAATTTTAAAAAGTTCCGCCTTTGCCATAAAATACGCTGGTCGATTTAAAGACATAGCTATAAGAGGTGGATCAAAATTGGAGCAATGATTAGGAGCTAGAATATAAGCCCCCGTCTTCGGCACATTATCTCGTCCATATGCTTTCGCATCATAAAACACTGAAAACACCGCATTGAAAAACCAAGAAAAAAATTTCTCTGACCGCGGTCCCATCTTATAGTAGGTATCTTTTTTAGCCATAATTACCTCGCTTTTTTCACTTAGATATGCAAAGCTTTATTTTTTATAATGTCATACATTGCATCAACTGTTTCTTCAAAAGTCATATCCGAAGAGTCTATAACAATTGCATCTTCAACTTGAGTCAGAGGAGATTCTTCGCGATTGGAATCTAAATAATCGCGATGTTCTACATTCTTTTCAACCTCTTCTATTGTTGTAGCCATACCTTTTTCTATCATTTCTTTATAGCGTCTTGTCGCACGCGCTTTAACGGAAGCCATAAGATAAAATTTTACATCGGCATTTGGCAATACAACAGAACCAATATCACGGCCATCTAGTATGGCACCACCTTTGGACGCCAACTCACGTTGTGCTTTTACTAAAAATTGACGTACTTCTTTTATAGTAGCTACTTCTGATACATTATCATTCACTTCGGCACTACGTATATATTGGGTAACTTCTTCTCCGTTCACATAAATGCGAAAAGCTTCTTCCGTAGGTTCCATTGTTAATCTTAGATCTTGTACCATTTGAGCAATGGCCTTTTTATCCTCGATAATACCACGTTTTAACGCCGTATATGTTACTGCACGATACATCGCGCCCGTATCTATATATAAATAGGATAGTTTTCGTGCCAGCACTTTTGATACAGTACTCTTACCTGCTCCAGCGGGTCCATCTATCGCTATTGTCAATCGAATCATCCTTAGTCCTCCTTCGCTGCTTCTCTACCTGCTATGTAGCCCGTAGAAAAAGCCGCTTGTAAATTATATCCGCCTGTAAAAGCATCTATATCTAATACTTCACCGACAGCATAAAGACCTTTTATTGTCTTTGATTCCATCGTTTTAGGTGAGATTTCTTTTGTCGAAATACCTCCACTAGTTACGATAGCTTCAGCAATGGGTCTTGTCTTATGAATGGGAACTATAAGATGCTTCATAATATGCACCAATTTTGTACGTTCCTCTTTTGTCACTGCATTGATAACTTTGGTAGGTTCTACACCCGCCTGAGCAATCATCACGCTTACCGATTTTGAAGGCAATACCTTCCCCATCACATTCACGAGTTGTTTATTTTTATGTTCGTCAAATTCACGCTGCAATCGACGGTCTAATTGTTCCACCGTAAGAGCTGGTTTAAAGTCAATTTCTACATAAATATCTTTTTTACGATTGGCCAACGCTTTGGAAACAGTTCGGCTCATCTTCAAAATCACAGGGCCACTCAGCCCAAAATGTGTAAATAAGAGTTCGCCAAATTCCGACTGTCTTTTTTTACCGTTGAAATATAGATCTGCACGAATGTTTTTTAGGCTCAAGCCCATCATATCCTTCACCCATGATTCCGTTGTTTCCAACGGAACAAGAGCTGGCAATAATTCTGTCACTTTAAGCCCTAATTTTTTCGCCATTTCTTGCCCATCGCCCGTTGATCCCGTTACAGGATAAGAGGCTCCACCAGTAGCAAGAATTACGGCATCGGCTTTATATTCACCTTTATCTGTGCGAACACCACAAATAGCATCATCTTTTACCATCAAGGAGATGACCTTTTCCTCAAAATGGATTTTCACACCTTCTCGTTTCATCCGTGTATGAAAGAAATTACGAACTTCTATAGCTGAATCGGATTTAGGGAATACACGGCCTCCTCGTTCCACTTTTGTAACAAGACCCCAGTCTGTTAAATCTGCAAGTAAATCAGAATTATCATATACGGAATACGCGGAATAAAGGAATTTACCATTCCCTGGCGTGTGAAGAATCAAATCTTCTACAGAGCAATCATTCGTAATATTACAACGACCTTTCCCTGTAATGCCCATCTTCTTACCTACGATATTATTTTTTTCAATCACTGTTACAGAAGCGCCATGACGTGCCGCCGTGATAGCCGCCATCATACCGGCTGCACCAGCACCTACAATAATGACCGACTTCATATTATACGAGCTCCTTTAATTGTTTCACTTCTATCGGTGTTAATTCACGGTGAGCCCCACGTTTTACACCCGCTAATGTTAAATGACCATAGGCTTTACGTTTCAAATTGACAATGCGGTAGCCTTTCGATTCAAACATACGACGAACCTGACGATTACGTCCTTCATGAATCGTGATATCTACAATCGTATTTTTACCATTGAATCCATAATCTACAATCATCGCAGGGTAGGTCATTTTACCGTCGAGCATAACCCCTTCTGCAATTTCATTTAAATCAGAGTCAATACAACGACCTTGTAATTTCACTTCGTATGTCTTCTCTACACCACTGGATGGATGCATGAGTTTTTGAGCCAAATCACCGTCATTTGTCATTAATAGTAAACCTTCTGTTTGATAGTCAAGGCGACCTACAGGATATAAGCGAACACCTTTAATATCTTTCATATAGTCCACAACCGTTTCACGCCCTTGTGGATCTGTGACCGATGTGATAACCCCTTTGGGTTTATTCAAAATGAAATAACGGAGTTTTTCAACTGCAAGGAGCTTGCCTTCCACTTTTATACGATCTCTATCTGGATTGATTTTTTTGCCTAACTCTTTAATATAATGGCCGTTCACCTGTACCTTGCCATCTAAAATCAATTGTTCTGCTTTTCGTCTTGATGCGTAGCCACAGCGGCTAATAAATTTTTGTAAACGTTCTTCCATGTAATCCTCCTACATTGATTCATCTTCTATGTTTATATTCTGACTCGCTGTCTCTTTAAGAGCCTCTTCTTTTGATTTTTCTTTTAACGCATCCATACTTTCCATGCCTACAGCACGTAAAAATTGTTCTGTTGTTCCATATAAAAGTGGACGTCCCAATACAGGCTTACGTCCCATATCTAAAATGAGTTCTTTTTCTAAAAGCAGTTTTATCATTCTTTCGCAGTTTACACCACGAATCTCTTCCACTTCCGCTCTTGTAATCGGTTGTTTAAACGCGATAACAGCCAAAGTTTCTAAAGCTGGTGCTGATAATTTTTCTTCTCGTTGTCGTATTTTAGTTACTACAGACGAGCAATCCTGTGCCGTCACGAGTTCGAAACTATCACCAGTTCTACGCAGTCGTAAACCTCGTTGCTGTTCTTCTAATTCTCTTTCAAAACGATGTAAACTTTCAACAGTATCTTCTAGAGAGCTATCAAAAACTTGCATACATTCTTCTAAGGATAGAGGGTGAACCGCTGCAAAAAACAACGCCTCTAAATACTTAGATTCAATCATATTCCTCTCCCTTAATAATTATAAAATCACCATGATTATCTTGAATTTGTAGAATCTGTATCTTCAGTAGTTCCAGCAATGCTAAAAATGTCATAACCAACCACTCTCTTGATTCTTGTTGCCATAAATAACGCCCCAATGGTACGACTATGTTTTTATCAACCCATTCTAATAGAGCATCTTTGGCCATATCAATTGTTACCGCTTCTTTTTCAATAATAACACTCGGTATACTCGCCTCTTTAGGCAAAGTCTCTTTTTTATGCAATACATCAAAAAAGATGGTATATAAAGGAGTATTCTCAAGGGTGAATACGGCTTCTGTTCCCCATTCACTCCATTTCTCCTCTCTAGCAAATACAGCATCATTTTCTTCATGCAAGGCACCGATTATTTCAGAGAAAGCTTTGATTTGTTTATATTCCATCAGTTTTTGCACTAATTCATCACGAGGATCTTCGGTTTCTTCTTCCACCGTTTCACGAGCAGGTAGGAGCATTCGCGATTTTATTTGTAATAAAGTAGCCGCCATGACAAGAAATTCACTACTATATTGGATATCAAAGCGCTTCCATGTTTCTAAATACGAAAAATATTGTGACGTAATCGAAACAATGGGAATATCGTAAATATCGATTTTGTGTTTTTCAATTAAATGGAGCAGTAAATCCAACGGCCCTTCAAAATTTTCTAATTTATATGCATATTCCATAAAATCGCCAAGCCCTCCTTTCAGTCTGTACATTTCATTATAACGGAAATTTAATCTTTCTGCCATAATTTATACGATACAATATTGTTTTTACGTATGATTTTTGCTATCTTAAAATATATATCTATATCAATCTAATCGCCTTTTTACGACATAGAATTTTCATCTCTATAAAAAGGCCTATTTACTACATGAGGGTGCATATGTATAGATTCAATACGATTCGATCTGCCGGAAAAATTACTGGCTATATCCTTATAACAATATTACTCTTAGTATTATTATATTCAGAATATCTCCCCGTTACGCTTGGATTTGATTGGGAAGATCTTTCTGTTTTTGTCCTTCCTGGTTTCATTAGCTTTTTTAGTCTCCAATATATACTTGGACCTAATTTACTCTCTCGCGCGTATATTCCAGCGCTTTCTATTTTCGGGCTTTGGGCCTTAACGTATCCTTTATTATTCCAAGCCTCTTATACGAAACCCTTTTATTTTTACCAATTCGCACCTGATTATCTTTTCGCCATAGTGCTATGTATACTTTTTATTTTGCTACCTTATCTTACTTTTAAATTATCTCGTCATCATAAAATTATTTCCACGTTTTGGGCTATTCTGTCTGTCGCCACCTTAGGCATTCCATTAGCACAACTAGGTTACTTCCTTCATGTTAATCATTGTATTACACCGGCTACTTTAATGGCCTTATATATGTCTAATCCCCAGGAATCCTACGAATATGTATTTAATGCCGTTGGATTAAGTGGTATCGCATTAGCTTTAATGGGTATTGTAGCTATTATCTATGGTTTTTACCGTTGCTATCGTCTATTTCTTCCAACGATTCAACCCTATGTTGGTCCACCGAAAAAAGCAGCCCTTTGTTCCGTTTTATCATTAATTCTTTGTGCCTACTCCGCATGGCTTATTCCTCATGTAAATATTTTTTCCGATTGGTTTGGTGTTTGCGAATACGTGCAACAGCAACAACAATATAAAACGAGCCATAAGGATATCTTCAACTCCGTCGTATTAGATAACCCTGATGCTGTAGCCCATAGCAAAACTCCTGGAACGATTATTGTCGTAATTGGTGAATCAGCCTCTCGTACTTACATGCAAGTATATAATCCTAATGCGCCTTATCCAGACACTCCTTGGGAATTAAAAGAGAGACAAACAAATCCGAATTTCATTTTCTTTGATCATGCATACTCGGCCTATGTACAAACCGTACCCGTTTTAGAACGAGCTCTTACTGAACGAAATCAATACGAAGATCGCCCATTTTTAGACTCTGCATCTATTTTAGACATTGCCAAAAAAGCGGGCTATCATACCTACTGGTTTAGTAATCAAGGTATTTATGGCGAGTATGACACAGCTATTTCCCTCATTGCTAAAACAGCAGATACCAGCCGTTGGGCCCATGAATCCTTTGGTTTTTCCGATAAATATGACGGTTCTATTCTACCGTTATTAAAAGAAGTAAATCCAAACGAAAATAATTTTGTTGTCATCCATCTTATGGGCAGTCATATCTATTATAATGACCGCTACCCTTCCGAGTTTTCCCGCTATAAAAAAGGAGCCTATCCAACAGGCATGGAAGCGTACTGTAATTCCCTTCTCTACACGGATCATATCCTAGAAGAGATTTATAATTACGGCGAAAAGCACTGGAACTTACAAGCCATGATATATTTCTCTGACCACGGTGAAAGTTTAATTTCATCTCACAATCCAGATATTTTTGATTTCGATATGACGCGAATACCATTTTGGATTTATCTATCGCCAACTTATCAAAAAGCATACCCTACTATCTATACAACACTTCGTAGCCATGAAAATCAGTATTTCACTAATGATTTACTCTATGATTTAATCTCTGGTATTTTACAAGCACCATCCAATCGCTATGATGCAAAGCGAGATTTTTCAAACCCTAATTATCAATTTACGAGAAATACATTAACAACGATGCTTGGCACGCACCCTCTATCTGAGGATATTCATGAAGAATAATATATAAGAAAAAGGTCTTTTCTATTACATAGAAAAGACCTTTTTTTAGTAAGAGCTAACTCTTAGAATTTGTAATTTACGCCCATAGTGTAGTGACGGCCTGGAGCTGGGTAGTTATAAGTACCATTATAAAGACCTGCATAATTTGCATACGCTTCATTTGTCAAATTGAACACATTTGCATAGATACCAAGATTTTCAGTTGCTTGGTAACGCATGGACATATCCATTGTGAAGTAATGAGATTTCACATATTGAGTTTTATCTGCACCCGATCCATATCGACCAATTAAGGAAGATGTAAATTTATCAGATGTGTAATTCAATGCCATATGATATACATTTGGAATTACTGTGAGATTTCTTTTGAACTCTTGAGTTTTTTGTGCATTTTCAGTTGCTTGGTAACGCATGGACATATCCATTGT
>RCNI01000533.1_pt1 | contig 23193 bp, 21 predicted proteins | sample 2041151 | NCBI WGS metagenome assembly RCNI01 (sample SAMN09708214, study PRJNA481090) | feces metagenome | isolation source: feces | place: Antarctica: Albino Rookery | reverse complement strand
ATCCCGCATGGGTACAGCAGCAATGATACCACCCGTCAGAGGAGGCAGGCCTGCCACAACGTAATCCTTACCGATGATACCGGGGAGAATCAGCATCGCCACAACGCACATACCTACCAGACCCACCAGACACACGACAACCGTTTTCCACTGGTCCAGCAGCTGTTTCATACTGATGACCGTACCCATATGTACCAGCAGCAGGTAAATGCCAATCGTACTGCCGAAGGGAATCAGCATAGAATCGCTGATGACTTCCTTGGGAATAATAGTCCAGTAGCCTACCAACAGAACGGCAGCTGTTACGAAGACCGAGGGAACCCACGCCTTCGTCAGATTGGATACTGCTTCGCCGATCAGATATACGGCGGCGCAGATCACAAATGCTAGTGCGAAGTTGTACATACATCTCTCTCCTTTTTCTTTCTCCTAAATCAAGTCTAACGCCTAAATTTTTCTGCTGGCGATAAGTTGATGTTGCTAAGGTACCACGCAGCGAGAAAAAAGTCAATATCCTACACCTTTCCAACCGGCCCGTATACATATATAAAAATAAATCCTTTTTTAGTGCATCCTTAATCATGGATTTTTCTTCGCATTTTCGGAATATTTTTCTACAAAAATCGCAGTATAGCCGTTCCTTTTCTTTCATTTTATAAATTATGTACAAACAGCGGATGAGAAAAGAAACCACTATTTGTCCATAGTAATGATATTTGCTCATTAATGAAATTTTTTCGTATTATGCTTCATTTTTTCTTTTAAAGAAACTGCTTTTTCATAGAGATACACCTTTCTCGCAAATAAGAAGTTGACAAATCAACAACAATCGTGTACACTGCAACAAGTTGACATCTCAACAACAGAAGGAGCGATCCGAATGATCCGACGCTATACACAGTTTAAAGCGGCGATTTCCCGCATAGATAAGGCCATTCAGAAGATTGAGCGGCAGGAAATGGAGCGATTCGGGCTGAAAGGCCCTCACGTCCAATGCCTAATGGCCATCAACGACCACACACAAGAGATTACAGCCGCTCAGCTGTGCCGCATCTGTGATCGGGATAAAGCCGCCATTTCCCGCTCTCTTGCAGAATTGGAGGAAAAGGGGCTTGTACACCGGGAGGCGGGGTACCGAGGGATCCTAACGCTGACAGAACAGGGGAAGCTCGTCACCAAGCGCATCTCCCAAACGGCGCAAAAGGCTGTCGAAGCCGTCAGCCTCGATTTTGACGAGGCCGGACGCGCCGCCTTTTATCAGGCATTAGAGCACATCGCCTGTAATCTGCAAAGCATCTGTGAAGAAGGAGTAAACGACAAATGAAAGTAAAAATTATTGTAGATTCTACCGCCGATATGGCGCAGGAAGTCGCCGAGCAGTTGACAGCCGTTCCCCTGTCCGTACATTTCGGCAGTGAAGAATATCTGGACGGCATCACCCTCAGCCGCCAAAACTTCTATGAAAAGCTGATCGAGAGCGACGTGATGCCGACCACCAGTCAGGCAACTCCCCACGCTTTTCATCAGGCCTATACCGAGGCTGTTGCAGATGGATACGAGGTAGTCGTCATCACCATCGCCTCCGCGCTCTCCGGCACCTATCAATCCGCTGTCATCGCCGCTCAGGACTTCCCCGGCAAGGTGCATGTCGTGGACAGCCATACCGTAACCGTTGGTTCCGGTATTCTGGCAGAATATGCCCTGCAGCTGGTCCAGCAGGGGCTGGATGCCGCAACTATCGCAAAGACGCTGGAAGAGAAGCGAGACGATGTACGGGTAATTGCCCTGCTGGATACGCTGGAGTTTCTCAAGCGTGGCGGGCGCATCTCCAAAACGGCAGCTTTCGCCGGAGGACTTCTCTCCATCAAGCCTGTAGTAGAGCTGAAAGACGGTGAGATTCATGTTCTGGGCAAGGCCAGAGGCTCCAAGCAAGGGAACAATCTGCTGGTGACGGAGATCGAAAAATCCGGCGGCGTAGACTTCTCTATGCCGTTACTGCTGGGTTATACCGGCCTGGATGACCATCTGCTGCAAAAATACGTCACGGACAGCAGTTCCCTCTGGGAAGGCCATGTAGCGCAGCTGCGCTCTACCTTGGTTGGCAGCGTAGTAGGCACTCATGCAGGCCCCGGCGCCGTGGCCGTGGCTTTCTTCCACAACTAACCCGGACATAGAGAAACGCCGCAGTTCTTGTGAACTGCGGCGTTTTTACCGTTTTGTATGTTTTAGAATGCGATATGCATAGAGAGTGCCACCACGCAGAGAATGGCCGTAAGCGGCACATAGAAATAGCGTCCCACAAAATACCAGCCGTTTCCCTTTTGACGTCTGCCGCCCTTGTTGATCTCAAAGAGGAATTCGTCCTTCTTCATGACCCAGAACCAGGACACGGCGCCCAGCATAGCGCCCACAGGGATAATATAAATGGAGACGAAGTCCATCCACGGGCCCCAGCGGAAGATAGGCTCCATGTTGACGCCGATGCCCAAACACACGACACACATCAGCACCAGCACCAGCTTTCGGTTCAGTCGAGGGAATTTATGGCTTAGGGACTCCCCCACCGCCTCAAACATATTCTGCAGTGAGCTGACACCGGCAAAAATCATGGCCACATATAAAATGACGGCAAACAACTGTCCCATTGGGATATCCTGTAAGATTGTAGGCAGCACCACGAAGAGGAGTCCGGGACCACCGGCCACATCCAAATTGTAGGCAAAGCAGGCCGGGATGATAACCAACGCTGCCACCAGCGCCGCCAGCGTATCAAAGAGTGCCGTTTTCAATCCCAGCGGCACTACGCTCTCTTCGCTATCGAGATATGCACCGTACACGATCATACCGCTTCCGGTAATAGACAGTGAGAAGAAAGCCTGTCCCATCGCTGCGATCCACACCATAGGGTTCCGCAGCGCCTCCCACCGGGGAATCAGCATGAAACGGTAGCCCTCCAAAACACCGGGAAGAAACGCCACCCGGATCGCCAGCGCCAGAAAGATCAGGAAAAAGAGGGGCATCATGATCTTATTCGTCTTTTCAATGCTCTTCGCGCCCAGAAAAAGTGTCAGCAATGTCCCCACGACCACAATGATGTGGAAAGGAATCACGGAGTAGCCGTTGAGTGAAAATCCCTCAAACCACGATACAGCATCCACCTCCATCAGTGTGCCGGTAAGGGAGTTGAAAAGTGCCTTCAGCACATAGGCCACAATGACCGCATAGCCCACAGCAATGCACATAGACCCGGCCAAGGGCAGCCATGCAATTACACCGCCGGCCTTTCCCATCTTCTCACTGCGGGTGCTCCAGGCATTGGCATAGGAGCCCAAGGTTCCTGTACGCGAGCGCCGCCCAATAGCAAACTCCGCAGGCAGGCCCACTAAGCTGAAAAGGAACACAAAAAAGAGATACACCAGCAAAAATGCGCCGCCACCGTTGCTGCCCAATTTGCCGGGGAATCCCCAGACGTTGGCCATACCCACGGCGGAACCCACAGAGGCCAGAATGAAGCCCCATCTGCTGCCAAATTTCCGCTCGTGCTGTTGCTGATTTCCCATGTTACCGTCTCTCCTTCGATTGCCGTAAAGATTATGCAAATCATGCAGAATCTTGATATGATTCTTTTCATTATTTCCTATTCCCCCGGAAATGTCAACCCCCAAACGCACAACATCTTGGCAAAATTGCAGCAACTACACTAAACCTTTCTTTCCCTGTCCTCAAAGCGGAACAGCCATCACGCACAGGCTATTTTCTCTTCTGCGATCTGCTAACCGCGCCATAAATTCTTCCGATTATTCTCTTCCACGCTTCCCCCGCGAGGAGTGACGCTTAGTGCATCGGAACAGGCTGCAGCCCATGTGAACAAGGAGATCTCTGGTGCCGTGGACAACTACCAAAAAGCAAAAAAAACACCGCCAAGGACGGCGGTGAGAAATTCAGTATGAGAAAAATCGTTTGAGAAAAGGGAATCGGCTGCGACAAAGCCGCCTGCGATCACGGATGCTTTTCAGTAACCGCTACGCATTACCGATTCCACTATCAGTGTAGCAAGTCTTCTGGATCTTGTCAAGGAACACTTCCCTGACATTCTCCGTGCGGGCTTTGCTCTGCACTGACACGCGCATATCCATTTCAATCCACGCTCCCTGTGAGGGGAGCGACCAGGGTATTATACAAAAGTCGAGTATGAGCCTGGAAATTTCAATCCACGCTCCCCTCACGGGGAGCGACTGGAAAAGGCGAAAAACAAACAGGCAACAAACAATTTCAATCCACGCTCCCCTCGCGGGGAGCGACGCCGCAGCGCTGGCCGAGGCCAAGGGAGACTACAAATTTCAATCCACGCTCCCCTTGCAGGGAGCGACCTGCTGGCTGTCTACGTGACCTTCCAGCCCGAGCTATTTCAATCCACGCTCCCCTCGCGGGGAGCGACTTAATATTCGCCACCGGGTCCATCATAGGCAAAATTTCAATCCACGCTCCCCTCACGGGGAGCGACCGAAACGACTATCCGCACGATTACGATCCCAACCATTTCAATCCACGCTCCCCTTGCGGGGAGCGATGATAAATTCGCTGTTAGTGGGCTTGCCTTTATGCACGATTTCAATCCACGCTCCCCTTGCGGGGAGCGACCTCGGACACAAACTGCGATTGATCTGTAGCAGCCAATTTCAATCCACGCTCCCCTTGCGGGGAGCGACCTTGCATCCCCCCACCCTTAAAAACTTTAGCACGGTATTTCAATCCACGCTCCCCTCGCGGGGAGCGACAGATGCTGATACAGTATGCCGCCGCCCTTGCCATATTTCAATCCACGCTCCCCTCGCGGGGAGCGACCCGGAGCCAACCTTTCTGCCCCGTGAGGAGGGAGATCAATTTCAATCCACGCTCCCCTCGCGGGGAGCGACAACCTACCTTACCTGCAATCCTGGAGGGCGGTCGCATATTTCAATCCACGCTCCCCTCGCGGGGAGCGACGGGGTGGTAGGCGAATCGGTGGCTATGAGGCAAAATATTTCAATCCACGCTCCCCTCGCGGGGAGCGACAAATACACCCTGCATTTATGATGACGCTGATAACGATTTCAATCCACGCTCCCCTCGCGGGGAGCGACCAATCGCTGAAACTGTATTCGCTTAAAATTATGCGTATTTCAATCCACGCTCCCCTCGCGGGGAGCGACGTCCAACAATTTAAAAAAAGTCGGTGTGGATCTAAGCATTTCAATCCACGCTCCCCTCGCGGGGAGCGACCGTGTAAACGGATCAGATCCTATCTTCCTGTTCATTTCAATCCACGCTCCCCTCGCGGGGAGCGACCTTTTGGCTGCACAGTATCCAGATTGCGTGAGTTTCATTTCAATCCACGCTCCCCTCGCGGGGAGCGACCCATCTGGGACGGATCCAGAGGGGAGAGTGTTGCGATTTCAATCCACGCTCCCCTCGCGGGGAGCGACTCATTTGCCGTTTTGGACACCGACAAAACAGGCAATTTCAATCCACGCTCCCCTCGCGGGGAGCGACCGCGCATATTCGGAGGGCGGCAAAGGCGAAAATATTTCAATCCACGCTCCCCTCGCGGGGAGCGACTCCCGCAAAAGTGACGGACAATAAAATCCTAATGATTTCAATCCACGCTCCCCTCGCGGGGAGCGACAAGAAGTGCAAGATCGTGTTAACGCAATGCTGTATTTCAATCCACGCTCCCCTCGCGGGGAGCGACTCGCGCGTAAGCGGTTGGAGCGATTGAGTAAAAGTATTTCAATCCACGCTCCCCTCGCGGGGAGCGACACGAAATTAAGCGATTACGAGATAAAATATTGCTTATTTCAATCCACGCTCCCCTCGCGGGGAGCGACCGTTTTACCGATTATTTTGTTTACGGCCTTCTCATTTCAATCCACGCTCCCCTCGCGGGGAGCGACGCTGGGGGTCACAGATGATTACGCGGAAATTTTATTTCAATCCACGCTCCCCTCGCGGGGAGCGACAGCAAATATGCACAAAATTGCACCTGCAATTTTGTACTATGTAAATAAATTACCTTGTTTCCATATAGGCATCCTTTAGATCACCTCGCCATTTTCTGGGTAGAAGCATGAACTTTTTCGTGCGAACCTGCAGGCATTTTCCTGCTCGCTTCCCCTTCGCACCGCTCAAATCATCAATGTATCTTCCGGCCTATAGGAAGCCTTACAACCGAAATGCTCTATCTTATTTTCGTACCGTTTCCCCAGATAGTAAAACCGCAGGCTGTCCTTTTCTTGATCCATAATTGCCAGAAGTTTCGCCTGCAGCAGCTTACACTGCGCTGTATCCAGCAGACATTCAAATACCGAACACTGTACTCTCTGTCCATAGTTAACACACTGTTTAGCAATTTGGCGAAGGCGCTTCTTGCCAGCAGCATCCTCTGTATTTACATCATAAGTAATCAGTACCAGCATAATTTATGCTCACTTCCACAAAAAAGGCGGATATTCATCCAGATCTCCCCGCAGATATCGTGCAAGGAGAAGCGCTTGGAGGTAAGGTACCAAGCCCCACGGAATTTTTTCTTTCAGGAACGGATGTGTCAATGTCTCTCTTTTGTGTTCCTGCCACCTGCGCAGGAACGTCCGCCTCGCATCATCATCCAGATAAACGCCCCCACTCTCCCTGTACACAAAATCCGACTTCTTGAAAATCCGATTATTGATACAGGTGAGCACAAAACGATCCGCGATGCAAGGTCGCAGTTCCTCCATTAGATCCAACGCAAGAGAGCTGCGTCCCGGTCTGTCCCGATGCAGAAAGCCCACATAGGAATCCAAGCCCACGCTTTCCAGCGCAGAAGCGCAATCGTTTGCCAACAAGCTATATGCAAACGAGAGCAACGCATTAAGCGGGTCTAAGGGCGGTCTCCGGCTTCTGGATTGAAACGAGAACACAGATTTATCTCCTAAAATCATTTCATCGAACACGCCAAAATACGCTGTAGCGCCTGCTCCTTCCAAACCACGCAGGCTATCTAACTCCGTTTGCAGCAGAACCTGCGGAAGCAGGCCTTTCAACTGCACACAAACATCACCCAGCCGCTGGCTATCCACCCGAAGGCCATGATCTCGCCGCGTTCGCTCTATACACCAACGAGCATTATGCAACTTTCCAAAGATCATCGTTCGGGCAATCCTGCAACTCTGTACAGGGTCATCCGCAACCCGGTATTGCGTGCGGCGAAGGAGTACATTCCCATTGGCCTCTCCGGAAACTCTCGCCAGAAATTTCCCTCGCGGCGTACAAAACGTAAGTGAAATCCCCCGCTTGGCACAGGCACCCATCAATGCCGGAGAGGCTCCGGCATAAGAAAAGGTGAGAATTCCGGAAAGTGTGTGCAGCGGATATCTGGCAACCGCCTCATTGCCCCGATTAGCCACCACATTCTCGCCATCCAGCGAGAGATAAATATCTTCTGAGGTAACAAACAGCGTGTTGAGCAGATATCTCATTCTTCTCCCTCCATGGCCTGCCGCAGATATGTTCCCACACTTTTCCCTCTCATTAGGGCGGGCAAGCACAGTTCCTTGAGGGAACAGGCATTACAGCCTTTTGTGGGTTTGACCTTCGGCGTATAACCGCGGTGATAGAGCTGATGCATTTCCTCTGTCATCGTACGCACCTGCTGACGAAGCACATCGTCAAACGTCACCACAACGCGCCGCCTGGTTTCCCCATAGAAAAGCGCACCTTTAGGAATGGAGCAGCAGAGCATTTCTTCCAAGCAGATCGCTTGCGCGCAGAGCTGCAGTTCATCCGCCTGATGCTCCTTAGGCGCACCGCGCTTATATTCCACCGGAAAGGGGCTCCACAATCCTTCCTCTCCGGAGAGGACGACGCCATTTGGATCAGTATGAAATTCTACCACATCACATTTTCCGGAAATACCCAGTTCCGCAGAGACGACAGGAAGTCCTCTTAGGATCAAGGTATCTCCCCGTCGTTCCCGCTTTTCTTCATCGTGCGCCCGCCGATGGAATAAGTCTCCTTCCACGGTGCGCAGATTCTCCTGCCACTGCTGTTCTAAATGGATCATCGCCCACTGGCGGCGGCAAAACGCGAAATGCTGCAGGCCGGAAAGCTGGAGATACTCCTCCTCTCGATAAGTCACCCCATACGCTGACAGGTAACACCGGCAGGCAGTGCAGACTCGTCCACCGTGACTGTGTAGTCGTGATAGGAACGGGCAGGAGCAGCCGCATCTGTATCCTTTCGCTCTACTTTCACTGTCTCAAAGAGCTTCCAGGCAGGAGCACAGCCCAGTTCGCTGTCGTGTTTGAAAACAATCAGCTCGCGCACTGCCATTTTGCCGCGGGCAGCAGAATGATCGTGCTCAAACATATTGAGAATCGCTTCCCAGAGGAGCGAAAGATCCTCTTCTGAAAAACCGGTAGTCTTCCGGGCAAGGTTTGCAGAGATGTACCCCTCACAGCGATAGAGGCCATAGGGAACAATATACTTGCGCCCCATTTCCGTTCCCTTTTTCTCCGCATCAGCTTCCGTCGTAATGGCCACACGGGTAATGGTGACCTCCTGAGGTACTATCGGCTCCACGCTGCGGGCAAAGCCCAGCTGCACCGGCCCGCGTACCTGTCCACAATTCAGTGCCGCTTTGACAAAAGTGGTCATAACAGCGCCAAACGTGCGAATATCGTAGAAATTCGCACACATCCAGTCCCGGATCTTATGATCCAGTTCCGGGTCTGCCTTCTTCTTTTCCTTTATATTTTTATCCGTGATCTCCAGCTTGGCATACGCCTCTGCGTCGCTGCGATTGAGCGGCACCCCGTCCTTGACATAAATGCGATACCCCGTGGCATCCTCCTTCGCCGTCTCCACATAGTTGCGGATCTTTCGCTTCAGACACACATCCGTGACAATACCAAGACCCGTCTCCGGATCTACCCGGGGCATATTTCCCGCATCCGGGTCACCGTTGGGGTTTCCGTTCTCTACGTCAAAAAGAATGACAAATTCATAGCGATTTTTAATGGGTTCCATGTTACTTTTCCTCCTTTTTTTCAAAACGGGCCTGGGTTTGATGGTAATAGCCAAGCTGGAAAGATCCCTGCTGCGGCAGGTTCATGCGCGCCGGATAGCTTTCTCCCAGCTTAGCCATCAATTCGGTCAGCTGCTTATCATAGTAGGTACGCAAACCTCCATCCAGCTTTTTCAGATGTTTCTGTGCCAGATTGAGCAGCACCGGAAACACATGGCCGGGGGTAGCCGAAGCGGAATTAAAGTATTTATCTTTGATAGTTGTGTTGATGCCCGGATTGGCAGCAGACTGGATACCTTCCAGCACAGAGAACAGACGTCCTAAATTATAAGGAATATTGGAACTTTTTGTATTGAGGGACACGGTCAAAACCTCCTTTGGTACATCTGGATGTGGATTTTTTAAGTAATATGCTTTCACAATCGCCGCCCGTCCACGGGTGATATTTCGCTCCGCTCGGATTCGCAGGCTGACTCCGTTAAGCAAGGTCGCCGGATAGCGGGTATTCATCAGTACAGCACGCAGCACCTCACCGGCCATATTAGGCACCGGGGTCTTATCTCGGGAATTCTGATTTACTGTCTCCTCCAGCAGCTTCCACATGGGAAGCGTATCAAATTTGTCATAGGACGGCTTCACAATCTCCAGCCGCTGCTGATGAGCCTGAGCATTTTGTAAAAACGCCCCAAAGGTGTTTCGTAGAAAGAAGCGCACGGAAAGCCGCGCTGCGTTGGGAGACAACCCCAAAATGTAAAACTCCATCTGGGGATCTATCCGTTCCTCTTCAAATTCCACCGTTTGCCCCGCACACAATTTCTTCACCACATTCTGTAAATCCGTGAGGGTATAGGATGGTTTCTGGTCAAAAAACACACCGCCCATAATACTCTGATATAAGCTGCCGCCGCCTTTCGCCCAGCAAACCACTGTAGTATCTCCCACGCGGTAAACGTGTTTCCGGTCAGCAAGCAGATGATTCAGCGCAGCAGTATAGGCGAAGGCCGCGTATTTACTGGTAGGTGCATTGTAATTTTGTACTTTTCCATAGGAACAAAACGCAGGTGCATTGAAGGACACCAACGCAGCACCACTGGATTGGGCGCCCTGTACGTTCTTAATGGAAGGGTGAATACTTTCCACCGGGCCCTTTTCTCCGGTAACAATACACACCATTTCCGGTCCATCCTGCTCTATTTGAGCATGATCCTCCCACGCTTGGCGAATCAAGGGATCCTTATGGACAAACTCTCCATCATAGCGAAATACCAAATTTGCACCGGCCAAAATTTCATCCCGATACGCTGCAAGCATCGGGTGGTCAAGTGCCTGCTCCGGCCGCCAGGAACGAAAGAAAGCCAGCAGCGCCTTGGCCGCGGGACAATCCACATCTTCAAGAATTGTCTCATGCAGCGCTTTACATGCCCGGAAACATTCCATAGATCTCTTTGGCTTTCCTTTGTTATCTGCACCCAACAGATAGGAGGAATTATCCCAAAGGAAGTTGGCTGCCACACCGCTTGTCCGGTTCACTGGCGCCGGAAGATTTTTCATCACCTGTGGTACTAGTACCTGTTTTTTCCCCTTTTTCTGCTCTGTCTGCACGGAAACCACCTGTTCCAGTACGCCGTTCCCGTCAATACACAGAGCAAACGAAACCTTAACTGAGCCCCAGCCCGGCGCAGAAATCTCTCCTCTTTCAGCTAAGACCCGATAATAATCGGTCAATGCCTGCAGGATCATCCTCGCACCTCCCCACTATTCCTTCCGGGGACCTCAAGAACCCCGTTCTGGAGTTTCGCACGGAAAAACATCGGCTGGATATTTTCGGGATCGGAATAGTCCATATCCCACAGCATCCACCCTAAATCTTTTTCCCCTTCCAGCTCCGCCGGGCAGGGTGGGATCTCTTCACACAGTCGGAACTGCGCAGGAAACTCCCGGCAGCCAAAGCAGGGTTGGTGATAGAACTGCCCCTTCTTAATCCGTCGCTTCACAATATCCTGAAATTTCCCCGGATTATCTCCGGCAGAAGCCCGCTCCGTCATGTCAAAATGTGCCTCGATCACATAATGCACATCCCGCAGCAGTAAAGCTGCTCGCTGCTGGATATTCTCCGCAGTGCTAAGATACAGTTCTCCACTGCCCCGCTCCATCACTGTATGCGCTGCCCTTGCAGAAGCCGTAGCTTTTACCTCATTGCGCCGCAGATTCGTAAACCGAATGGGGGCACGCACATAGATCCGATCGATGGTCCACCGCAGGCCGGGGTGCCAATAGATAGCTTCCACTATGCCGCGGGCCGCCGAAGGCGTCATCACATCATAGCTGACCCTTTCCACCTTCATTTCAGGACGTGTAAAAAGGGCATAGTCCCCCCAGACTTCCAGACAAATGGACATAGGCAATCTTCCTCCTTCCTTATCCTTTCACAACCTCTTATATAAATAAACTCTTTCCGTTGTCGGCCTCCAGAGACAAGCCTACTTCTTCTGAATAGATCTCTTCATTCCGCAGGACAGCCGTACCGTCCTCCAGAATTTCTATATCTCCCGCTTTCTCCAGTGCCGCAAAGTGCCGTTCATAAATGGACACACCGTACGGCCCCAGCAGGCGGAATAATTTCCGACTGCGTACACCGGCTCGCAGCTGCTCGATCCATTCCGCCCCCTCTCCCCGCGGTATGTAGACCGTCCGGGCAGGACTGTCGATCAAATGAAACCGCTCTGCCACAGTGCGGAAAGGGAAAAACTCCGTACGCAGGAGCGGCAGGATATGCTGTACATCTTGTGCATCCGCGCCCTTTAAATCTAGCAGCTGGTGAAAATAATCATGGATTGCTTCTCGCGAAGCGATATCCTCATGGTGCAGCATGGCCATTTCCCCGGCTCCTATCGCCGTAGCAAAAAGCGGCGGTACATTGCTCTCACTCTCAAAAATTGTGACTATGCTCTCATCTGCAGGACGTTTTCCTTCTCGGTTACATCGCCCAGCCGCTTGCAGGATAGAATCCAGTCCGGCCACCTCTCTATAAACCGCAGGAAAATCCACGTCCACACCCGCCTCAATGAGCGAGGTAGATACCACTCGGCAGGGCAATCCGGCAGACAATCGGTTCCGAATCTCCCGCAGCTGGGCTCGTCGATGTGCCGGACACATCAGCGTAGACAAATGGAACCGTCCCTCTCCCTCCAGCCGTTGAAACAACTCCTGTGCACTCTTTCGCGTGTTGACAACACACAAGGCCTGTGCTTTTCCGTTCAGTTGCGCGGCAAGTTCATCCCAAGTGAGTTTTCCTTCCCGCCGAAAAGAGACTCGTCGAAAATCATTCCACCGGCACACTTCCGGCGGACAGAGCTCGGTCACCGGATGATCAGGCAAAAACTCATGGAAAATTGGTTTCAATGCAGGCTGTGTAGCCGTACATAAAACGGCAGAAACTCGGTAATGCGCAACCAACTGTGAGATTGCATGGATGCACGGGCGTAAATACGGCACCGGCATCATCTGTGCCTCATCAAAAATCACGACACTGCCCGCAATGTTATGCAGCTTGCGGCACTGCGAAGAACGACAGGCGTAAAGCGACTCAAAAAATTGTACAGCCGTAGTTACCACCACCGGCACATCCCAATTCTCCGTGGCCTGCGCCAGTCGAACTGTATGCGCGTCGGCTTCGCCCTCCAAATCATATAATACATTGGAATGGTGCTCCAACACGTTCTCCTCTCCCAGAATGGAGCGAAATACTTGTGCCGTCTGTTCTATAATCGATGTATAGGGAATCACATAGATCACACGGCGTAATCCCTGCTTCTTTGCATGCGCCAGCGCAAAAGCCAGAGAAGCCACTGTCTTTCCTCCACCCGTAGGAACCGTCAGAGAAAAAAGGCCCGGTCTACGCCGCTCTCCCTCCCGGATACACCGCTCTAAAATGGCACAGCGCTGTTGATTTAACCCGCCTTTTGGAGGGAACCAACCGGATATATATTTTTGCAGCTTGTCCCACAGTTCTTCCATGGAGGTGCCGTTCTTCTCCCGCGGCTGCCCCGTCATGAATGCCTCCGTATCTAAATAGTCGGCATCTACCAGACAGGAGTAAAGCATCCGAGTGAAAAACATTCCTTCCTCAATGCCCTCCTGCACATAATTCGGAGCCCCCACCTGCGGCAGCTGAATTTCTTTCTTCCAGTCGTCGTATGGCTCTAATTTACCTCGTTCTCCTCTTTTAATGCGCCCGCAGAAGGTGGACTCATCCGGCCCATCTGTCTGGTTCCCTCCGTCAGGCAGTCCTCCATGGTGTCCGGCCACAGCAAATGCGGCAAACAGCTGCTTCATACGCCAGCACTCTATTGCACCTGCTGTGGAGTGATCTACCCGCTTGGAATCACCATACAGCCTCTTCTGAAATGCCCGCGAACACTTGCCGATATCGTGGGCAATCCCCGCCAATTCCGCCTGTTCTTCTCCGGAAAAGGGCTGTGCAAATTCTTTAGCCAGCGTGGCGGTTCCAGCGAGATGTTCACGAACTGTCTGTGTTCGTCCGTCCGCAGCAATATGTGCCAGATACGGCGTGATTTCCATCGCAGATTCCCTCCCTATATAGGCCATTTTCGTCTTCCTAATTTTTCACTTAATGCACAATTATAGCCAAACGCTCGCTAGCACTTTGTATATATGTGCGCATACGAACCTCCAAATTATTCATTTATAGTATAATCAGTTCAATTCCAACTGTCAAGCCGCACGCCGCGTGCCAACAATTCGCCAGCTAAGAAAATGACCTGTTTTCTTTCAAAAACAGGTCATGGCACGTCAGTACCGGAACGAATGGAGATTACCTTTCGTTCCTTTTTAATTTCATTCTATAGACTTCTCACGGCTTGCATATCCCGCACGGAGAATACCCCTGTCGGATCAGATCGTCGCGCGACCCTTGAAAGCTCTCCCGGTTCTCCTTCTTGATCTGTTCTACGCCGGAACAATCGGATTTATGGAATTTCTTGGATTTCGTGTTGAGGATATAATCATCTGTCTCCTCCGCCGCTGTCGAATCGAGTGCGCTCTCCCCGGTAGCATAGTCGATCACTATCCCCGGCTGTGCATTATAGGCAAATACGCAATAACAGATTCCTGCGCCATCGTCCTCCACGGAATATCCCTCCATCAGCACACCGTCCGCCAGAAGATTACTCCCCGCAAAAATCGGAGTAACGCGGTACATAACGTGATTTCCGGTCTCTTTCACATAATCCGTTACCATGTTTTCAAACGGCAGCATTCCCTCTATATTAAGGTATCGGGTGCCTGTGATGAGATTGCTCTTGTTGGCATTCTCTCCTGTCAGCTGAAACCCAATCAGATGGCACCGATTATAGAGATACTTACCGTCTACGCAATCATATTTCGCGCTGTTCCATCCGGTAGGCTTTACTGCACCGATAGAGCCGCGCGCTTCCGTTGGCATAAGATCTCTGCCCACACTGGCAATGGCCACACCGCAGCGCCCCAGCCCATCCAGCGGCGCATAGGACTCAAAACTGGTATCTGTGATCTCATCTTCTGTAAAATATGGTTGGTTCCCATTGATAACTATATAGGCTTCGCCGGAAAACGGAGGAACCTCCTCCAACGAAATGGGAGCACTATTTCCACTGCAGCCGATGAGCATCGACAGTGTCAGCAACAGCGCAAAAAAGATAGATAACAGTTTTCGTCTCACTTCTCATATACCTCCATTGTAATCCGCTCATGTGAATTACCCGCAAAATCCTCTGTTTTTCTGCATTTCCAACCACGCTCAAGCAGTGGAATATCGAAATGCATATCCGCCGGATAGACGCGGTTCCACTGATAAATCACCACTTTTTCGATCCAAGCCTCATAAGGCAGCAGCGCAGCATCTTCTACGAAGCAATACTCCCCTGCCTGGGCTTCCAATAGAAAGTTGTCATCGACATTGATCTCCGGCGTACTTTTACAATCAAACTGCGTTGCAGAATAGTGGTTCATCCAGAGTTTTTTCCCTTTGCATAATGCTAAAATCCGATCCCGCACCGCACGATCTGCACTCTGGCGCCTGTGATTGAAAAGCATTCCACCCTTTTCATCAAGGCACACAATAATATTCATTTTGAACTGAGCCTCCTCTTTCACTTCACGCTTATCAAGTGGTATCCAACTTGCTTATCATACTTTTATTTTACCAATAAGTCTATCCCTTTTTCTGTACAGTTCTTCTTACAAGACAGATCGTGGCCTATACATCCGTTAGCGCTGCAGTAACAATAAGAATTCTTCCGGCAGCAACCCCAGTAGCAGCAGTTCCACGTCTTCCCCCTCTGGTGGCAGCAGCTTCACACCTGTTTTCAGGGTATCGCTGTAATGTTGCATCCGTCAATGAACGATATACGAAAAAAGAGGTCACCGGCAAGGTAAGGTTCAGCTGGAAACTTCATCTTGTCGGTGACTTCTCGTATAATATATCTGGTTTAATTAACCGGTGAATCAAAGGATGTGACTCGCGTATGGATTTACACAGTCTGTTTCACCTTAACCGTCCCTGTCGTTATGCCTTCGGAATCTACGCAATCGAGTCATATGTTGCTATTCTTACAATTGCTTTTTCCCTTCAGCTTTTTGAGTAGGATACCATCCAAACGATGCAAAACATACGCTGTCATAATGGATATAGAGATAACTGCAATGCTGAAGAGCACGTCATTGGAAATAAAGCGAAATGCAGAAATGAAGAAGCCATGAACCATATAGAGCTCAAAGGAGATATTTCCAATGAATTGCAATATTCGATTCCCAATCCGAACTTTCATCGACAGAACAACTACACAAATCGGGGATAATACCGTTAGTACGCAATTCGAATTGATAAATTCCGGGCAATAGTTTCTTAAGTAAAAATAAAATGCGACCGTAAATAAGAACAGCGGAAGTGCGATGATCAAGTAATGTTTTTGGACATAGGCAGTAATTTTCTCGCCAAAGGAGGCCCAAATGATTCCGACAACAATAGCCGGTACGGCATTATACCACCATTGGCCCAATTCCATATATTTGCAAAACCCAATCCACAGAACCACAAAAGCTATGCCGCCAAGGATCATCATGTGATGATGGTTTTGGCAAATCCGCATCGCAAGCCCCCAAAATAGATAAAAAGCCAAGAGGCAGATAATATACCAAGAATTAGATACAATGGGCTGCAAGCTAATCATTCTGAAAAGCGCATCCATAAACGAATGATAGTTTCCTAAAATATTGCCGCCAATCCAGTAAAACAGTGTTACAACCATATAAGGAATTAGGATTGGAGGCAATCGGTGCAGCAGAAAATGGCCCCCATATGTCGGATCCGACTGATACTTTGTCTGTAGTCCATACCCCGAATAAAAGAAAAACAGGGATACTGCAATGCACCCCATGGGAATAAACCAATAAAAATAGGAATCGCCCCCAACAACTTGCGAAAGATGATGGAAAATAACAACGATTGCGAAAAAACCGCGCCACGGAACACAGCTTTTAACAGATAAATGATCCTCGTAAAATTCACGAATGGGTTTTACCGGTTTTATCCCCAATATAAAAAGAATGAACAACAATAAAATCAAATAATTCATAGTTTCTCCTCTTGTCTATTTATATTATTTTACATAAACAGATTCTATTAAAGTGTACCATACATCTCACGTGTGTCAACCATATCACGCTCCATTCTGGCGGCTTTTTCCCATGGTGATCTCTAGATAGATATTTATCGGGAATGCCTTGTTTAGGGAATTGTGCAGCCTGTGCTCTTCGCTGACTATTTTGCGTTAAAAGGTGATATTGAGGTTCAAAAGGGTATATTGCTCGCTTTAAGCAGCGATTTGGAAGCAAAAGAAAGCACCCGGAAAATATCGGCAAACAATTGTCAAGTGACATCTTTTATATGCCGAATCATATCAATATTCGCCATAATAACATAGATGCCAGACAGGGAAAGACGTATAAACCCCTTATTGCTACTATGAATCCAGAAACACCGGAATCTTGGTACGATAAATTATAGCAGTTATATTATGTTTTGCGTGAAGCTGTGTCGGTTACGGCAATCAGTCCCCCTTCCTTTTGTCTGCAGAAATACCTCCTAGGTTAAAACGAAAAAACGGCAGCAAGCTGCCGCTCGCCGCCGTAAAACTCTTCACCGGGAATATGTCGCCGATATGTTCCGCCAGATTGGCTGAATCAGAGAACATTTTAAGCGAAAAAGTTTGCAAGCCACAGCTTGCAAACTTATTGTTTTAACGTTGCTATTCAAGTAAAATATTTTTTGTACTGGCATGGTCAATTCAGACACTGGATCGTTTATCTTGAATGAACAGAATATGCACTTTGAAGAATAACTGCAGAACTATAATTCGTGTACATGCTACCATATTTAGTCTATGATACCAATACGCGATTATAAGCCAGCTCATCGGAATAGAGCGAGAGCTACTCCAATGTGTTCACGCATAAATGGGTCGCAATACCGCAGCCCGCGACACCTTAGCGGTGATACCCAGAAAAGCAACGGTAGCAATGTAACGGATTTATGCGATGCGTGTGAGAGCGCGCATGGGCCTCCTATGTCAAAGAGACTAAGCAATGTGATCTTCTGATCTGCTCGCCCTACTTCCTAATATGAAAAAATGAGAGAGTTTACACTCTCTCATTTTAAACTTGGTGGAGATAAGCGGGATCGAACCGCTGACCTCTTGAATGCCATTCAAGCGCTCTCCCAGCTGAGCTATACCCCCATATTCTTTTTGTCTTAAGCACTGCTCAGTGCCGCCGACTTGTTTAGTATAGCTCATGAGCCTCCATCTGTCAACACCTTTTTTCATTTTTTCCTAAGTTTTTTATTCTCACAGTTTTTACCTGCTTTCAAAGAAAGAGAGGGAAGCTCACGAAAGCTTCCCTCTCTTTACTCACTTATATAGCTCCTTATTTTTCAGATCACGAACGGACTTGGCTACCACGCCGGACAGGGCCACCAGCGCCAACACGTTGGGGATCACCATCAGGTTATTAAACATATCCGTCAGCTCCCACACCAGATCATTGGACAGGCAGCTGCCCAGGAAGATGAATACCAGCGCCATAACGGTATAGACAGGCACAACCTTCTTACCAAAGAGGTACATCATATTGATCTTACCGAACAGGTTCCAGCCCAGCACAGTGGAGAAAGCAAAGAAGAACAGGCAGATTGCCACGAACATCGAGCCGAAGTTCTGACCAAACACCACACTGAAAGCAGTCTGCGCCAGATTCGTCTTATTGATGGTCTCCGTGACAGCACCCACATAGCCACCAGCCAGAGGGCCGTCTGCCGTATAGAGAGTGGAGATAACCACCAGTGCATTCAACGTCAGCACCACGAAGGTATCAATGAACACTCCCATCATCGCCACAATGCCCTGCTCGTGGGGGTCCTTCACATTTGCCATTGCGTGTGCGTGAGGCGTAGAACCCATACCGGCCTCATTGGAGAACAATCCGCGCTTTGCACCCTGGCTGATAGCAATTTTCAGTGCAGAACCGATCCCGCCGCCGATGATAGCATTCGGTGCAAAGGCATAGCGGAAGATCATGCCGAAAGTCTCGGGGATGTACCGATAACGGGCGATCAGGATCACCAAAGAACCCAACAAGAAGATCACTGCCATCACCGGCACAATCTTCTCCGTCACGGAAGCCAGACGCTGCACGCCGCCCAAGAAGATAAACCCGCAGATGACCACCAGCACGATACCCACAACCCAAGAAGGGATGCCAAAGGCGGTCTGGAAAGAGGCACCGATGGAGTTGGACTGCACCATACAGCCCATGAAGCCCAGTGCCAGGGTAATGGCGATAGCGAAGAAGCCGGCCAGGAACTTACCAAGAGGGCCCTTAAACGCAGTTCTGATATAATAGACAGGGCCGCCGTGAATGGTACCGTCCTCGTCTACATGGCGGGTCTTGATGGCCAACACTGCCTCGGCATAAATCGTCGCCATACCGAAGAAAGCGATGAGCCACATCCAGAAGATCGCACCAGGGCCACCGACCAGAATAGCGCCACAGGCACCCACGATATTACCGGTACCCACCTGCGCGGAAATGGCCGTAGCCAGAGCCTGGAAGGATGTCATGCCGCTCTCCTGCTTACCACCGTGCAGAGACAGCGTACCGAAAAGGCGGCGCATGCCCGCGCCAAAATAACGAACCTGCACAAAACGGGTGCGAATGGTAAAAACGAGGCCGCAGCCCAGCAGCAGAAATACCAGTATGTAGTCAGACAGGTATGCGTTGATCGTCGACACGATCTTGAGTAGTGTTGCTTCCATGTTTCTTTCTTCCTCCTAAAAATAAAAAAAGAGTCGCTGGCTGAACAGCAACTCTGGAGAACGTGACGAACCACAAAACACAACGCAATGCAGCTCACTCTGTCCTTTTGCCTGAGAGATTCGGCCATACAGCCTTGCACCTTCGGCACCCAAATGAATGGGATTCTCCAGAGTCCCCTCCCCACTCAGTTTCCTTTTGAGATTCTCAGCAGTTCAAAGGGGATATTCAGTTATTGTTTTTATCCTACCACATAGTGACAGGAATTGCAACCCCTTTTCTTTTGATGAAACCTCTCCCCTGTTTACATTCGCCGTGTTGTACGCTATAATAGCAGAGAAACACAGAAGAAAGAGGAATCTACACTTTGAAAAAACTTGTCATACGATTTAACGCCCCGGTGATCCTCATCTTTGCGCTGCTAAGTCTGGCGGCACTGGTTCTGGGCGTTGTAACCGACGGTTACACGACGGCGGCCTTCTTCTCCGTCTACCGCTCCTCGCTGGCTGATCCCTTGACCTATGTCCGTTTCTTCGGCCATGTGCTGGGTCACTCCGGATACAGCCACTACATGGGCAATATGCTTCTCTTGCTGCTGGTGGGTCCGGCGCTGGAGGAGAAATACGGCGGAGGTCGTCTGACCCTTGCCATCGTGATTACGGCACTGGTCACGGGTCTGGTACACTTTATCTTTTTCCCCGGCACAGCGCTGCTGGGAGCCAGCGGCGTGGTTTTCATGATGATCGTCCTCTCTTCCTTCACAGAGATGAAAAAGGACGGCATCCCCATCACCCTCATTCTGGTCGTGATCCTCTATCTGGGACAGGAACTGCTGGCGGGCTTGAGCGGTGTGGACAATGTCTCTCAGCTGACCCACATCGTGGGCGGCGTATGCGGTATTGTATTTGGCTTCTCTTTCAAGGGTCGCCGCCGCTGAAAACTTCATAAGAAAAAGAGACAGGCGAGTGCCTGTCTCTTTTTTGTTGCTTTTACTTTTCGCGGCAGGCGGCGCTGACCTTGTGGAAGGTCTTGACCGTATCCTCCTCCGGCTTACCGGTAGCCAGAGAGAACACCACGATGCAGAGTACCGCCACCAGGAAGGCGGGCAGCAGCTCGTAGATATCCCAGATACCACCCAGAGGACGCACCATGTAACGCCAGACGAAGACCATGATGCCGCCGCTGATCATACCAGCCAGAGCGCCCCAGCGATTAGCACGTTTCCAGAAGAGCGCTGCCAGCATCACCGGTGCGAACGTAGCGCCGAAGCCGGCCCATGCAAAAGAGACGATACTGAAAACGGAGCTGTTCGGATTTCTCGCAATAAACATAGCCACAACAGAGATGCCGATCACGGTTCCGCGTGCCACCCACATCGTGGTCTTAGCAGACATCTTTACACCGAACACCTCGCGGATCAGATCCTCAGACACGCTGGAGGAAGCTGCCAGCAGCTGAGAGTCAGCTGTGGACATGGTGGAGGCCAGAATACCTGCCAAGATAAGGCCGGCTACCAGAGCCGCCGCAACGCCGTGGGTACTCAAAAGGTTTGCGATCTGTACAATGATTGCCTCCGCCGCAGACGCATTATCAAAGGTAACGATGCTGCCGGTCTTGGACATGGAGTAACCTACAATGCCGATGATCACGGCCACAGTCATGGAGATAACCACCCAGATAGAGCCAATACGACGGGACGTCTTGACCTTCTTAGGATCAGAGATACCCATGAAGCGCAGCAGAATATGGGGCATACCGAAGTAGCCAAGACCCCACGCCATGGTGGAGATAATGCTGATGATGCTGTAGGTACCGGTCTCACCGGTCTTGATATTGCCCACCTCTGTCATGCTCAGGTAGCCGGGGATCGCCTTGGCGTTCTCACACACGGCATCCCAGCCGCCTGCCACGCTGATACCGAAGCCCAGTACGATGATGAGAGCAATGGTCATCACGATGCTCTGGATGAGATCCGTGGTAGACACTGCCAGGAAACCACCCATAATGGTGTAGAGAATAATGACAGCAGCACCGATGACCATCGCGGTCATATAGTCAAAGCCAAAAAGGCTGTTAAAGAGCTTGCCCACTGCCGCAAAACCGGAGGCCGTATAGGGAATGAAGAACACCAGAATCAGCAATGCAGCAATGCCCAACAGGATTCGCTTATCGTCCTTGAAGCGCTTGGAGATGAACTCCGGCAGCGTAATGGCATTGATCTCCTCAGAGTAGATGCGCAGCCGCTTTGCCACCAGAAGCCAGTTCAAATAGGTGCCCACCGCCAGCCCGACGGCTGTCCATGCAGCGTTGGCAACACCGGTAAAATAAGCCACACCGGGCAGCCCCATCAAAAGCCAGGAGCTCATATCACTGGCCTCGGCGCTCATCGCCGTGACCACCGGGCCAAGGCTGCGGCCGCCCAGATAGAACTCACCGCTGCCGCCGGCACTCTTCTTGGAGCAGCGAACACCTACATAGACCATACCCATCAAGTATAGGACAATGGTCAAAACAATACAAACCTGTGCACTACTCATGCTCAAATTCTCCTCTCAAATAAACACGATCTTTTTTGTTAGGCATACTATACCATAACTTTTACTAGACGTAAATAGAGAACTCAGTACAGAACTAATTCCGTACTGAGTTCTCTCAAAACTTCATTTTTTATTGTAATTGCAACCGTTTCAGACTAGACGATTTAAAGAAACAAAACTATGTCAGAAAAAATTATTTTTCTCGACAGCGATATCCCTCCAAAAATGTGGGCATCATGAGGGCGCTGTAGCGGCTCAAAGCGTATTCTCCGCCGACCAGACACCAATCGTACATCAGTGCCCGCTCAAACATGGCGTAGCCCTTGACGATCTCATTGGCAGAAAGGTCGCTTCGCAGCTCTCCTCTCTCCTGTCCGCGGCGGACGATCCGCAGCAGCAGACGGAAGTAGGTACGGTTTCTGTCCAACAGATGTTTCTCCCCGCGGGTCACCAGCTGGGAGGACAGGAGGCGTGCCAGCAGTTCCAGCGGCACACTGTTGTCGATCATTGTGAACAGCTCCCGGTTAAGGAAGAGCAGCGTCTCCACTGTGTCCGTATCCGGATCCATCTGTTCTTCCAGTTCCTCATATTTTTCATCAAAGATAAGGGACAGCGTCTCCAGCAACGCATCCTTCCCCTCAAAATAGTGGTAGAAGGAACCCTTAGACGTACCGGAGGCAGCGATAATGTCCTCCACCGTGGTATTCTCATACCCCTGATCGTAGAACAGTTTCCACGCGGCGGATACGATCCGCCCCTTGGTATTCCTGCCGTTTTTCCGGGCCATACGCCCTCCCCCTCTCTTTACCGACGGTGGAAGATACGCCGCATCGGAGCGGCGATCAGCTCACGTTCAAATCGGTTCATGCCAAACATCCACAGGCTGGCCGCATACACCACAACAAACACCATACCCCACAGGGCAATCCCCAGATAGCTGTTCACAGGGACAAAGACGGCAATGCACACTGCTGTTGCCGCAGGAATGATCATAGACGGCAGCAGCTGGCAGATTTTCTTCCAGAACCACGGAATATTAAGACCGATTTTCTTATAGTAATACCAGTTCATCAAAACTACCTGGCCGCCCAAGGTTGTCAGCAGCACACAGCCTGCCGCGCCGATACCATCCCACAGATAACATGCCGGGATCAGCAAAATCGCATTGATAATAGCAACGATGAGATACGCAATCGAGCGGAACTTGTGCATATTCATCGCTCGCTGGATCTCGATACCCACCGT
>RCNI01001264.1_pt1 | contig 23224 bp, 23 predicted proteins | sample 2041151 | NCBI WGS metagenome assembly RCNI01 (sample SAMN09708214, study PRJNA481090) | feces metagenome | isolation source: feces | place: Antarctica: Albino Rookery | reverse complement strand
ACCGGTGCTGCTAAGGCTATCGGCCTGGTTATCCCCGAGCTGAACGGCAAGCTGATCGGCGCTGCACAGCGTGTTCCCACTCCCACCGGTTCTACCACCATGCTGAACGCTGTTGTTGAAGGCACCGTTTCCGTTGCTGACATCAACGCTGCTATGAAGGCTGCTGCTACCGAGTCCTTCGGTTACAACGAGGACGAGATCGTCTCCTCCGACGTTATCGGCATGCGCTTCGGCTCTCTGTTCGACGCTACTCAGACCATGGTTATGGATCTGGGCAACGGCACCACTCAGGTTCAGGTTGTTTCCTGGTACGACAACGAGAACTCCTACGTTTCTCAGATGGTCCGTACCATCAAGCACTTCTCCACCCTGCTGTAATTCGAACATCGAATAACACTAAGACCGCCTCTTTTGAGGCGGTCTTTTTTAATGCGTGCTCGGTGCGATGGTATTCGTTTTTGCCCTGACCCGCTCGGTTCTTTCTGTTGCGTGCCCCATGCAGGTCGGCAAAGCCGACTGCTAATGCGTGCTCGGTGCGATGGTATTCGTTTTTGCCCTGACCCGCTCGGTTCTTTCTGTTGCATGCCCCATGCAGGTCGGCAAGGCCGACTGCTAATGCGTGCTCGGTGCGATGGTATTTGTTTTTGCCCTGACCCGCTCGGTTCTTTCTGTTGCATGCCCCATGCAGGTCGGCAAGGCCGACTGCTAATGCGTCCGGGCAGCGCCCGAAGGCAATGCGTGCTTGGTGCAATAGTAATCGTTACCCGATTATTTTTGCTCGGTAACGCTTTTGCGGCGTCAGAGATGTGCACCAACTGTGTTTGCAATCACTGGGGGGCTGTGGTAAAATAGAGGCATCAAAACTGAAGGAGCAACCCGCATGACACGGAAATTATATTACGAAAACTGCCATCTTTCCCGGTTTTCTGCCCGGGTGACCGGGTGCACGGAGTCGGAAAAGGGCTATCTGGTCACATTGGACCAGACCGCATTTTACCCCGAAGGCGGCGGTCAGCCCTGTGATTTGGGCACGCTGGGCGGCGTATCCGTCCTTGATACCCAAGAGCAGGGCGAGGAAGTGGTACATCTGTGCCGGCAGCCCCTGACCGTCGGCGACACTGTTGAAGGTATCATTGACTATGAGCGGCGCTTTGACCTGATGCAGCAGCATTCCGGCGAGCACATCGTCTCCGGCATTGTCCACGCCCGTTACGGCTACCACAACGTGGGTTTCCACATGGGTGCCGACATGATTACCATCGATTTTGACGGCATGATCCCCATGGAGGATTTAGCAGAAATCGAAGCCCAGACCAACGCCGCCATCTGGAAGAATCTGCCCCTGCACATCTGGTATCCCAGTCCGGAGGAGCTTCCCACGGTGGGCTATCGCACCAAGCGGGCACTGCCCTGGCCGGTGCGAATTGTGGAGATCCCGGGCTATGACAAATGCGCCTGTTGCGGCGTCCACGTGGCGCACACCGGTGAAATTGGCCTCGTGAAGCTCTTCTCTATGGTAAAATTCCATCAGGGTGTCCGGCTGGAAATGGCCTGTGGTAAGCGTGCACTGGCGCAATTAACTGCTGCTTACGATCAAAACCGACAGGTTTCTCAAACTTTTTCTGCTAAAATTCTGGAAACCGGACTGGCTGCCAAGAAAATAAACGACGCTCTTGCCGCTGAAAAATTTAAAGTTGTAGGTCTCCAGCGGAGACTGTTTGACGGCATCGCAAAGAGTTATGTCACCCAAGAAAACATTCTCCACTTTGAGTCGGGACTGGATGCCTCTCTGGTGCGGGAGCTGGCAGACCGGATCGCAGGTGTATGCAGCGGCAAAATCGGAGTCTTTTCCGGCAGCGATGAAGCAGGTTACAGCTTCTGTCTTGCCACCCGGGACGGGGATCTGCGGCAGCTGTGCAAGGACATGACCGCAGCTCTTGGCGGTCGAGGCGGCGGCAAGCCCAACTTCCAGCAGGGACAGCTGAAGGCCACCGAAGCCCAAATCCGCAGTTTTTTCGCCGCTGTATAACATTCCAGCTAACTAATTCAGTAGTATTTCACATAATTTAATTTTCCCCCAAAAAATGCAAAAGCCGTGAAACAACTGTTCACGGCTCTTACATAAGATATAGAGGAGAGGAAAAAATGAAAAAGAGAAACAATCATATTAAGAAACGATCTTGTAAAAGATCTGGTGTAATTGATTTATAGCTATATAATACAATGAAATTGTGAAGTAAAAAAGTATATAAATATTAAAATTATATGAAGTTGGTAGAAAGATTTTTGTTTTTCAGGTAAAGACACCCCCGATGCAGCAGCATCGGGGGTGATGTTATGCCTGATTGCGCAGGAACATGGGGGAGAATTTCGGTTTTTGGAATACCTCAATGAATCGGCTGCATTTTACCAAAAAGGCAAAATAGATGTTGTAACCGCAGCCGTAAAGGGTTTCGACGTTGGCCTGACCCTTGGCAAGGATCACGTCAGCTGCATCCATCGCCGCTCTGGCTTCATCGCTGAGCAGTTCCAGCTGGGTTCCTGCCACCCGGTTGCCGTTGTCGATGACCTTGAAGGGAATTCCCACAGCGGCGGCATCTGCTCTGGTGGCGTCGTTCAGAGCCGGTGCGCCGCGAACGCAGAAGGTGATGGACAAATGAGGGAATTTCTTTTGGATTTCCTCCGCTAAAATACGGTCAAATCCAATTTCACCGGCGTTATCCGTCAGATACAGCAGATTTTTGCCCTGTTCCAGCTCATTGATAAAATGGCGGAAGCTTTCCTGATCCAGCTCCATTTGCTCTGCCTGAGACAGCATTTCGTCCAGCTTTTCAAAGCTGACTTCTCCTGCCAGTGCAGAAAAATCAATATAGTTTCCTAAAATTGCCAGCTGCAGTGCGGCATAAAGGGGATCTTTGGCAGACTGGGCTTTCTGACGGATCTGATCCATCCGCTCCAGAACAAAGCGATTGGACTCCTCTTTTTCAGCTGCATACCGGTCTTCATCCAGCCCGTAAATTTCCCGGAACAAATCTGTAGTGCCGGGACCGAACCAAGGGGAACCGACCCCCTCCGGAGCGGACAGATACAGCTTCATCAGCCCCTTGGCAAAAGCAAGGGCCTGTTCTTCATTTCCCAATTGACGAGCGGTTTCCAGACTTCGCTTTAGGTGGCACTGGATGCACTCGGAGTTAAAAGCGACACTCATACCTTCAGCTTAATAACGATCTTGGTGTAATCGTTGGGGGTTTCCAGATAACGGGTAGGCATGTGGGCATCCTCGGGGAATACCACATAGCAGTAGCCCTCGCCGATGCGCATAAAGTCCACAGGGCCGGCATACATGCCGATATCCTTCTCCGTGCTGAACTCCCCTTCCGGTGTCAGGGTGTCGAGAGGTGCCCAGCCCACATATTCCTGACCCTTGACGATGTACTGGATGTCCAGATACTGGCGATGAGCCTCGCACACGCCGCCCTCGGCGGTAATGGTGGTGCCATGAGACACCATAAACCGACCGTTTTCCAGAGGATAGGTGGCAGTTTCGTAGTTTTCCAGAGCGTTAATTTTTGCGATGGCTTCCTCCACGCCGGGAATCACAGCGGCATAGCGATGGAGATCCTTAAAGGGACATACGATCATAGTAATTACTTCCTTTCAATATTTCTTATCGGTTGATAACCTTGACCTGGAAGCTTTCCATTACATCCAGAACCTTCTCGTTGAGGACGGGGTCAAAGCTGCCGGTACCGGCGGCATCGACGATGATGGTAGCTTCGGGGTATTTGCTCTGAAGGGTGACGGCGTTGCTGACCACGCAGATGTTGCTGACCAGACCCACCAGCTCAATTTCGTCGGCAGATGCAGGCAAAACGGCGGCAGTGGCAGGATCTGTGATGTCGATACCGAAGCTCCGCTTGTCGATACCCTTAGCCTCGACTTCAGAGAGAGCCTTGGCGGTCTCGCCATAGACTTCCCAGCCCTTGGTGCCCTTGATACAGTGGACAACAGGCAGATTTCTGCCCTCCCGGGTTTCCAGATAGTTTTCAAAATGGGTATCCCGGGTAAAAAACACGTTATCCTTTCCGTAGCTGCGTACCTTGGCAGCAATCACATCGTCCAGCTTTTCCGCACCGGGAAAGCCCAGTGCGCCGTCTACAAAGTCATTTTGGTAATCGATTACAAACAAATAGCGATTCACTCTAATCACTCCTGACAAATTCTTGTAATGTTACCATACCAAATTCCGGAGAAAAAGTCAACGAACCGTTGCAAGCCGGCGGAAGATTTGGTAAAATAAAAAGAATGAAGGCAGGTGAAAGCAGTACCATGAAACCCAGCGATTATATTGCGGTATTTGACTCCGGTGTGGGCGGTGTCAGCGTGTTGAGACATCTGAAAAAATGGATGCCTCAGGAAAATTATCTATACTACGGTGACTGTGCCAATGCCCCTTACGGAACCCGAAGCACACAGGAGGTCAGGGAGCTGACTTTGGCTGCGGCCCGGAAGCTTACAACGGAATATCGGGTGAAGGCGCTGGTGGTAGCCTGCAATACAGCAACCGCTGCTGCTATTGAACTGCTTCGGGAGAACTACCCGGATTTGATTGTCATCGGCATTGAACCTGCCCTGAAGCTGGCGGCAGACCAGTACCCCGGCGGCAGGATCGGTGTCATGGCTACGGAGGTGACCCTCCGGGAGGAGAAATTTGACCATCTGATTCATCGGTTTCAGGACTGCGCCGTGGCAAAAATCCATGCGCCCGGTCTGGTGGAGCTGGTGGAGGCAGGAAAAGCAGACTCTCAGGAAACAGTGGATTTTCTGCGCCCCATTTTGGCACCCTATGCCGGAAGGCTGGATGCGCTGGTGCTGGGATGCACCCACTACCCCTTTGCGGCCAAGGCCATATCTGCGGTGCTGGGACGAAAGACAGCATTGTTAGATGGAGGCGACGGCACCGCACGGGAAACCCGGCGGCGGCTGGAGCAGGAGAATCTCCTGTGGGACGGAGAAGGCTCCATGACCTTTATCAGCAGCTCTTCAGACCCCAAATACACCGAATTGGCCCGGCAGCTGCTGGGATAACATAACCGAACAAGACAGATACGGAGGAAATTTATGGATCAGACCATTCTGGTTATTGGCATCGCCGGCGGTACCGGCAGCGGCAAAACCACACTGATGAAGAATATTGTGCAGCGATTTGACGGCATGGTGACGGTCGTCAGCCACGATAACTACTACAAGCGTCGGGACGACATGCCTTACGAGGAGCGTTGTAAGCTCAATTATGACGAACCGGCGGCATTTGACACAGAACTGATGGTATACCATCTGGACGAGCTGCGCCACGGTCGGGAAATCGACTGCCCGGTTTACGATTTTACCGTGCACAACCGTTCTCAGGAGACCATCCATCTGGTCCCCAAAAATGTCATCATCGTCGAGGGCATCCTGATTTTTGAGAACAAGGCTCTCCGTGACCTGATGGATATTCGGATTTTTGTGGATACCGACGCAGATGTGCGTCTGTGCCGCCGCATCAAGCGGGACGTCAACAAGCGTGGCAGAACACTGGAAAGCGTGCTGACCCAGTATCAGGAGACGGTCAAGCCCATGCACGAGCAGTATGTAGAGCCCAGCAAGAAATTTGCAGATCTGGTGGTGCCCGAGGGCGGCAAGAACGCAGTGGCACTGGATATGATTATGGGCAAGATTCAGCGCCATCTGGACGAAGCGGAGGCAAAGTAAATGACCGTAGAAAGCCTGATTTTTGACATCGACGGAACCCTGTGGGACTCCCGTGCACTGGTTGCAGAGGGCTACAACATTCAGCTCCGCAAGGAAGGACTTGACCATCTGTGTACCGATGCAGAAAAGCTCAAGCCCCTGTTCGGCATGACCTTGGACGATTTGGCGCAGCATTTGTTTCCCTCCATTCCTTTCGAGCAGCGGATGGAGCTGATTGGGCGGTGCACGGAAACGGAGCAGTGGTATCTGGAGAACAACCCCTGCCAGATCGGTTATCCCGGAATAAAGGAAACGCTGGAAGCGCTGTCTAAAACCCACCGGCTCTTTATTGTCAGCAATGCCAATCAGGGCTATCCGGAGCTGTGCATGGAAAAGCTGGGACTTTCCCACCTTTTTGAGGGTCACCTGTGCTTCGGTGATACAGGCACCGTCAAGGGTGAGACCATCAAGACTCTGATGAAGCGGCACAATATCAAGTCTGCTGCCTACATCGGCGATACCCAGAGCGACGGCGAAGCCGCAGCTCTTGCAGGCATTCCCTTTATCTGGGCCTCCTACGGCTTTGGCACCCCAAAAACTTGGGATGAAAAGCTGACATCCCCTGCTGATTTGCTGGAGCTGTCTCTGTAAGTTGATATTTTTGCAGAAAGAATCCCGACAGTTTTTAAAACTGTCGGGATTCTTTTATGCGTTTGTATTCATTTTTGCCTTGTTCAGCTTATCAGCCTTGCAGAACAGCACATAACCGATGATAAAGAGAACCACCAGTGTGCCCACGGCAATGCTTTCATTCTGAAGCTTTGCACCGAACACAGTCAGAGTCATGCCGGCGGTGGCCTGACTCATGACGGACACCATAGCCGTGCCCATAAAGGATGCACCCTTGCCGCAGATGTCCATCAGGCCAAAGTATTCGCCGGAACGCTCAGCCGGGATGATTTTTGCCAGATAAGAGCGGCTGAGGGACTGAATGCCGCCCTGGAACATACCCACCAGAGTTGCCAGAATCCAGAACTGCCACTGGGTCATCAGGAACACGGCAAACAGGGTGATGCCGGTGTAGCAGACGATGCAGATTTTAATCAGCAGAGCGGTGTCGTACTTGGCAGAAAGTCTGCCGAATATGATGGAGCAGGGGAATGCCACAATCTGCGTCAGCAGCAGCGCCAGCAGCAGACCGGTGGTATCCAAACCCAGAGCGGTGCCGTAAGCCGTGGCCATTTCGATGATGGTATAAACGCCGTCAATGAAGAAGAAGAAGGAAATCATGTACAGGAAAATGTGCATATCCTTCCGCACGTCCCGAATGGTTTTGCCCAAATGCCGGAAGGTTGCCCTGATGGGATGACCCTCACGCTCCACATAGGCAGTCTGATGATACCGCTTCAGCAGAGGAATGGTACAGCAGATCCACCAAATGCCCACAATAGCAAAAGCAATGCACAGGGCGGTGACCTGTCCCAGACCGAACCGGTCATGCATCAGCACCAGAACCAGACAGACCAGGAAGGGAATTACAGAACCGATGTATCCGTAGGCATAGCCCATGGAGGAGATCTTATCCATGCGTTGGGTGGTGGTGACCTCCGGCAGCATAGCGTCGCAGAAAACCAGACTGGAGGAATATCCCACCTTGGCTACCACGAACAGCATGAGAAATGCCAGCCAGCTTCCGGGCAGACCCAAAAAGGCACAGCCCAAAGCACCCATGAGCATACATGCTGCAAAAATGGGTTTTTTGAATCCCTTTTGGTCAGCAAGCGTACCGCAGATGGGGCCGATGATGGCTACCAGCAGGGTCGCAGCTGTTACAGCATACCCCCAGTAGGCCAGATACTGGTCGGAGCTAAGCCCGGCGGAGGTAGCAAGAGCGTTAAAGTAGATCGGAAGCAGAGTGGCAACCAGTAAAATGAAGGCAGAATTGCCCACATCGTACAGAATCCAACTCCGTTCCAGTGCCGTGAGTTTGAACTTCTCTTTCATGTTTTTCCTTTCCATCCGTTGTGTTAACCTTCGAACGTCAAATCAAATTCCGGACCAAATGCGCCATTGTAAGTCATATGGGCATATAACTGCTCCAGCAGCTTGGGATACCGCTCAGTAGCCTGATTGTAAAGATTCATAAACTCTTCATCAAGCGGTGCACAGTTGGGATTAGGCTTGGACTGCATCAGCAGAAGCTGGTATTTTTTACTGGTCATGGAGAGGACTGATTTTACAGCAGCACGCTTGGGACCCTCCGGGGTTGACAGAAGAGCAGCAAAGCGAGCCATGTTCTTCACAGCCTGACCGATTTGACCGGGGGTAGCCGGCGGATAGAAGTCTGCCACAACAGCGCACTCCTCCCGGTTCAGCTTCATGTGGGGTGTGAAATTGTAGCAGTATTCCTTGTTGTCCAGCTCCAGCAGATACCGGTCAAATTCAGCTTCCAGTTCCGTGTGATAGCGGGTAACTTCGTCGGTATTTGCATTTACAAAGGGATGGCAGACGGAATCCAGACAGTAGTGACCCATCAGGCCGTAAAGATACGCCATGGCAGCCTCGCTGGGTTCCAGCCGCAGCCGCTTACACACACGGGTAAAGTACTCCCGACCGGTAAGGTAGTGGTATTTGGAGCCGAGAGCACCAATGGCAGTTTTGCGAAAAGGACTGTAATTGAAAAACAAATCAGGGCCGTGAAGTCCCACGTCGTAAAGACCACGGTAACGCTGAATAGGGCGTCGGACATCTGCCGGTAATGTAGGCAGAAGCTGCGCACCGAATCGATAGTGAGCATAGTGGGAAGGCATAATTCCACCTCCATAAGATGATATCTCTATTTTACACGAACAGTCAAATGATTGCTAGTCCTTTTAAAAAAATACAAAACAAAAATACACCCATATACAACTGCCGAATCAGCAGAACAACAAAGATGATAATAACCGTCATTTATAACAAATAGAGGCAACGATCTTGGGCTATGCCACGGTTTTTATTCTGTTATCCAACTTTTTCGGAATTTCCTTTATTCAGGCTTCTTTTCCGCATTGAGTGCATCCACCACAATTTCCTTGTAGGGATTGGCGATGACGGTGCGGTAGGTGTGGTAGATGACCATGCCCGGTTTGCCGCTGGGGTGCTTTTTGACCTGCTTGACCGGAGTCACATCTACAGCGATGTTCTGACCGCCGGTGGATTCTGCATAATATGCCGCCAGCTGTGCCGCCTGGGTGATGGTGTCATCAGGAGGGATGGTGCCGCCGCAGGAAATGATGACGTGTGATCCGTGAACCTTGGAGGCGTGGCACCAGATGTCGTCTTTTCTTGCCAGCTTAAAGGTCAGTTCGTCATTCTGCCGATTGTTCCTGCCCACATAAATGGGGTAACCGTCGGTAGACTCAAAGCGCATGGGCTTGGATTTTGCCTGCTTCATCCGCTTTTTACCGCTGTCAGCCTTGATATAGCCCCCAGCCTGAAGCTCCTGCCGGATTTCGTCCAGCTCTGCCTCCGTATCCGCCCGGTTCAGCTCCTCCAACACACTTTTCAGGTACTGAAGTTCCTCCTCGCCAATGGAAATCTGCTTCGTCAGCTCTTTTTCGGCGTTTTTCATCCGGGTGTAGTCCTTATAGAACTTGGCCGCATTCTGCTGAGGGGACAAAATGGGGGAAATGGGAATGTCAATAACCTTCATTTCCTCATCGTAGAAATCCTCCGCCTGCACGGTGGTCTGTCCCTTAATGATTTTGTGGATGTTGGCGGTGACGATATCGCCCAACTGGCGCAGCCGCTCCCGGTCAAAGGTAGCTTCCAGCTCCTTTTCCTGAATGGCCAGCTTTTTGGTAATACGGGTGCACAGATTCTGGACGGTTTTGCGCACCGTCTGGCTTTTCTGACGCATGGCGTCCTTCCGATCCCGGACGGTGTAGTACATGTCCAGCATGGCACCGAAGCTCTCCGCTTCCTGACAGCCGCCGTACTGGCGAATGGGACAGAAGGCAAACTGCTTGGGTGTTCCGTCAGGCATGGCGTAGTAGTATGGCTTGGGATGGTTCAGATGCTCGGCAAAAAACAGCGCCAGCTTGTCGCAGAGCGGGTCCAGCTGTGCATCTTCCAGACGGGCATCGGTGGCTCCGGCGGCAAACAGTGCCGCCTCCCGGCAAACCAGCGGGGACAGTCCCCCCAGCTCGTCCATCAGCCGATCAGCAAGCACATCCTGACCGGGCTTGCTGAGTAACTCTAAATAGTCCTCCTTGGAAAGACCCAAGGGGTTGGTTTTTGTCACAGGCTCGGGCTTCTGATAGTTAAGACCCGGCAGTGCCGCCCGTTTGGCGGATTCGTCCAGACCAATGCGCCGCAGGCAGTCGATGATCCGTCCCTCGGGGGACAGCAGGTAAATATTGCAGGTTCTGCCCATCAGCTCACAGACCAGTTTTTTCTCCACCCGGTCGCCCATTTCATCGGTACACTCAAAGGAAAATTCCACGCACCGCTCCATTTTAGGCTGAGAAACGGTGGTCAGGCGAGCACCCATGAGATGCTTCCGCAGAAGCATACAGAACATGGGCGGTTCGGCAGGATTTTCCGGGTTAGCCGCCGTCAGATGAAGCCGGGGTGCTGTGGGGTTCGCCGCCATCAGCAGTTTCGCACGACCGTCACCGTGGCGCAGGTGCAAAATCACCGTATCCCGGCTGGGCTGGTGGATTTTCTCCACACGGGGATTGCTGAGCTGTTGAATTTCGCTCAGCACTGCCCCCATATAAAACGCATCAAATGCCATATGATTTCCTCCAAATTGCGGCTAATCCGCAAGAAAACAGGAGACTCTGCTCCTGTGCACAGAAAGCAATGCTTCCAGTTTTATTTTACTTCCTCGATAACCAGATTAAAAATCTCATTGGCACGCTCTTTTTGTCCCGACAGGAACAGATAGCCAAAGAGTGCCTCCACGCCGGTAGCCTTGGCATACTCTGCCGGGGTTGCGGACTTCGGCACCGCATGGACGTGGGAATTTTTGCCCCGACGGTAATAAGCAAGCTCCTCCTCGTTCAGCAGCGGAAGCATTTTTTCAGCGAATTTGGCCTGTGTGGTGGCCTTTACCATTTTAATGGTGTCCCGATGGAGACGATCCACCGTCTTTTCTCCGCTGGCGCAGAGGTAGGCTCTGCACAGGATTTCATACACACAGTCGCCCATATGCGCAAGACCAAGGTTGGAGATTGCATCGATCTGCTCCTTGGATAAATTCAGTTCAAAAAAGTTTTCCACAGATTTTTCCCCCGATTCACAGTAAACTGGGCACAAAGCCCGGTAAAAAGTCCGGTAATGATGCTGCAAACAATCAAAAACGGAAGATAAGTAATGAGCATCACATTTCCCAGCAGCACGATGGCCATAGCCATTTGTCCGATGGAATGAGCCACGGCACCCAGCACACCTGCCACCCAAAGCTGTTTGGTGGTGAGGATTCGGTGCAGGGCAATGGTGGTCAGAATTGCCAGCAGACCTCCGGCGGCAGAATAGAAAATGGTACTGAAATTTCCGGCGAATACGGCGCCCAGAAAAATACGGCAGACCAAAATCATCGCCGCTTCCTTTGCTCCCAGCACGAAAACCGCAAACACCGTAACGATGTTGGAAAGCCCCAGCTTGACACCGGGAATCGGCACCAGCGCAGGGATGTGTGACTCGATTATAAAGATGGTCAGTGCAATGGCAGTCAGCAGTGCCATCAGCGTCAATTTACGAATTTTTATGCCAATCGCCTTCCTTTCCAGAATATAAGATAGCAGATTTTCCGGGAAATGTAAAGTATCGGAGATTTTTGGATTTCTCCTTGCCTTTTCCACAGGTGGAGGATATAATGAATGTTGATTCTTGAACAGGGGGTGGGAAGTTGGTCTCCAAACACGAAGCATATCGGGGTTGTCTGCTGGGACTGGCCGTGGGCGATGCCATGGGCTACACCATCGACAACAAATGCTGGGAACACATTCAGCAATATTACGGTCCCGATGGGCTGATGGGTTATGATCTGGTCAACGGATATGCCGACGTCACCTCCCATACTCAGCTGGCAGCCTTCACCGCCAACGGTCTGCTCCTCGGCATGACCCGTGGGCAGCTCCGTGGGGTCATGGCGCCTTTTATTCGCTATATCGAAATTGCCCACTGGGAGTGGGCCGCCAGTCAGCGACGCTACGACCAACCCAAGCGGATTTTCTGCTGGGTTTACAACTTTGAGGAAATGCGCCGCCGTCGTTGCACCGATACCCGGATGCTGGACACCCTGAACCGGCACCTTCCTTCCTCTCTGGAGTCCCCTTCCACCCGGTACGATGGCCCCGGCAGCATCTCCGCCGCCGTTTCCGTCGGTCTTTTTGCCGGAAATCGGCAGATTCCCCAGCGGGAAATCGACCGGCTGGGCGCCGAGTCCGTGGCACTGACCTTTGGAAGTCCTGATGCCTTCATTGCCGGGGCTGTGGTGACCCATTTGATTAACCGCTGTCTCCGGGAGCCGGAAAAGGAGCTGCGTCAGCTGGTGGAGGATGCTATGGGCGCAGTACAGAAGCAGTTTCGTGCCCAATATGCCCAGGCCACGGCTGAGGTTTGCAACCTGCTGCGGCAGGCATTGACTTTGGCAGAGGACGATAACCTGACACAGGTACAGGCTATGGAGCGTCTGGAATGTCTCACCGCCGCTCAGGCGGTAGCCGGTGCCGTTTATGCTTGCCTGACCTGCCGGGACAATTTTGACAGCGCCATGATTACCGCTGTGAATCACTCCGGACGCAGTGCTGCTGTGGGCTGTCTTGCCGGTGCCATTATGGGTCTGCGGATGGGCGATCAGGCACTGCCTGACTTCTATCTGGAATGTCTGGAGCCTACGGAAATGCTCCGGGAGCTGGCGGATGATCTGGCTCAGGGCTGTCCCATGGTCAAGGGAAACCGCCTGTTCGACGGCGACTGGGAAAACAAATATCTCAACGGAAGTCACTGATTTTAATTGACGCATAATCCCCTCCCGTGGGCATAGGATTGTCCATGAGGAGGGGATTTTTCATGCGTAAACGAGATATTTTGATTCTGGTGGGCGCCGTTGCCATTGCCGCCGTGCTGGCCATCGGGATTTTGTCAGGACAGACTCTGGAAACCGGAAACTGGGGGCTGAGTTTTCGGCAGGAGGGCAGTGCACCCATCGGCCCTGCCAGCGTAGAAACCCTGAAAGGGTATGACGCCGCCTATCTGGGAGACACCAGCAAGAAAGTGATCTATCTGACCTTTGATGCCGGCTACGAAAACGGCTGCACCGGTAAAATTCTGGATGCACTGAAGGCGCACAAGGTACCGGCAGCATTTTTTCTGGTGGGTAACTATGTGGAAAAAAACGCCGATCTGGTACGTCGGATGGTGGAGGAAGGGCACATCATCGGCAACCACACCATGCATCACTACGATATGAGCAAAATCGGAGATGCTGCCACCTTTGAAAAGGAGCTGCGAGATCTGGAAACCCTTTGCAAGGAGACTACGGGGCAGGAGCTGTGCAAATTTTATCGTCCGCCTCAGGGGATTTACAGCGAGAAAAATCTTCAAATGGCCAAGGAATTGGGGTATAAAACGGTATTTTGGAGTCTTGCATATGTGGACTGGAATCAGGATTCCCAACCCACCAAGGAGCAGGCTTTTTCCAAGCTGCTGCCCCGGATTCACCCCGGTGCGGTGGTTCTGCTTCACAGCACATCCTCGACCAATGCGGAAATTCTGGACGAACTTCTGACCAAATGGGAGGAAATGGGGTATACCTTCCGGCCTGTTTCTGATCTGTTTTAATGTGGAGTTTTTCCACAGGTTTGTGAAAAGGGTGTGGAAGTTCTCTGGATTTGAGGGATTTATCCACATGTTGTCACAGGTCTGTGGATGAAAACCCCATTGAGCATAAACAGCCGATACCCTTTGGTATCGGCCTCGGCACTCCCATAGCTGACCGAAAGGAATCACGGAGAGCATTGCAAATATAAAAAAGAACCGATACCAAACGGTATCGGTTCTTTTATGGGGTGGATGATGGGACTCGAACCCACGATCTTCAGAGCCACAATCTGACGCCTTAGCCAACTAGGCCACACCCACCATTGCTGAATGGTACGCCAGAAGGGACTCGAACCCCCGACCTACTGCTTAGAAGGCAGTTGCTCTATCCAGCTGAGCTACTGGCGCATTTTCTATGGAGCGGGTGACGGGAATCGGACCCGCGTGACCAGCTTGGAAGGCTGGTGTTCTACCATTGAACTACACCCGCGGCTCGCATTGCCTTTGCCTATTCAGCCATAAAATCTTATCATGCTTTCAGCAAATTGTCAAGCCCTATTTTCAAGAATATCGGGAATCTTTTTATAAATTACATCCGCAACAGCCCCGTCGGCGCAATTGCACACCTTTTCGTACCGTTCTGCCACCAAGCCGTCAGCAGGGCAGAAGGAGAAATCAGCCCCATCCAGCATTGGAATATCATTGTGGGCATCGCCCACGCAGACCAAAATCTTCCGCCCCAGCTTTTCCTGAAGCTCCCGGGCGGCACGAATTTTGGAAACGCCCTTGGCATGGATATCGAGAATCCGGGTTGCGGAACGGAACACCTCAACACAGTCCCCGTATTTTTCCAGAAGCAGTGCCTGTGCTGCGTCGATTTCCGCTTTTTCCTCCGGGGTAGCGTTAAACAAATCGGCTACTGTGTTATCGTGGAATCGACCGTAAACCGTAAACTTCAGGAATGGACCTAAGTCAGAATCCATAGGTACCGTGGCATAGGGACAATGATTGTGGGCGTTGAAATCATCCCACAGAGGATTGGATACAAAATTGTAGTGGGCATCCACGCCCTGAACCTCCACCGTCAGGTTGGGGAACATGTTCAGAACCTCCCGCATGGTCTGCCACATATCCAAGGGAATGGGGTGCGTCAGGGACAATTCCTTTTTCCTGGGGTCATAAGCGGCACTGCCATTGTACAGCAGAAGGGGAGCGTTCACCGGTACGATGTCCTGAAAGGTTCGGCACATAGGTACAGAGCGACCGGTGTTAACGGTAAAAGCACCGCCGTTTTCCATAAAATAGCGAATTGCTTCAATGTTCCGCTGGGGAATGGTAGAATCCGGTGCCGTCAGGGTGCGGTCGTAGTCAACAGTGAGTAAAACGTCAGAAAACATAAAACATCCTTTCAGGAGCACAATATCCATGGGAATTTACCCCATTTTCTCCAATTTCTCAATAACCTCCCGGAAGTAATCCGGCAGGGGAGCATAAACCATCACAGGCCGTCCGTCCCGGGGGTGACGGAAGCACAGCGCACCTGCATGAAGGCACTGACTGCTCTGTCCCAGCTCCGGCTTTTTCCGGCCGTAGACCGTGTCGCCCAAAATAGGGTGACCGATGTACGCCATGTGGACACGAATCTGATGGGTTCGTCCCGTTTCCAGCTTACAGCGGATGTGGGTGTAGCCACGGTAGCGCTTGACCACTTCCCAGTGGGTCACTGCCGCCTTGGAGTTGCGCTGGGTAACGGTCATTTTCTTGCGGTCAGTGGGGTGACGCCCGATAGGGGCATCCACCGTGCCGGAATCCTCCCGGAACGTGCCGCAGACAATGGCTTCGTAGGTTCTCGCCATGGTGTGATCCTTCAGCTGGGATGCAAGCACCGTGTGAGCAAGGTCATTTTTGGCAACTGCCAGCAGACCGGAGGTGTCCTTGTCGATGCGGTGAACAATGCCCGGGCGAAGCTCGCCGTTGATGCCGGACAGGTCATCGCCCATGGCATACAGCAGACCGTTGACCAGCGTATCGTCCTGATGACCGGCGGCGGGGTGGACAACCAACCCCTTGGGCTTGTTGATGACTACCACGTCCTCATCTTCGTAGACAATGTCCAGAGGCATTTCCTTCGCCACAATATCCACAGACTTAGGCTCAGGAATGGTAAATTCAATAGCATCGCCTGCATTTAACTTGTCGTTTTTCTTACCCGGCTTGCCGTTGCGTCGGACGTGACCTTCTTCAATCAGCTTCTGAGCCGCAGAGCGGGTCAGCCCCTCCGCCGCACGGGCCAGATAAGCGTCCAGCCGTTCTCCGGGAATATCAGCATACAGGATCATTTTTTCTCGTCCTTCCAGAAACCTTTGTTAAACAGAATCAAAGAGACCATCAGCAGTACACAGCCGCAGGTAATAAAACAGTCGGCCACGTTGAAAACAGGGAAGTCCATGAACTCCGTCTGGAGCATGTCCACCACATAGCCAAAGCGGAGCCGATCGATCATATTGCCCAGACCGCCGCCGTAGATTGCCGCAATGCACCAACGCTCAAAAGTGTGAAAACCCATGGGTTTTTTAAAATATTCATAGAAAATAGCCACAGTAAATCCGATAAAGATCAGTGCAAACAGCCACTGCATCCCCTCAAAGGAGGAAAATGCCGCACCGGGATTCTGGACGTAGGTCAGTCCCAGGACGCCGGGAATAAAATCCACATGACCGAACAGGGGAATACCCGACACAGTCAAATATTTCGTAATCTGATCTACCACCACAATCAGGGCGGCAAAAATACTCATAAACAGAAATTGCATAAGAGTTTCCCTCCAAAGGCTCATAGTGGTATTCATGATACCATGACGAAAAAAGAATGTCAAACAAAGCCCTCCCAAGTCCGGCAAGATCCTGCCGAATCCCAGAAGGGCTTTGTGATCTTTGATGATTCCTTATTTCTTCTGAAACAGGGAAATACCGTTCAGGACAATGGAACCCAGCGTCAGCACCCATACGGTTTTTGACATGGTCGGAACCACATCCATCAGGGCAGACCAGTCTTCGTGTACCACCCATTTTGCATCCATGCTGTAAAAAACACACACGGTCAGTGCCGTCAAAGACAGGCTGGCAAAGCGAAACCATTTTGTCTCTTTGTTCTGTGCCATCCACGCAAGGTTAAGAGCTGCTGTAACAATTGCAGCAACGCCAAATAGCAGCCACATTTATAATCATCCCATTCCCTTAATTAAGTCTTTGCGTCCCCAGCTGGATCTGTTCGACCTTGAGGAGTCCTTCTCCTCCGTTGTGAAGGGTCGCCAGTTCTGATTTACGAATATTCAGCAAAATTTCGTCACCGATTTTCAGATCCTCCAGAGAAAGAGACTTCACTTCCTCAGTTTTATAATTACAGTAGAACACCGGGACACCGCTGCAATCCAGAGTCGTTTCCTCTTTAAAAAATCCCTCTGTATCATCTTGTTCCACCGTAATCGTTTTATGTTCGTTGTCAATTTGGGCGATAACTGCATTGATTCCCAATACCTCTGCCTCTTTCGGTGGTACGCCACAGGAAACAAACGCCAATAAAACCACCAAAGATAGCAGTAAAACAGCTGTTTTTTTCATTTTGTTACCTCCTAAAATCGGAATGTGGGGAAATCAGGATTTCCGCCGCAGATTCCCACAACTGTGGGTAGCATTAGCATACTACACAGCTGCAAATAATGCAAGACAGGCAGCGGCTGAAAATATTGTTCCATGTTTTACCATTCCCCTGCATAAACAAGGTCGTTGACATTGGATTTGGGGTATGGTATAAGAGACTGAATCAGATTTTGGAGGAAATATCATGGACGAACAGTTTTCCAGAACCCAGATTTTGCTGGGTGACGAGGCCATGGAGCGGCTGTTTCAGGCGCGGGTCGCCGTGTTTGGCATCGGCGGAGTAGGCGGCTACACCGTAGAGGCACTGGCACGGGCAGGCGTCGGTCAGCTGGATCTTATCGACAGCGACAGCGTTTCTGTCTCCAACATCAACCGCCAGATTTTAGCGACCCACTCTACCGTGGGCAAATTAAAGGTAGATGTGGCAAAAGCACGGGTGCTGGACATCAATCCCAACGCCGTGGTGCGAACCTATCCCTGTTTTTACCTGCCCGATACGGCAGATCAGTTTGATTTTACCCAGTATGATTATATTGTGGACGCCATCGACACCGTCACCGGAAAGCTCCAGCTGGTAGAGCGTGCGACCGCAGTAGGCACGCCCATTATCTGCTCCATGGGCACCGGCAACAAGCTGGACCCCACCGCCTTTCAAGTGGCAGACATCTCCAAAACCACCATGTGTCCCTTGGCTCGGATTATGCGGAAGGAGCTGAAAAAGCGGGGAATCAGCCATGTAAAAGTAGTATATTCTCAGGAAGAGGCTATGACCCCCGTGGGGACGGAGGAGGAGTGCGCCCGAACCGGAAAACGCCAAATTCCCGGCTCCACCGCCTTTGTCCCCGGCACCGCCGGTCTGATTCTGGCAGGAGAAGTCATCAAGGATATCATCAAAAAATAAGAACAGGGTCTGCCACGGCAGACCCTGTAAATTTTCCTGTATGATTGATTTCATCCTGCATCGCAAAACGATACCGAGCATAAATAATCGGCTGACGATTACCACCCAACCAAGCACGCTTCAGCCGTCGGCCTTGCCAACCTGCACGGGGCACGCAACAGAAAGAACCGAGCGGGTCAGGGCAAAATCGATTACAACCCAACCAAGCACGCTTTAACCGTCGGCCTTGCCAACCTGCATGGGGCTCGCAACAGAAAGAACCGAGCGGGTCAGGGCAAAATCGATTACCATCGCACCAAGCACGCATTAAAAAAACCCGCCCCGAGTATTCCCAGGACGGTGCTTCTAGAGCCATATAGAAAACAATTTCTCCCACTGCTTCTGTACAATCAGCCGATTATCATGTATAATGGGGAGGAATCGTGACGAAAGATTTCTTTCAAACACGCCTATTATATCGAAGTCTGTCGTAAAATGCAATAGGCGCATTGGACGATTAAGATATTATCAATACCCAAAAATTGGTGGAATTCACAATGAAATTTGCTTTTTATACCCTTGGTTGCAAGACCAATCAATACGAAACACAGGCCATGGAGCATATTTTGCAGGAGATGGGTCATGAAATTGTACCCTTTGACCAGAGCGCCGATGGCTATATCGTCAATACCTGCTCCGTTACCGCCGTGGCTGACAAGAAAAACCGCGCCGTCATTCGCCGTTGCCGCCGGGAGCACCCCAACTCCATTCTGGGTGTCTGCGGCTGCTATACCCAGCACGCTCCCGAAGCAATCCGAGAGCTGCAAGCCGATGTTCTGGGCGGAAGCGGTGGTCGTCAGGAATTTATCAACAGCATGCTGGAAGCTCTCAGCAGCCGCACCCATCAGGAGGTGCTGGACAACGCTCTGCGCCGCCGGGAATTTGAAGTGCTGCCTGCCGGCGGTCTGGAAGAACGGACCCGGGCAATGGTCAAGGTGCAGGACGGCTGCGTCAATTTCTGCTCCTACTGCATCATTCCCTATACCCGTGGCCCCGTCCGCTCCGCTCCTTTGGAGCTTGCTGTGGAGCAGACCAAATCCCTCGCTGCACAGGGCTACCGGGAGATTGTCCTGACCGGCATCGAAATCGCCTCCTGGGGCGTGGATCTCCCCGGAAAGCCTCCGCTGACCGACCTCATCGAGGCTCTGTGCCATGCGGTGCCTGATGTCCGGGTGCGCCTTGGCAGTCTGGAACCCCGAATCGTCACCCGGGAATTTTGCGAAAAACTCCAAAAGCTCCCCAATCTCTGCCCCCAGTTCCATCTGTCCATGCAGTCCGGCTGCGACACCGTGCTGGAGCGCATGAAACGGAAGTACAACACCGCCCGATACTACGAAAGCGTCAGCCTGCTGAAGGAATACTTCCCGGGCTGTGCGGTGACCACGGATATGATCGTGGCATTCCCCGGGGAAACGGAGGATGAATTCCGGCAGAGTCTGGCATTTATCCAGAAGTGCGGCTTTGCGGACATGCACATTTTTCCTTATTCCCGCCGCCCCGGCACCCCGGCTGACAAAATGCCCGGTCAGCTGAACAACGATACCAAGGAAGCCAGAAGCCGTGCCGCCATTGCGGTAGCCGCCCAGATGAGCAAGGCCTATCGGGAAAATCTCATTGGCTCCGTGCACGCCGTGCTGTTCGAGGATGCAGAAGGGGAATACTACACCGGTCATGCGCCCAACTATGTTAAATTTTATGTAGAGGGCGAAAATCTCCACAATCAAATCCACAAAGTGGAAATCACCGGAATCTATAAGGACGGCGTGACCGGTAAAATCGCAGATTAAGCCTGTATCTCTGCCTGCACTGTGTTTGCCAATTTAAGTTGTTGCAATGTATTTTTTCCTGTGATATAATACTTTTTAAGACTTTTTGGGAGATTTTTATATAACAATCCCGCTTTATATTTGTTGCGCTCCCTGTGCCGGCCAGTGCTTTGACGTACTGCGTGGAGATGGACCGGAAGTATGGGGATTTTGGTGCAGCCCTACTACCAATTGGAGGATTTATGAGTCAATTTGAATTTGCCGTTCCCTGCCTGTTCGGTCTGGAAGGTATTGCCGGCGACGAACTGCGCCGTCTGGACATCGAGAACGTCCGGGTCGAAAACGGTCGAGTGCTGTTTTCCGGAGATGCTCGAGCCATGGCAAAGGCCAACGTGTGCCTGCGCACCGGCGAGCGGATTCTGCTGGTTTTGGCAGAGTTCACCGCTAAGACCTTTGAAGAGCTGTTTCAGGGCGTATACCGTACTAATTTGGAGGATTTTATCCCCAAAGACGGTGCATTTCCTGTAAAAGGTCACTGCCTGAACAGCCAGCTCATGAGCGTGCCCGACTGTCAGGCCATCATCAAAAAGGCCGCTTCCCGCCGTCTGGGCGAGAAATACGGCGTCAGCTGGCTGCCGGAAACCGGCGTCAAGTATCAGCTTCAGTTTGCCATTATGAATGACCATGTGACATTGTATCTGGACACTACCGGCCCGGGTCTGCACAAGCGTGGCTACCGTGCCAATGCCAATGAAGCCCCTCTGCGTGAGACTCTGGCTGCTGCCATGGTACAGGTAGCCCGGTATCGTGGACGTGAATTTTTCTGGGACCCCTTCTGCGGTTCCGGCACCATTCCCATCGAAGCTGCCCTCATTGCCAGAAACAAGGCTCCGGGCATGTTCCGCCGATTCATGGGCGAAGCTTTTGCATGGTGTCCTCCCGAGGTGTGGGGCGATGTCCGTGCAGAGGCCAAGGATAAGGAATTCCACGGCCGCTACCAGATTATGGGTTCCGACAACGACCCCAAGTGCATTTCTCTGTCCATCGCCAATGCCCGCAAGGCCGGTGTTGCCGACTGCATTTCCTTCCGGGATGGAGACGCCACCAAAATGGATTTGCCTGCTCAGAGCGGTATTATCGTCTGCAATCCGCCCTACGGTCAGCGCATGATGGAACAGCAGAGCGCTCAGCGGCTGTACGCCATGTTTGGCAAGCACGTTCGGTTTGCCGACGGCTGGAAAAAGTATATCATCACTTCTGAGCCGGAGTTTGAGCACTACTTTGGCAAGCGTGCCGACAAAAAGCGCAAGCTTTACAACGGCATGATTAAGTGTGACTACTATATGTATCTGGACAATCAGAGAAAGAAAAAATAACCAGTCTTATCCCCCCTCTATGAGGGGGGTGGCTTTAGTTTTGCATAGTCTGGAGGAAAATTTTTGGAAACTTCAGTACATCCCTCAGAGGAAGCGTTAACCCATCTTTTTATCATCAATCCCGCTGCCGGAAGCTGTGATCGTACCAAGCAGTACCGCTCCACAATTGAGGAGGTTTGCAGCTCCCATGGTCTTGACTACCGCATTGCGGTGTCCCAAACCCCCGGCGATTGCGCCAAAATTGCACGGCAGGCCGCCGAAACCGGCAAGCAGTATCGCATTTATGCCTGCGGCGGCGACGGCACTCTCAACGAAGTGGTGAGCGGCGTAGTAGGCTATCCCAACGTAGCTGTCACCGTTTTTTCCGGCGGCAGCGGCAACGATTTTGTCAGACTTTTTAATGAACCACAGGCTTTTTTCCAGTTGGAGCGTCTTTTGGATTCCGAAGAGCAGGAATTTAATCTGATTCGCTGTAACGACGATTATGCCCTCAACGTCTGCTCCGTGGGTCTTGATGCCCGCATCGGTACGGATGTTGCTTCTTACAAGCGGCTTCCTCTGCTGCACGGCTTCCGTGCCTATGCACTGTCCACGGTGATTAACGTCATTCGTGGAATTGCCGATCACTATGTGGTAGAAATCAACGGCGAGACCGTCGACAGCGATTTGACCATGGTTTGCGTTTGCAACGGTCGGTACTACGGCGGAGGCTTCAATCCCATTCCGGATTCCGACCCCACGGATGACCTGCTGGATGTTCTTCTGGTAACCAAAGTCTCCCGGCTGAAAGTCGCTCAGGTGGTTGGCATGTACAAAAACGGACGATACGCCGAATTACCCAAGCAGATTCGTCATCTGCGAACCAAACACCTGCGTATCCACTGCGACAAGCCCAGTGCCATCAATCTGGACGGTGAACTGCGGATGAACGATGTGATAGATATCCGCCTTGCCGATGAAAAAATCAGGTTCTTCTACCCCAAGGGACTCACATTTTGAATTTCTTTCCACAGAGTTTTAAAACTCTGTGGAATTTTTTTGTTTTCCTTGGTGATTGTTGAAAAGTGTGATAAAATGATTTTCATACATGCCGGGTGCAGAGGAAATTGCTTTTGCCATGACCTAATAGATTTTTTTATTGCTTGCTGAATGCGGTGAAAATCTTTACCGGTTCACTCAGATGGGTGACGTTACTGCAATGCAACTTTTCGGTGTTTTATAACCTGTATCTAACAACAAAAAACTAAATTTTATACTATTTTGAATGGTAGAAATTGGAATATTATGTAACACATCTAGAGCTTTACCGTATCCACGGTTTCAGACGGGGGTACATGAGAGGGCAGTTTTGGAAAAGCCCCTTCCTATAACAGCCTTTTTGATTACTTTCTTTCCAAAGCAGGAAAGGAATGCACGCCCCGTAGATTTTCATTAAATTGTACTACCCGAGGTATATATTATGGGAAAATGTATTATATTTTGTGCTGCTGAATTTGATAAACCGGCAGAACCTATTCAGCCGGATGACTTTCTGCTGGCAGCAGACGGGGGCCTGACCCATCTGCAAAAACTGAATCTGAAACCTGACGGAATTTTGGGGGATTTTGATTCTCTCGGCTACACGCCTCAAGGGGCACAGGTATTTCCTGTGGAAAAAGACGACACCGACGCCATGCTGGCCGCCCGGAAGGGGCTGGAGCTGGGTTTTCGGCAGTTTCTGTTTTATGGTGCACTGGACGGCCCCCGTCTGGATCACACGGTAGCCAATTTCCAGACATTACAGTTTCTTGCCGACCACGGCGCATCCGGATATCTGGTAGGAAAAGACTACATTATCACCGTGATTTGTAGGGAAACACTGTCATTTTCCGAAGATTTTACAGGGATTTTGTCTCTGTTTTGTCTGGGGCCGGACGCCGGGGGCGTGACCATTCGGGG
>RCNI01000531.1_pt1 | contig 23230 bp, 13 predicted proteins | sample 2041151 | NCBI WGS metagenome assembly RCNI01 (sample SAMN09708214, study PRJNA481090) | feces metagenome | isolation source: feces | place: Antarctica: Albino Rookery | reverse complement strand
GTGCCAGAGAAGAGTGGGGTTGGAAGCCGAGCTTCGACCTTGACAGCATGAGTCGAGACATGATAAAATGTCTGAAAGAAAGACTCTAATAAATCTGGATAAAAAGAGAATAAAATATAGGCAAGACCATACAGATAATCCCCGGAATCCTCCCAGGTTATCCGGGATTATCTATTTCAAACCCTTCAATGGTCCCTCATACGTGCCCAAGGGATAATCGCAGCAGGAGATGTTTTAGAATCAAGCAATTCTTTCATCTTATCCATATAAGGCTCAACATGGGAATAAAACTTATAATATCCTTCGCATAATGCACTAAGTCCTGTTTCTCCAGTCTCTGTCTTATTGAAACGATGTTTTGGACATTCTCCATGACAAGCAAAATAATATTTGCAACGTATGCATTTTGATGGAAGTCCATTTCTCTTATCAATCCCAAATTTTATTTGTTGTAACGATGTCATCAATTTCCCAATCGAAGTTTCAAAAATGTTGCCTACCCTATATTGGGGATACACAAAATGATCACATGAATATAAATCGCCATTGTGTTCTATAATACTATTGCCTCCACAAGTTTCAGCATAAGCACATGTTCCTGGAGCGACATTACACCAGTTTGCAAGAGTACAATCAAACAGATTGACAAAGTAGTCTCCTACATCATTACAAATCCAATAGTCAAAAATATCACACATAAATTTACCATAGGATAAAGAATTTACAGACCATGGTGCAAGTTGTGCCCCTGGTGTATTTGGGTCGACAATGAAAGGACGAGCCCGCTTCAAAATCTTACCGTCCTTTCCAGTCGGATATTTCACATGTTCAACTACAGGCATGAATTGCATAAAATGAGTTCCCAGGGTTTTTAAAAACTGATATACCTCCAGTCCCCTACCTTCACTCTCATGATTAATCGTTGACATAGTATTATATTCAACACCATATCGATAAAGATAATCGATTCCTCGCATCACCCTATCAAAAGTAGGAGCTCCCCCCTTATCCTTTCGAAATTTATCATGAATATCTTGAGGACCATCAATAGAGATTCCTATCAGGAAATTATTATCTGCAAAAAATTGAGCGAATTCAGCACTAATAAGTGTACCATTAGTCTGCAAAGTATTGTATACCACTTTTTCTCCACAATATTTCTGTTGAAACTCGATTGCCTTGCGATAAAAATCCAATCCCAGCACCAAAGGCTCTCCTCCGTGCCAATTGAAAGTGACAAATTGAGACTGATTAGCAGCAATGTATTCCTTGATGAATTTCTCCAACATTTCAATTGTCATGCGTGGCTCAATACCATTATATATTTCAGCTTTATCTAAATAATAACAATATTTACAATCCAGATTACACAAAGATCCTGCAGGCTTGATCATCACATTAAAAGACTGCGGTCCTACCAAATTTATTGCATCTTGAAGAGTAAGTGTATTTTTAAACGGATTTTCCATTATGTTTTACCCTCGTTGAAAAAATTCTATTACTGTCTTTCAAACATTGAAGGATAAGCTTTCATTAATTCCTTCTCTTTCAACTCGTGATTTTCCCTTGCTCTAAAAACAGGCAACAACGTATCACGATGCGCAACCATTTCCTTTTCCATCATCCTCCGGAGCTTTCCAATCAAACGACCTTTCGATTTATCATTTATAAGATTATGAATACAATCCTTATCAGACCTCATATCATACAACTCCTCTTCTGTTCGATAACGGAAAAGATTAACCCTTGATTCTGCGAACGTGTCAATTTTCGCCAGCTCATTCATAGACTGCATAGTACGACCTTCATTATTATTAAAATAGACACGTTTCCCATCTGACCAAGCATTGAAGATATAACACCAATCCTCAGTGATGATACTCCTCATAGGGACTGAAGGCCCTGATGCTTTTCGATCAATCTGTGTAAACGTATAATTTCTATGACTTCCAAATTTTTCCTCCAACACTTTCCTGAAAGAACATCCGTCGATATTTTCCGGCAGCTCAATATCCAGCAAATCCAAAAATGTAGGAAGCAAATCTACCTCTTGAACAAAATCCTCATGATTTCTCACACCATTACTAGGAGATCCAGGATATCTAACTATAAATGGTACCCTATTACTCGCATAATAGACGTTAGCTTTGGCAAAAGGGACAGCAATACCATTATCTGAGATGAAAACAATCATAGTATTATCCATTTCTCCTGCGCTGGCCAATATTTCCATAACAGCGCCAAACGTATCATCCAGTCTTCGAGTAGAATTATAATACCAAGATAATTCCTCGCGAACTTTATATGTGTCAGGCAAAAAACCGGGAACTTCTATTTCTTCTGGTGAAAACAGACGAGATGGTTCCTTCACATTTCCACTCAAAGCCTTGGCGTCTTTTGGATTATGATAAGGACGATGTGGATCATGAGAATTTATCATAAAATAGAATGGCTGTTCTTTTGCTTTGCATTCTTTTAAAAAAGCCTCTACATATTTTGCATACAGTTCTGGATTCCGGCCACATCCCAAATCAGCATAATCACGAGCAAAGTCCCAATTATATCCTTCATATGGACTAGAATGGGACACCTTGCCCAATATTCCTGTTCTATAACCGTTCTCTTTCAAAATATCGGCAAGAATCGGGACGTCATCTCTAGTTCGGTCTATAGGTTCAAATCCCATTGCCCCACTATTATGTCCAAATAATCCCGTCATCATTATCTTACGAGAAGGCGAACTGATAGCCGCATTGACATATCCATTCTCAAAGACAATACCGCTAGATGCAAAACGATCAATATTGGGAGTCACATCCAAATTTGAACCATAACATCCTAAAGACATCCACCCTAAATCATCTGCAGTAAACAAGACAATATTCATTTTCTTGTCATTTCCCCTCTTTAATACATCTTTGCGCTCCGCAGCATTGACGACATTTCCTTTCCCTACAAAACAACCACAGACAGCTAGTCCCGACAAAAAAACTAGTTTAACTCTATCCATTGTATTATCCATAATCCTTCTTTTAAAAATTAAAATTCATTTCTCTGTATCCAAAATATACTTCGCCTGATTCCACATGCCTTCATAATTGTCAGGAACAGATTTCCCTGGTGTTGATCTTCCAGTAAGAATAATCTTCCTCATTTCAGAGGTCATCTTCCTTACAAGACGAGGATATTTTCTTGCCAAATTGTATTGTTCTGAAGGATCATTCTCTAAATTAAACAATTGAACTAAAGGTTGCTTGTCTATATACTCTTTATCTTTTTTCACTGTTGGGAATGAACTTCCTCCAGAAGTAGGTGTAAATAAAATCTTCCATTTACCTGAACGATAGGCCAATTCTCCTCTACCTGACTGATAGGCCATACTCTTCCTTTTTGAACAGCCACTCATTTGCAAAACAGAATAAAAACTCCAACTATCTTCAGCCTCGTCATCTCGCAATTCATATTCCAGCATTTCCGCAAAAGTCGCATAAAAATCAGACAAAGAAATAAGACCATCATAATAACTACCATGGAAACGATTCCCCCATGAAATAAGAAGTGGCATCCGATGACCTCCTTCATAAAGATCAAATTTTCTTCCCCTGTAAACATATGTAGAACTATGACCAGCCGCCTTCGTTGAATTCATACATGGAGACCACGCCGGACCATTATCAGAAGTAAATATAATAATAGTATTCTCCGCCAGTCCTGTTTGCTCCAATGCAGATTTTATTTGACCTACAAGATCATCAACCATGAGCACGAAGTCTCCATACTCATCAACTCCGGACTCTCCCTGGAATTCCAAATCGGGCAAAATCGGTGTATGTGGAGCGGTAATAGGGAAATACAAGAAAAATGGTGTCTCTTCATTTTCCCGTGACAAAATATAATCAATCGCTTTATGTCTCAAAATAGGAAGACATGTTTCTGGTGTAATATCAGGTGCAATCGGTCCCTCTCTGAATAATTGAGAACCCTTACGTTCTGGAGCAATCCGATCCGGGCATTCAGTAGGTATTCCATTTTCAACGAACACATACGGAGGCATATCCAATGATGCTGGCAGGTTGAATGAATATTCAAAACCTTTCTTATTCAGACCATTTGAAACTTCCTTCGTATAATCAATATTATGATTTTCCGGATTTCCTATAAAAGGCCAATTCCATCCTAAATGCCATTTCCCGATACAAGCCGTATCATATCCATTATCCTGGAAAAGATTTCCAATGGTTCTACGACCTTCCTTAATGACCGATGGTGACCAGCCTTTCAAAGCCCCACTTTTCAAGCGCGTTCTAAAAGAATATTGTCCCGTAACTATACCATAACGGGATGGTGAACTGATTGAAGCTATCGCATGAGCATCAGTGAACACGATACCATGTTTACCGATTTCATCAATATTAGGCGTTTCCCACTTAGATTCAGGATTAAATAGAGAAACGTCTCCATAACCTAAATCATCCGCTAAGATCAGGACGACATTAGGCTTTTCTTGGGCACACAGCAAAGATGCAGGGAAAAAAGCTGCCGTTGTAAAAAGAAATTTATTCATAGTGTTATTCTCATTTTCCGTCCAAATGTAAGTTAGAGGAATTAAACAATGAATTAATTTCTTCTTAAAGGGTCTTCAATCTTCCTTAATTATTGATCAATATAGTCTTCAAATAGAAGATTCTTGTTATATGCCTCATAATAATTAATCGAAAATATTCTAAACTTGACTCTTGCCTTATCAGCATTGCCCATCTTCAATAAAGAATTGATTTCAATTCGCATCAAATCCTCATTTAATACATCTATACTCAAAAGTACTTGTGAAACTCTATAAGAAATCAAATATTCTGCTTTCTTATACGCATCTATCATCACTGATGTATATAAAGTCAATATTCTCTCTTCATATTCAGATTTGAACGGATCTATCCAATCCCATTCTTCTGATTTCAACAATAATCCACGGCGCAAATAATGGACATAAGGACGGATTTCCTCATAATCATTGATCTTATATAAATCAATTTCAGGATTGCAGACTATATGAAAATCACAATTACATAACTTGTAATCCATCTCTACAAACCATTTTCCCTGATGGTTCACAATCTGGATGCCATCCAATTCCGCAAGAACATTACGCAAATTGGTCATCGTAACACCTCGGACATTACTAGATTTGGCCAACTCCTTTTCTGGCCATAAGATTGAAGATATTTCATCGGAAGACACTCCCTGAGAAGAATCCCGTTCAGAATTCAAAAACACCAATAAAAAAAGTTGACGAATCTTAGAACTGAACATATATGTAATATCCCGGCCATTCCTATCAAACACTGAGAAATCACCTAATATATATATATAATTCTTGTGCTTTTTCGTTTCCGGCTCCATTGTATCTTCTACATTTACGACCTCCACCTTATCAGGAATCGGACAAAGTGACGTTTCCTTCTCTGCATGCCGTCTCTTCCTATAAATGAAATACAGAGCGCCTGCAAGAAGAAAGATTACCAGAACAATAATCAGCCAGTGACTACTTAATGGAGAATATTCTGCCACAACAGGAACAAGATCAGACAATACAGGTATACGAATTCTATATAACCGGACCATAGATTGAGTAGCTTCCTTAAATTCCTGAATGACAGCAATCAAATATCCTAACTGTGCGTCTTCAAAAAGATGTACTTGGGTCGATTGTTTATATGCGTTGAATGGAATAGAATTTCCCAAACTAGTCCATGTCCCATCAGCCCAGTCAAACCGATAGAGTTGCGCATCCGAATCATTCAGAAAATGAGGATAAAGCAAAACATATAATGAATGCCCATCCTTACCTATGATCATGTCTCTAGATGGGACCCGCGTTTCAGGAAAGTCTTTAAAATCTGCCAATTTCCGAATATTACGTCTTTGCAGGTCCAGCTGATACAAATCAAAAAAGAAATCATCACCATCTCTTTTAGGGCCCGTCAGATTACCATAACCGCCAAATAGATATACTGAGCCAGATTCTCCTTCTGAGTCAGATGCAACAGACATGAATTCCCTCGGGCAAATCGTTTCTCCAGAAAACTGAACAATCTTCCAAGTCAGATCATCAGCAGATGACTCATAGATATCATTACGATAATGGAAATTTCCTACGCCGCCCATCTGCCAATATTTTTTGAAATTTTTATCGCAAAAAGCAGTATTATGATGGTTCTTTGCAACTGTCTTCAATTCTCCTGGAGGATAAGAAATCGTATTTTTCCGATAATTATATATTACAGGCTGGCGTGCTTCTTCTTGTGGAGCAGTGTTGTTGAACATAAGACAATCTCCTGTCTTCCTATCAAACAAATAATTAAATCCTCCACCTTCACGAACATGAAAAGGATGCTCAAAATCATGCTCTTGAACGAACCATTTGTCTTCATTCATCAGATAACCACGCAACACATCTGAAGTATAGAACAACACCTGACGAAGACTATCATCATAAAAGACAGCTGAAATCTCCTTCTCAGGAAATTCACCACATAATTCCCAACTATAATGTTTCCCATACAACCAATCTGGATTAAAGACCGTACCTACAGCCTTTCCTCTAGAAGAATGGACATCTGTTCCTGAAACCTCACAAAGAGGGAAACACTGTTCGTATCCATCTTCCTGTACATTGACATTTCTGAGTGAAAAAGCAAGCACATCTACGTTATAATCACAACGTCCGAAGACATACCTGACTTTCTGATGTTCAGAGCATTGATATTCAGGATTAAAATCCATTGATGCGGAATATTCACCAACAGACAACGACACCTTTCCATCCCGAAGAGACATATTGATACTACATTTCCTCCAGATATTTCTCCCCAAATAATCCTCAGGAATCTCAAGACACAACTTTTTCCCAGCGAATCTCAAATGCAACAAAAAATCATATTCCTTCTCAAGCTTCTTATAACAAACCTTAAGATTGAACTGATCTGTCTGTTCATTCTTACATGTAAACACATATCCTAATGTCCCACGACCCGTCAATTCCATATCAAAGGAAATTCCGAATACATCTTTCGGGAATTTCCGAGAATGGACGAACACATCATATCTTGTCTTTTCTGGAGTTTCGTATTTATTGGAATAAAACGACAATCCTCCAACCTCAATCTTCTCTGAAGTTTCAACAACAAATGGAGCAATCAACAAGATTAATGTCAAGAGAATTTTTTTCATGTTGGAAATATATACCGTTTATTTTGTCTTATGGTTTGTATTTCAAATATCGCAAATATCTTAGATTTCTCGAATTTTTTATTAAAAAAGTCTTGGAAGCAACCATCGCCGCCTCCAAGACTTATCTACACAAATTAATTATCAAAAACACATTCTGACTACCAAAATCTAATATTCTTGCACATGGTATGTTTTTCTATACTCGTCCAATTCTTTTTTAAGTGATTCCGTGATATCTTCATATCCAGGCTTACCATAAATATTATGAACTTCATTCGGATCCGTACTCAAATCATACAATTCCCAATTATCCATATCATTGCCAGTGTCTTTCTTTTTTCCATCCCCGTAAAAATGTATAAGTTTATGAACACCGTCAGAAACACCATCATGCTTTCTTACCATATGGATAGCGGGATAATCATAATAATGATAATACAATGTCTTTCTCCAATCCTTTGGAGCCTTACCATCATTTTCCACCAAACTCATCAAACTTCTACCTGGCATCCACTCAGGCTGTTCTACACCTGCGATATCCAGATATGTAGGTGCATAATCAATGTTCTGTACAAGAGCGTCGCAAACAACTCCCTTATGTTTCATTTTTTTAGGGAAACGCACGATTAATGGGGTTCTGAAAGACTCTTCATACATAAAACGTTTGTCAAACCAACCATGCTCTCCCATATAGAATCCTTGATCTGAGGTATAAACAACAATTGTATTATCAGTAAGTCCATGTTCATCCAAATAATCCAAGACACGTCCGACCTGGTCATCTACAGATTTTATACATCTCACATAATCATGAATATATCTTTGATATTTCCATTTCAGTAGTTCTTCTCCTTTAAGATTGCTTTCAAGCATTTCTTCATTTTCGCTATCATAAGCTTTGTCCCAAGCTTCCAATTCTTCTGGAGTCATTCTTTTTCGTGCACGTTCCCAATCTTTGACTGTCCATGGAATATTATCATGTTCTTTCATCTGATCCACTTTCAAATCATACGCCCATGACATCATATCTTTGATTGTCATTTCCTGAGAAGCCGCTGCCTCACGTCCTTCATGATTATCCAACAATGTTTCTGGATAAGGAAACTCAACATCATCATATAAATCCAAATATTTCTGCTCTGGCATCCAATTTCGATGAGGTGCTTTTGGATGTAAAAGCAAGCAGAATGGTTTGCTCTTATCTCTATTATCCAACCACTCCAAAGAATGATCTGTAATAAGAGTCGTCACATATCCTTCTTCTCTTACATATTTACCATTGGTTTCCTTAGATTTGAATTCAGGATTATAATAATCTCCCTGATCGAAAAGGACATTATAGTAATCAAAACCTTTAGGCTCACAATGCAAATGCCATTTACCAACAATCGCTGTTTGATAACCAGCCTCTTGAAGTAATTCGGGGAAAACAGTCAGGGATGTATCCAGACCGCCTGCCAATGTTTTTTGTCCATGCTGATGGCTATATCTACCAGTAAGGAGTGTGGCTCTAGATGGAGCAGAAAGAGAATTCTCTACGTATCCTCTAGTAAACAACATACCTTCACTAGCAAGACGGTCAAGGTTTGGTGTTGGGGCCAACTGAGAGATGGCATGACCATAGCAGCTGATTGTTTGAAATGAGTGGTCATCTGTCATAATATGGATAATGTTCGGCCTAGTGCACTCTTTTTCCTGGCTGGAACATGATAGGATAGAAGCTCCACCCATCACCATTAAAGACAATCTACTTAAATTTTTCATTTTGATGTATTATTAATTAACATTTCTATTTCTTGATAGTTTCGGACAAAGAGAATGGCCTTGATTCAGAAGCCCATTCTTTATTAGGTTGAGTCCCCATCACAAATTCAAGAACGCCTCCTTCCACAATTTGCTCATGACGGATATATGATTCGTTGAATACTTTTCCGTTCAATTTGGCAGATTGGATATAGATATTGTCCTCTGAAAGATTCTTCACTCTGACAATAAATTTCTTATGATTCGGAAGACTTAATTTAGCCTCCTCAAACATAGGGGTTCCGATAATGTACTCACCCGTACCTGGGCAAACTGGATAAAAACCCAATGAAGAGAAAACATACCATGCAGAGGTCTGTCCATTATCCTCATCTCCACAAAGACCCTTTCCATCCTCTACTCCAGAATGATATAATTTACGAGCAATCTCATGTACCTTCTCTTGTGTTTTCCATGGAGCACCGGCATAATTATATAAATAAGGCATGTGCTGAATAGGCTGATTACCATGGGCATACTGTCCCATTCCACCGGCAATCATTTCACTCATTTCATGAATCATTTTCTTTCTTGTTCCCAAGCCTACGACAGGAGGTGCAACAAATACAGAATCCATACGCGCAACAAATGCGTCTTCTCCTCCCATAAGTTTTATCAGCCCCGCCGGATCATGAAACACACACCACGTCCAATGCCACGCACTACCTTCTGTAAAATCAGGTCCCCACATTTCTGGAGAATAAAAATCAGACCATTCTCCCTGACTGTCCTTAGGTCTGACAAAACCTATGGAAGAATCAAACACATTACTATAACTGAATGCCCTTTGCTGATATTTTCCGACAATCTCATCAGAGCATCCTGCCAAAGATGCGAACCTTGCAATACAATAATCGTTATACGCATATTCCAATGTCCGAGAAACGCTCTGACGAACTCCGATATCACTTGGTACATAACCAAATAGGTCATACTCTTCCGATGCGACTCGACCAGTAGCATCAGGGCCTTCATTTTCAGCGCCTTTCAACATCGCAACCAACATTTCATCTGTATCAAAATCACCGATACCTTTCTGATAAGCATCAGTAATGACTGATACAGAATTCTGACCAATCATACAATTTCGATATCCTGGACTGAACCATTCAGGAAGCCATCCTCCTTCATGATAAATATTCAAAAGAGCATCCATCAATTCCGCAGTAAGAGAAGGTGCGATCAGCGTAAATAAAGGATGAACAGCCCGAAAAGTATCCCAAAATCCATTATCAGCATACATTGGTCCATCATGAATCTTTCCATCAAAAAAGCTATAATGAATTTGATTACCATGCTCATCATACTCATGGGTTTTTCTAGGGAAAAGAAATGCTCTGTACATAGCTGTATAGAAAATTCTTTTCTGTTCCAAATTTTTTCCTTTTACTGTGATTGACGATAACTTCCTATTCCACTCCGAACGACTTTTTATTGCCAATTTTTCCAGAGAACGTCCCTCCACTTCACGATGATAATTCAATTCCGCTTGTTGGGAACTTATAAATGAAGAAGCGATACGAGTACGAACTTTTCTAGCAGGCCCAAATGACAATACGACCTGAATATGCTGACCTTCAATTTCATTTCCAGATTTCGGAATTCCTTCCTCATAGATAGAGAAGCCTTTGATCTTTTCTTTAAAATGAATTACAAAATGAGTCGCAAAATTATCGGGAAGATGATGTCCACGAGAATTGAAACCTGCAGAACCTATAATCTTATTTGTTTCAAGATCAACTCTGACAATTCCTTTTCCAGGGAAACAATCCAAAAGAACCAACGATTCAGCGTTTTCAGGATACATGAAATCTAATGCTGCGCCACTGTTTGTAGCCGTCATTTTCGTACAAATTCCATTTTCCAATAATACTTCATATAAATATGGTGAGGCTTGCTCATTATCGCGTGTATAGCTGACACCTCTTTCCGTATCTGACAAAACTGGCTTATCCAACTGAGGCATAAGAGAGAAACAACCATAGTCATTAATCCATGGACTTGGTTGATGAGTCTGTTTGAATCCCAATATTTTTTTATCCGAATAGACATATTGCCATCCATTTCCATTATTTCTAGTTTGAGGAGTCCAAAAATTCATTCCCCAAGGCATTGCAACTGCAGGATATGTATTTCCGGTTGAAAAGTCCGGTTCAGAATTGGTCCCTTGAAGCACATTTACATAATCTACCGGTGCCATACGTCTTTCAGCAAACAAAATAGTTGCAGAGGACAATAAAGAAACAACTATAAACAGTGTCTTCAGTAATTTAAATTTCATTTGTTGGTTCAAAGCCATAGCGTCATTTATTATTTTCGGACAAAATTAGCCGCATCCCTTAAATCAAGGATTAAAGTATAATTAAACCATATTAAATTTTATTAATCACATATCAAGTAAGGGAACAATCCAATGAAGAAATGACGTAACTCGGTATAAAATGACTGCATTAAACAAATTAAAGAGTATTTAAATTACCTTTAATGTCAGAATTAATGACACAGACATACTTTCGTAAAAAATTAATAACCTCTTTTTTTTATGAAACGAAAAAAGCTTTTATGCCTAATTATGGTATTGCTATCCATGACAGCAATACCTCAACAAAAAACTCTAGCAAATTCTACAAACCTGCAACGAGTTCAAAATCTCCAGACAACAGACCGTACAATTTCAGGAACGGTCAAAACGTCAAAGGGAGAACCAGTCATCGGAGCGACAATCGCTTCCGAAGATGGGAACGAGTATGCAGTCACCGACATTGATGGAAAATTTTCTATCTTGGCACATTCCGACAATGAGAAATTCAACGTCATGTGTCTTGGTTATGAGAGCACGTTTTTCTCACTAACTCAGACCGACAACTATAATATCATTCTTCAAGAAGAGAACATCGCTTTGGAAGAAACCGTTGTCGTCGGTTATGGTGTTCAGAAAAAGGCATCCGTTACAGGATCTGTCGCATCTATCGGGAGTGAAGAACTCGGCAAAACGAAGAACAGCAACATTCAGAATATGCTTACTGGACGTGTCCCAGGTTTACGTGTTGTACAAAAAACGAGTGAACCAGGTTCATTCAGTATGAATTTCGACATCCGCGGATTCGGTGCTCCTCTTATTATCATTGATGGTATTCCACGTAACAATATGAGCAGACTAGATCCAAATGAGATCGAGAGCATTTCCATACTAAAAGATGCTTCAGCAGCTATTTACGGAGTCAAAGCAGCAAATGGTGTTGTACTGATTACAACCAAAGCAGGAAAAGGAGATGGCAAAATTAACGTCAGCTACAATGGTAACATGACATGGCAGATGACATCTGGATTACCCTCAACAGTAGGAGCTGTTGACTATATGGAAATGATAAATGAAATGACCAATAGCAATTCAGATGGCGCAGGAGCACCAACATTCAGCATTGAAGAAATAGAAGCTTATCGAAGTGGACAGAAAACCAGTACTGATTGGTATGCCGCTGCCATCAGAGAATTAGTTCCTCAAACACAGAACAACGTGTCCATTTCTGGAGGAAATGAAAAAATAAAATTCTTCACAAATATTGGTCAACAATATCAGGAAGGATTTTTCAAATTTGGAAGCCTGAATTACCATAGATTCAATGTCAGAACAAAACTGAATGCCCAGATTACCAAAAGATTGGCTTTTGATCTAAATATCAATGGAATCATGGACAAGAAGAACTCACCTAGCTCCGATACAGACTATATTATTTATGAATGGTGGAAACAGCGTCCTACTGACCCAGTATATGCAAACAATACAAAGCCTTATTTCTATTTTGTCACTGCAGACTCTGGTATCAACCCTATTGCCTTACTAGATACAAAGACAAGCGGATATAAGACAAATCAGAACAAATGGTTCCAGTCATCAGCATCTCTGACCTACAAAATTCCTGAAATTGAAGGTCTAGAAGCAACAGCACTCTTCAGTTACGATTATACAATGGGGAATGATAAGTCTTATAAAAAAGCCTATGACCTCTACAGATATGATGAAATCACACAAAAATACAACGGAGTTTCCAGGAATTCACCGAGTTCTGTTCGCCGAGGATTTTCAGATGGCGAGAAAAAGATGTATCAGGTTTCCATAAAATACGACAACATCATCAAAGGTGATCATCATATAGGAGCTCTCGCTCTGCTAGAAGGTTCACACCAGAAAGGGGATAATTTCTATGCTTTACGCGAACTTTCTCTAGAGGTGGATCACTTATTTGCAGGTAATTCAGAAAATCAAATCGGTTATATGAATATGTCTGATCTGACAGAAACTGCATCTATGGGTATTGTCGGAAAATTCAATTACGATTATAAAGGAAAATATCTGGTAGAATTAATGTGCAGATATGACGGTTCCTCTATTTTCGAAAAAAGTCATAGATGGGGATTCTTCCCTTCCGGTTCATTGGGTTATCGAATCTCTGAAGAGAATTTCTGGAAAGAATCACCCTTGAATTTCATCAACAACTTCAAAATTAGAGGATCTTATGGAATCATGGGTGATGACGCGGCTCTAGCATATCAATTCCTTTCTGGATATGAATATCCATATGGATTCTCATTCTTTGATGGGAAACTCGTGAATGGTATCAATAACTTAGGAATCCCAAATCCTAATATTACTTGGTTCACGGCACATACCATGAACTTAGGTTTTGACTTTGAAGCATGGAATGGAAAGTTAGGAATTGTATTCGATTGGTTCCAAAGATCCAGATATGGTTTACTTGCGACAAAACAAATGACTATTCCAGGAGTTGTCGGTGCAGATCTTCCTCAAGAAAATCTCAACTCTGACAGGCACAGTGGATATGAGCTGGAACTCTCACATAAGAACTATATCAATAAAAATTGCTATTATACCATCAAAGGAAACGTTTCTCTTACCAGGACAAGACATATGCATGTGGAAAGTCCTAAATATAGAAGCAATTGGCAGAATTGGAAAGAAAATACCAATAATCGTTTCAAGAATATCTGGTGGGGAATTGAAGCTGGTGGACAATATCAGAATTATGATGAAATTGCTGAAGCTCCAACCTATACAGACAGAACAGATCTTCCTGGAGACTATTGGTATAAAGACTGGAACGGTGATGGTTTCATTGATGAGAACGATGAGCATCCAATTGGTTACAACTTTGTACCAGCTGGCGCTTCGAATAAGAGCGCTATGACTCCACTTCTTAACTATGGTTTCGTACTCGACTTTGGTTTCCATGGATTTGACTTGAACTTACTATTCCAAGGAGCTTCTATGACTAATATCGTTTATCAAGAAAGATTCTATGCGCCAACCAATTCTAGCCAACATCCACCTCTAGAATTCTGGAAAGATAGATGGCGTCCTTCAGAAGTTGGTGCAGATCCTTACAAATATGATACAGAATGGATTTCTGGAAAATATCCAAGTATGGGAGGAAAACGTGCCATTGTAAATTCAGAATTTAATGTTCATAACAATTCATATTTAAGACTCAAGAACATAGAATTAGGCTATTCCATTCCGAAAAAGATTCTGGATAAAGTCAAAATCAACACATTGCGTGTTTACTTGAGCGGATACAATTTACTAACATTCACCAATCTGAAAGTAACTGACCCAGAACATCCAAACGACAAACGTGGATATGCTTATCCTTTGAACAAGACCATAACATTAGGACTTAACATCAAATTTTAGATGAGAAATGAACACATTTACTAAAACAATATTGACCTTGGCCTCTACCTGCCTGATATTCTCAGGATGTGCTGATATGGACATTCCTCCAAAAAACATCATTGTAGAGAATCAAATCTTTAAAAATGAAGCTGGCATCACTGCCTATATGGCAAAAATCTATAGCGAGCTTCCAATGTTAGATAGACATTACAGCCTGAAATTTGGATTCAACAATGGCTGGGTCACAGAAAATTTGAGTACCACTACTGGTGAAGCTATCGGAAGAGACCATAAACATGAGCAGATTTCAGGCTACTGGAATTACAATATCATCAGAGATATCAATATCTTGATTGAACGCCTTCCTGAATATGCTGAATTCCATAGCGAATCCGATATCCGACATTGGTTGGGAGAAGCCCATTTTCTTCGAGCTTATGTCTTTACTGCTATGGCTAAAAGATATGGCGGAATTCCGATCATCACCAAAGTCTTGAATTATCCAAATGATGATCCGGAGAACTTCAAAATAGCCCGTAGTTCTGAAGAAGGGACATGGCTCCAGATTGAAAGTGATTTCCAATACGCCATAGACAATTGCAATGAGACCTCAGTGAAAGGAAGAGCCAACAAATATACAGCAGCTGCATATAAATCATCTGCCATGATATTTGCCGCTTCAATTGCGAATTTCAATAACATCACACACTATGATACAGAAAGGAATCTGCGGCTCTGTGGTATTGATAAAGATAAAGCAGCTTATTTCTATAAATCAGCATGGAATGCGGCCAAAATAGTTGAAGGGCACTATTCCCTCTATATGGGTGATTGGGTAGAAGGTAACAAAGAAGCCCAATATCTGAATTTCCACAATATTCTCCAGAAGCCTGACAATTGTGAGAATATGTTAATTAAAGAATACAAATATCCTGAACTTACCCATTCTTGGGATGCTCTTTATGGACCACTCCAGTTAAAGCAACAAGGTCTTTCAAGCGGAATCTGTCCGACATTGGAATTGGTTGAACTTTATGAAGGAATTCCCAAAGATGCTGAAGGAAAATTTTCTCCAATGAATGATGACGGAACCTATATCATGTACGATGACATATTCAGTCCATGGGAAAATGCAGAACCAAGACTGCGTGCTACTGTCATTCTTCCTTGTGATGAATACAAAGGAGAAAAAATAGAGATCTGGAGAGGTGTCTATACAAAAGATTTACCGGAAGGAGGACTACAAAAATTCACAGGACGTGACGTATACGATAAATATACTAACATCAATAAGAAAATCGGCAATGCTCTATTGATGAGTGACAAAGATATTAATCAGAAAGTATACACCAAACTGGACAGTACGACCATGACAGCAGCCGGAAAGAGCGGAACTTTCAATCTTAATGAACAATGCTCCCTTACGGGATTCTTCCTGAGAAAAAACATGGACTCAAGTCTTCCTAAAGAACGAGTTATAAAAGCAGGTTCTGAATCAGACTGGGTAGATATGAGATATGCGGAAGTCCTGCTGAACAGAGCAGAAGCTGCTTTTGAATTGAATGCATTAGGAGAATCTTCACTAGAAGGTGAAAATCTGCCAGATGATGCTGTTGAATGCCTTAATCAGATTCGAAAAAGAGCAGGATGCAAGACAATGTTCAACGCAGCTACTTTGACAAGAAATGATGTTCGTGATGAATTCACTAGAGAATTATGCTTCGAGCATAAATGCTACTGGAACCTTATCAGATGGAGAAAGATGCATATCATCCATTCATCAAATACCAGATATCATGCAGCCATGCCATTCTATGCAGGAAAAGCAGATAAATGGTTCTACGATGTCAAATATGCAGAGAACAAAAAGAATTCATTCTCTTTCAATCCTATCCATTATTATCACGAAATTCCATCTAGCGAAATAGACAAGAATACAAACTTGATCCAGAACATAATTTAATCAAATCATGAAATTCTTACAAAAAATCGCAATAGTTGCCATGCTCGCTTCTCTTACAATTTCATGCGACATGTACCAATACGATAATTACGATGCTCCAAATGCCACTATTTCTGGAAAGATTATAGACCAGAACGGAAACGCAATACAGATAGAACATGGAGATGGTGCCCGAATCACATTGTGGGATATTGGATACTGTGAAAATCCCAAGGAGCAATATCTGAAAGTTAAAGGAGACGGCTCCTTCATCAACACAAAAATATTCAAAAGCAAATATAACATTGTTGCAGAAGGACCTTTTGTCCCTCTCATTCAAATTGACAAGAATGGTAACATCTTATCAGACAAAAGTTTAAAGAATGTCACAGAAGAAAATTTTGAGGATATTGTCTTTACAGTAGAGCCATATCTTACTCTGGATTGGGCAGAGGAACCGGTCATCAATGACAATGGTTCCGTTACTGTCAAATTCAATCTCAATAGAGGAACTGATAATCCTGATTATCAGAAACCATTAATGGATGTATCTCTATTCATCAGCACCACACAATATGTCGGAATCAGTAATTACAACAAGTTCTACCTTACAAAAGTAGAAAAGGCAAAAGCCGATGCAATGATTGGTAAAACAAATGTAATGACCTCAACAATAGATACAACACATCCTTTGGAAAAAGGAAGGCCATACTATATTAGAATCGGTGCAAGAATGGACTTCACCAATATCTGGGGCGGTAATAATTACAACTATACAACCGTCAAGAAAATTGTCTTCCCTAAATAGGTAGAAAATGATAAATTCATATAAAAATATAGCTATTCCTCTTGTAGGATTAGCTGGAAGTTTAATGACAGTCGGCTGCTCCATACATTCAAATGGAGCAGGCAACTGCTCTTCTAAAAATAAGCAACCAAATATCCTCTTCATTCTAGCAGATGATATGGGATATGGTGAGTTATCTTGCTACAATACAGAGACCAAGGTTCCAACCCCCAACATTGATAGAATCTGCGCCCAGGGTGTCAAAATGACACAAGCTTATGCACAACCTGTCTCCTCACCGACCAGAAGCAGTTTTCTGACAGGATATTTTCCACAGCATATTGGAGTATATGGTAATACAGATGGTACAGCACCAGGTATAGGAAAAATGCGAAAATGCTTTGCTGAAGTATTGCAAGAAAAAGGCTATGGAACAGCATGGTTCGGGAAATGGCATCAAGGTTGGGATGTATCTAACCACCCTGCCAACAACGGTTTTGATACGACCTATGGTTTCCTAGGAGGTATGCATGATTATCATGATCCTTCAGAAGGCAGTCATTACATCGGTGGACCATTCGCAAAAAACAGTTATGTTTTCAATGGCTTCAAACCTGTTGATGAAATGAAATATCTGACAGAAGAACTGACAGACCAGACAATCAATTTCATATCGAGCCTGAACAATAAAAAACCTTTTTTTGCATTTCTATCATATAATGCCCCACATACGCCATTCCAAGCACCGGAAAAAACTGTAAGGAAATATCTGGATAAAGGAATGGATCCTTTTCTAGCAACACGATGTGCCATGATGGATGTTTTGGACACGCAAGTAGGAAGATTACTCGACTATCTGGAGAAGAACGGAATGAGTCAAAAAACAATGGTCATTTTCATGAGTGACAATGGTCCGGAAGATGAATACAATTGCGGTGGATTGAGAGGTCATAAATTTACCGGCTGGGAAGGGGGTGTCAGAGTTCCCATGATTGTTTCTTATCCTGATCGAATTCCTGCGGGAACAGTTTCCAATTCGATATGTTCCATTACAGACCTAGCGGCTACCTTCATTGGATTAGCAGAAAATGATGATCATTATACCTATGGTGACGGAAAAAATCTGATCAATTGGTATGAAGGAAAAGAGAAAGGGAACGTTCATGAGAATCTTGTGTTCTCTCTTGGACTTTCAGGAAAACCTTACCAAACACCGGAACCAGAAAATTGCAACCTATTCGCCGTCAGATCAGGTGATTGGAAATTGGTGATTGATAGGAAACGTCATATTGATGAGTTATATAATCTGAAAAATGACATTGGAGAACATCAAGATTTATCTGAGACGTATCCTGAAATCAGAAAAAGATTATATGAATACGGAAAAACTTATTTACATAATTCTGAACCATCCTGTGGAGCAATCAGAAGTCTCAACACTAGAAATGGGGGTGATCTTCATAAATTTGATTCCCTCCTTATAAAATACGGACAAAAAGGAAAAGAATACACTTATCCAGAAAATATCATTCCACATAAAACAAAAGTATTATAATGAATAAAAAGACTTTGAATCTTATTGGACTATGTTCTATATGTACAATCGCATCAGCACAAACGAACAAGCCCAATGTCATCATCATATACACTGATGATATGGGGACTTTGGATGCAGGTTGCTTCGGAGCTCCCGATTTATACACGCCCAACATTGATGCACTTGCTGATGCAGGTATTAAATTCACCCAATTCTATGGAGCTCCTGTAAGCTCTGCCTCCAGAGCATGTTTGATGACAGGGCAATTTAGCAAGCATAATGGTCTGACAGGGAATGCCAATAAAAAAGGTCTTCCATTGGAGAAAGAGACTCTTGCAGAAAGAATGCGTGACAATGGATATAGAACAGCTTTGATGGGGAAATGGCATCTAGGTTCTCTAGATGAATATGCTCCAAACGCACGTGGATTTGACTATTTCTGGGGTTTCAGAGGTGGATGTATCGATGACTACTCTCATTTTAGATATTGGAGTGGTCCTAACGAACATGATCTTTGGGAGAATGAAAAAGAAATTTATCGTCCAGGTACTTTCCTAACAGAAGGTTCTCTAGAAAAAGTCCGAACTTTCATTGATGACAAATCTTCTGATAAACCATTCTTCATCTACTGGGCAGTCAATATTCCTCACTACCCTCTTCTTCCATCAGAGAAATGGTTGGATTACTATTCAGAGCTGGAGAATCCAAGAAGAATGTATGCCGCTTACATATCTACATTCGATGATTATCTTGGAGAATTGAGATTGATGCTAAAAGCTAGAGGTCTAGAAGAAAATACGATTGTAATTTTCCAATCTGACAATGGACATAGCTTTGAGACAAGGACCTTTGGACAAGGTGGATATTGCGGAGATTATCGTGGTGGAAAGTTCTCTCTTTTCGAAGGTGGAATCCGTGTTCCTGCCATTATCTCATGGCCTGGACATATCCCAGAAGGAGAAACTAGAGATCAAGTTGCCATGAATATTGACTGGTTTCCAACCATTTTGGAATACTGTGGCATTTCAGATGAAAATACAGAATTGGATGGACGTAGTCTCGTTCCACTCATTGCTAGTAACAAAGAAAAGACCCCTCATGACGTTCTTCATTTCGATTTCGGAAAACAATGGGCCGTTAGGTGGGGAGATTGGAAATTATTCTGCAATGTGGTCGATGTCCTTCCAAATGATAAAAGAGAACTCATTGAAGGATACTTCCTTGCAAACTTGAAGAAAGATCCAACAGAGACCATCGACTTCAAAGACAAATATCCTGAAATCATTGAAAAACTAATCAAAATGAGAGAAAAATATATTGAATCTCTAAAATAAAAATATGTTTAATAGAATATTATTTGGTCTCTCTTGCGCTATGGCTTCCTCTGCCATAGCGCAAGAGAGACCAAATATCATATTAATCATGTGTGATGATCTAGGATGGGAAGATGTCAGATTCAATGGAAATCGCATTATCCAAACTCCATGGGATCATCTCGCACAAGAAGGGATCATATTTGACCGATGTTACGCAGGCAGTGCAGTATCCTCTCCGACACGTGCTAGTGTACTGACAGGTAGAAATTCATTCCGCACAGGCGTGTTCAATGCAAATACTGGTATCCCGAGACTGGAAGAGATCACACTTCCCGAATTACTTCTACAGCAGCGCATCAGTCAAATCAATCAGTCTTTTGAAGGAGAAAAATATAGTCGTAATTCAAGAGAACGTGTCAAACAGAGTTGGGTCGATGTCATGCGATAGAAGATTCTTTTTAATCCATATTCCTTTAATACCACGCCCCAGCAGGTTCATCCCCCATCCAGACCTCAACAGTAGCGCCATTCATAATCATAGCATGCGTTATATAACTCCTGTCGTATGGTTTTCCATCAACCTTGATGGATTGAATATATATATTATCATGATCCACATCATGAGCTTTAAACGTAAATACTTTGCCTTCAGGAAAATGCAATTTCACCTCAGGAAACAATGGTGAACCTATCTCATATCTGCCACTTATCGGGTCAACAGGATAGAATCCCATCGCGCTGAAAACAAACCATGCCGACATCTGACCACAATCATCATTGCCACAAAGGCCTGCCGGAGAATTGCTATAAAGATCATTCATTACTTCCGAAACGTACTTTTGTGTTTTCCATGGCTCTTTTACTGCATTATACAGATAGATCACATGATGACAAGGTTCGTTTCCATGTACGTATTGCCCAATCATTCCAGTACTGAAAAGAGGGAGTTCATCATTCGCTGACGGTTTGCGAGTGAACATTTCATCCATTCGACCTGCAAAAGCTTCTCTTCCCCCCAACAGGCGGATCAATTCGTCCACATCATGGGGAACATTAAAGAAATAATGCCAAGCATTGCTCTCACATATATATTTCGTATAGTCATCTGGATTAAAGTCTTCCTGAAAATTTCCGTCCCTTCTTCTGGGTTCAAAAAAGCCAGAGCGCAGATTGAATAAATTCTTGTAATTCTGTGATCTTGCAAAGAACTGACTCGCCAGATCTGGCTTATTCATCTTTTCCGCCATCTTTGCGATGCAATAATCATCGTATGCATATTCCAGCGTTTTGGAGAATCCCCATCCCCCTCCTTTCCCATCATCACTTTCCATTGAGATGTAGCCATTTCGCTTATATTCGCCCAGGCCACGATACGAATCTATGTTTGCTGTAGTCACACATGCCTCCAAGGCCAGATCAGGGTCAAAATCTCCTATCCCCTTCATATATGCATCTACAATCACAGGAACAGAATGATAACCGATCATCATGTCAGTTTCGTTTCCCCAAAGATTCCATACCGGAAGACGACCATTCTGCTGATAAAATACCAAAAGAGACTTTACCATATCATTGACCTTTTCCGTATCTGAAAATGTGAACAATGGATGAGATGCTCTATACGTATCCCACAATGAAAAGGTGCCATAATTGGTCCAACCATCCGTCTGATGAATCTGGTTATCCGGACCAATGTATCGCCCATCTACATCTGAGAAAATGGTCGGCGCGAGTTTGCTGTGATACAATGCTGTATAGAATTTGACCAAGTCATCATGACTGTCGCTTTTGATTTGGTACCGTCCCAATTCTTCATTCCAGGTTTGAACTGCCTGCTCATGATATTTCTCGAAATCATTATGAGGAGCTTCTTTCTCCAAATTCTTTTCTGCTCCCTCCATACTTACTCCACTGATGGCAGTACATATAGTTATTTTGTCTCCATCTTCTGTATCAAAATAGAAACGACCTGTAGCGGCTTTCCCTTCCACCTTTCCATTCTCCTCAATGTCTTCCAAGAATATTTCCAGATTTTGAAAAGGACGGGAGAAACGGGAAATGAAAAAGACTTTTTGGTCCCGAGCCCATCCTCTTGAAAAACGATATCCACGAATAGTACAAGAATCCAATATCTCAATATGTGAATCACAAGTACAATCCCAATTCATCGCTTTTTTAAGATTTAACGACACCATGGATTTCGCCTTTGGGAAAGTATATTGCTGAATACCTACTCGAGGTGTAGCTGTCAATTCGACTTGTATTCCATAATCTTTCAACAGCACTCGATAATATCCCGCTGTAGCATACTCATCTTCATGAGAAAAAAGGGAATAGATTCCCAGCGGAGATTCCACACTTTCCTTATATGGAAGAGTTACCGGCATAAACGAAATATCATACATATCCCCTGCTCCAGTACCGGAGAGATGGGTATGACTGAAACCAGAAACAGTACTGTCCGGATAAAAATATCCAGCAATACGATCCCATCCAGGCAAACCGTTATCCGGACTTAGCTGTACCATACCGAAAGGAGCCTGTGCTCCCGGATAAGTGTTGCCAGTGAAGTCTGTACCGATAAACGTGTTCACCAACGAAGAAAGATCATTTTCCTTTTGACTCTTGAAAGAAGAACATGCCGTTACTATCATTAAAACCAGCAATACCGATAAATGACGAGATTTCATTGATTCGAATCAATTTTGAAAGAAAACAACTAAACTTTATGATTCATAAATATGTTAGAATACTATACATGAAGATAACTCCAACTGTTTAATATAGCTCTTAAATAAATATTAACAAACTTAAAATTCAATTAATTCTGCTCCAGGAATTCTATCCTGACTTCAAGATGAGATACGAAGTGGATCCTGTCCGTCAGGCCATCGCTGATTCTTGGCCAAACAAGATGGAT
>RCNI01000530.1_pt1 | contig 23238 bp, 24 predicted proteins | sample 2041151 | NCBI WGS metagenome assembly RCNI01 (sample SAMN09708214, study PRJNA481090) | feces metagenome | isolation source: feces | place: Antarctica: Albino Rookery | reverse complement strand
GTGGGATAGCCACCTCTTTTTCCAGTTCAACAAAACGGTTATAAGAAACAACCTTTGGAAAGAGATGCCGCATATGCTTGCAGACCTTTTCCTGATAGAAATGCTTCAGACAACAGTATCCCGAATCATGAAAAAGTATCAAGATGAGCATGATTTCTGCCTTGGACATAGTGGAATCACGATGATATTTGCGTTTTGTTGCTGGCTTAAGCGTATATTTTGTCATCATGGCATCAAAAAAACTTGCAGAATTCATCTGCCATACAAAATAATTCTATAAAATTGTTCTCGGTAATCATAGCGATTTTTGTTTGTAAAACTTTTTAATTCAGAACTATAAAGGTACAGCAATTTTCGCTAATCACCAATTTTACAACTACTTATAATTCATCGAACTCACGTTAAATTACCAGACACTTGCTTGCATATGTTCAGGAATTTTGCGAATATTGCATATAGGTTGTGCATAGCTTTATTGTAAATTAAGAGTTTGGTTACTCCTAAATTGCTAATAATCAGTAGTATGTGCAGCCTTTTATACATATTTATTTTATCAATTTAATTCCGCCAACAGGTTAAATAAGTGAAGTTGGTATAAACTATATATAGAATAACGAAGATGAAAAGAAAATATTTTATCAGCGCTTTGCTTTTTGCATCGCTGTTCACAGCCTGTAAAGATACCGAAGTGGTATCTTTCACAGACGGCGATACAGCTACCGTCCCCCCCCCTCCTGCCGATGTGGTGAGCGGTGAGCTTTTTGTGAAGCTCAAGCCAGAGGTAGCCGATATATTGGATAAGGCTGGTGTGATTGCAAGAGGTGGAAAAATGACTCGTTCCTCTATCCCTTCGGTAGATGAAGTGCTTGATATTGCCGGCGCCTATACTTTTGAGCGTGTCTTCCCGTTGGATACTCGTAATGAAGTGCGTACTCGCAAAAGTGGATTGCACTTGTGGTATATTGTCCGCTTTGACAAGGATGCTGACGTGTTGAAGATAGCCAAGGATATGGCTAGCTTGGCTGAGGTGGCTCATGTTGAGTTCAACCGTGAAATCAAGCGTGCTTATAACTCGGAAGTCCGCACAAAAGGAGTCAGCAACTTGACTATGGATGCGGCAAAAGCATTGAAAAATAGAAATGCTCCATTCAACGACCCTCGCCTGTCTGACCAGTGGCATTATATCAATGATGGTACTGTGCTGAACAATGAGGAGGATTTGAAGAAGAATCCCCATGCACCTAAGTTTGAGAAAGGCACGTATGCCGGAAATGATGTAAACTGTAAGGAGGCTTGGAAGAAGTGTACAGGTGACCCTTCTATTATTGTAGCCGTATTGGACGAAGGAGTGATGTACAGCCATCCGGATTTGAAGGCTAATATGTGGGTGAACCCTAACGAAACATTGGGTAGCCTGACCGATGCCGATGGAAATGGTTATTGTGGAGACCGCCACGGATATAATTTCGTGACTGACAACGGATTGATTTCTTGGGGAGACCCTAACGATTCAGGACATGGTACTCACGTAGCCGGTACTATTGCAGCCGTAAACAATAACGGCAAAGGTGTATGTGGCATTGCAGGAGGTTCTGGCAATAATGATGGTGTGAAGATCATGTCGTGCCAGCTCTTCTCTGGAAAGATGGGTGTAACTTTGTTGGGAGAGGCTAAGGCAGTGAAGTATGCAGCCGACAATGGTGCTGTGATTCTTCAGTGCAGCTGGGGATATAACTCCGGTCTTGCCAATCCTTTGTTTTATATGCCTGGTCCACGTTCCGACAAGGAGTGGATGACTTCGGCAGTGATGGAGAAAGAAGTCATGGAATATTTCTTGCATAATGCCGGTGACCCGAATGGAGTGATTGAAGGAGGTGTGATTATCTTCGCTGCCGGAAACGAATATTCTGCAATGGCAGGCTATCCGGGAGCATACGGTGATTTCATTTCTGTAGTTTCTATAGGTCCTGATGGAACTCCTGCTCCTTATTCTAACTATGGAACTCCTTCAGGGAGCAAAAATATGATTACTGCTCCAGGTGGAGATGGTGAAGGTACTCAGCGTAAGCGGGCATTGGTGCTTTCTACTATGCCTCAGAGTGCAATAGACCTTGGTGGCAATGCTACAGAAGGTGGATATGGATATATGGAAGGTACTTCTATGGCTTGTCCTCATGTGTCGGGAGTTGCTGCTTTGGGACTTTCTTATGCTGCTAAATTGCACAAGCATTTCCGTGCTGAAGATTATCGTAAACTGTTGTTGGAATCGGTTACTTCTATTGATAACAAATACGATGGATTTAAGCCTTACTGGTACGGATGGAATGAAAACGGAATGGCTGCACCTTGCTTCCAGCTCGACTTGAATGCTCATCGTGGCAAGATGGGAGGATTGATTGATGCAGCGAAAGTGCTGGCCAATGTAGAGGGCTCTTCTTATGGAGGACGTCCGATGAAGGTGCCTAATGTAATGGTGCAGAATGGTGCTTCGCAGCAGATAGACTTGATTCGTGTATTTGGTAAAGTGAAAAGTGCAACTTGCCAGGTAGAAGATACTGCTGTTGCTTCAGTGGAATATGCAGCTGGCACTCTTGTTGTAAAGGCTTTGAAAGAGGGTGTCACTAAAGCTACTGTTTCTGCAGAAGTGGTAGCCGAAGATGGCAGTACTCAAACTCAATCTCAGTCGTTTGTGATTACTGTGCGTGCCGAGGCTGGCAATGGCTGGATGTAATTTGATTTTTATTTCATGAGAATTATTTGGAGTATAATATTCGGTTGCTTCTTTGTGCTGCGCCCTGCGTGGAGGCAGCACAGAGGGGGAATCTCTCAGACTGAGACTGGCTTGGAGCGTCCTTTGCTAGAAGGTGCAGAGGCTTGGCTCTCCTTTTCTTCTGAAGAGATGAATGTAGGTACTTTATCTGAGGATGACCATCCTTCTTCTTATACTTTTCATGTCAAGAACGACAGTGGGAAACGATTGGTGTTTACACGAACTGACAGTTCTTGTGGATGTACGGAGGTAAAGATAGCCAATCCAGTTCTTCTGTCGGGCGAAGAGACTGATGTTGTTTTAACATACTCTCCGTTTGGCCGCCCGGGAAAGATATTTACTCAGGTATGGCTTTATGCAGATTGTTCGGATGAGAAGCCGGTAGCTTGCTTAACATTGAAAGGAAGTGTGACTCCTTCGGTTGCTCTTTGGAAGGAGTACCGCTATTCTGCCGGTGCGTTGAAGTTGCGCCGTAAGGTGGTTCGTTTTGGAGATATCTTGCCTGGACAGAAAAGGATGGAGCGTATTGTATGTGCCAATTCAGGGGATACTCCGTTGCAGATTACTGCATTGGCCGACAGCCTGCCATCTTATCTTAGTTTGCAGATGGAACCATCTGTGTTGGAGCCTGCAGAAGAAGGCAAACTGCTGATTCGGGTAGATGGCAGTAAGTTGCCCGAAGGTGAAGGTGTTTGCCAGCACCGGTTGATATTGGAGGGATTGTCTGTTCCTGCCGAACAGCGTACCTTGACAGTCTTGTTGCAGTATGGTGCCGCCACCGTTAAATAGTATGCTTCAGATATAAATAAGTAATGAATAATTAAATAATAGAAAAAATGATGAAATATTTCTTCACCTTAATAGTATGTGCGTTGATGGCTTGTGTGTTGCCAAGCTGTAGCGACGATGATCAGGCTCCGGTAAATCCGATAGAGGTTTCTCCGATGGCATTGGATGGTACTTGGATGTTGACTGAATGGAACGGTGCTGCTTTATTGGAAGGTCAGTATGTGTATATTACTTTTACACGTCGTGACCATACGTTTGTGATGTATGACAACATGAACAGCATGTATTCGCATCGTCGTAGTGGCTCTTACACTATGTCGCAGGACGAAAAGAAAGGTTTTGTGCTGACTGGTGAATATGATTACGAATTAGGAGACTGGGGCTCTTATATCGTGACTGAAATGAAAGCCGACCAAATGGTCTTGATGAAAGAAGGTACTGCTGCAGAGGTTTCGGTTTATACCCGTACCAACGGTGTTCCTTCTGAAATAGAAAATGGCACCCGCTCTGTAATCCGCTGATTACAGTTCATTTTATAAAGAAAGAAGGTGTGTCGAAATGTCAAGCTACATTTTGATACACTTTTTTTTATTTGGGGTAGGAAAGGATTCCGACTTCGGTTCCGGTCAGCATTTTGAAAGCAAAAACAGGGAGAAAACTACATTGTTTTCTCCCTGTTTGATTATACATAGATTATTTGGTTGCTTGAATACGGATTTGTGCCTTTTTTAAGCCTTTTCCTGTAGCTGTTAAAGTAATGTTGCCAGCCTCTTCTGTACTTTGAACTACCGCAGTCATCATTCCATTGAATACATGCATGTGAGGTAAATGGAACTCTTCCAATGAAACCGTGTTGCCATTGGCGCCTGCTCGATAAAATCCATTACCTTTTACCTTGAAGTTGATAAGGTGCTGCGCGTCAGGACAAAGGTTTCCGTCCTTGTCAACTACTTTTACAGTAATGAACGACAAGTCCTTTCCATCGGCAGTAATAATCTGACGGTCGGCTGTCAGTTCAATATGGTCAGGTGCTCCAGCTGTGTGGATTTCCTTTGTAGCTACAGCTTCACCTTTCTCATTATAGGCAACCACTTTTACGGTTCCCGGTTCATACTTGGTGTTCATCCACATCAAGCGATAGCGAGATTGGCGTTTGAACTGAGCGATGGAAGCAGAATCAGCACTGTTTTCAACCGTTACAGTCATATCCTTTGTGCGTTTTCCCTGGCTTTTGCCATTGATGAACAATTCGGCGCTAGGATAGTTGGTATATACGAATACAGGAGTCACTTCACCTTCTCGTCCCGGCCAAGTCCAATGAGGAAGAATATGCAATGTCTCAGCTTCTTTATTCCAATGGCTGCGGTACAGATAATAACGGTCTTTTGGTAAACCAGCCAAGTCGATGATGCCGAAAAGTGAAGAATGGCTAGGCCAATCAGTATAATAAGGAGTAGGTTCACCAAGATAGTCGAAACCAGTCCAGACAAATTCACCAATACACCAAGGTTTGGTATCGTGCCAAATCCAGTCGTCTTCTGGCAAGTTTGACCAACCGCAATGTTCTACGTCGTAAGAAGATGACTGATGGTCTTCATATTTCTGCATTGATTTACGCTCTACAGGGAACTTATACACCCCACGTGAGCTGACGGTAGAAGCCGTTTCACTACCTAGAATAATCTGCTGAGGAAGTTTGGAGTAGTTTTCAGCATATTTGTGCGGGCGATAATTGAATCCTGGCACATCCATCACTGCAGCCATATTGTTATTCACTACAGCATCAGGAGCGTCCATACCTTGAGTAACAGGGCGGGTAGGGTCTTCTCTATGGCAGATATCCTGCAACATGCGAGCTAGTTGGGATGCACGTTTCGGGTTCCACTGGTCAGGCACTTCGTTACCGATGCACCACATCACCACACTCGGGTTGTTACGGTAATGATGTAATACGTTTACAAGGTCTTTTTCAGCCCATTCGTCGAAATACTTGTGATAGCCGTTTCCAACCTTGGCAGCTTTCCATTCGTCAAATGATTCTACCATCAGCATCATACCCATTTCATCACATGCTCTGACCAGTTCTGGAGCTGGCATATTGTGTGAGGTACGGATAGCATTACAACCCATATCCTTTAGCAGGCTGATTTGGCGGCGGATGGCAGCATCATTAACAGCAGCACCCAACATTCCCAAGTCATGATGATTACATACTCCCTTGAATTTTGTCAGTTCGCCGTTTAAGTAGAATCCTTTGTTAGGGACTAGTTGGATAGTGCGGATACCGAAACGAGTTTTATATTCATCTTTTAATTGGTTTCCTTGATAAACTTTAGATACAGCAGTGTACAACACCGGATGTTCTACGCTCCATAGCTGTGGATTGGCTATATCAAAGAACTGTTCTACCAATGAATGGTCATATACGCTGAGTTTGCCACTTGACTGGCTGACCACTTGGTTGTTTTGGTCTAGGATTTCTGTTTCTACGCGAATTAAACTGCGCTCAATGCCTGTTGGAACTTCCAAGGTTGTGTTTAGTTTAACCTGAGCATATTCCTTGGTCACTTTTGGAGTAGTGACATAAGTTCCCCAAGCTGGAATATGTACTCCTTCGGTAACTATCAAATGTACATTTCTATAAAGACCGGCACCAGGATACCAACGAGAACTTTCGTTTTCATTTTCCAGGCGTACAGCCAGTTCATTTGTTTGACCTTCCTTCAAGAAAGGAGTCGCATCCACAGTAAATGAGTTGTAGCCATAAGGCCAGAACCCTGCTTCATGTCCGTTTATATACACGCGGGCATGACTCATGGCACCGTCGAAAAAGAGAGTAGCTTTCTTTCCCTTAGTAAAAGAAGGGGCTTCGAATGACAATCTGTACCAGCCGGCGCCTACAAACGGAAGCCCACCTGTACGTCCTGCATGTTCCATCGCTTCCTTTTGTCCGTCTTGAGTAATGGCAATGTTCTGCTTGTCATTCATGATACTGAAAGGACCGTAGATGGCCCAGTCGTGAGGAACAGTCACCTGTTTCCATTTAGAATCATCAAAGTCTGCATTTGCAAATTCTGTTTTATCTGCACGCGTGAATTTCCATCCCTTTTCAAACGTCTGCTGCGTACGTACCTGTGCCTGAATGGACAATGCGGAGCACATTGCTCCCATGATTAAAGTAACAATTTTCTTCATTCTATATTTTTATAAGTTTGTACAAATTTAAAACTTTAATGATAAACTACCAAGCGATAGTGGTTTCTGCTAGTCTTGTAATATCAAAGTAAAGGAATGCAAAATCTTCGCAACAATGAAGGGGGTGGAATAAGCAATTTTTCCCATGTTGAAAATCATCGGTATATTTTTCTCGGATCGACAAGATATTTTTTTCAGATTGTCGGCATATTTTCACTCAAATGACTATATATTTTAGGCAAAATGCCGGCATGATCTTGTGAAAATGTCGGCATGATTTTTTAGGCCCCTTCTAATGGACCTAAAAAACAATGGTAGCGCCTCTGTTATCGCCGAGTCTGTTGGAAGAGAAACGGGGCTTATATGGAAGATTATTGTTGAGGTGCCAGGCTGAAAATCATAAATCCGAAATAGCCCTTGTGCTGATTTACTTTCACTTTTTGATTTCCCAAATGCATACGGGCGGCAAGTTTGTTATATCGCTTGCGCGAAATGTACATTTCCTTCATCTGGCCTTCTTCATTGGAGACTACCATATAAAAATGTTCCGTATGGGTCGTTCTTCTTCCCCGATGATGGTGACTTTGCTTTTTGATATAGATGTCATATACTTTTAATGTGGTTTCATGAGTCGCGGAAGTATCCGCTCCCCAGTAGTTGATGCCTAATAAGACAAAAGAAGACAAGATGCTCATGAAGAGCAGATGAAACAGTCCGTTTAGTATCTTGCTGGAAGTATGAAGGAAAGAACTCCATTTCATGCAGTAAACAGGAAGGGTGACGATGCCAGGTAAAAGCCCCCATAGCCACAAGATCTTTGCAGGTATAAAGGTGTGTGAATAGATAAAGTGACTGGCTAAAAAGAGTATTGCCAATAAGGCAATAACGATGATGCGGAGCAAGATGAGTCTTGTGCGTCGCTTTTTGGTGCCAGTTGGTCTTGCTGAAGAACTCTCGGAAGGGTTTGTTGCTCTTTGTGTATTCATAAAGTAGGGTTTAAAAGTTTTTTTGATAGGGTTGAAACTGATCTAAAAGTACGATACAATTTTCAGTATTCAAAGTTTTGGCATGAAAATATCTCTGGATGAGGGAGCTAGTTAATTATCTTTAAATCTGATGAATTGAATGTTTGGATAAAAGATATTTTCCATACATTGCGTGTGCTAATATACTAATACACTTTAAATATGCTGAAAGTATCAAATCTCACGTTTCATTATCCAAAGAAGGGCAATACGTTAGACAATTTTTCTTTGGAGTTGCAGACCGGAAACATCTACGGTTTGTTGGGAAAGAATGGTTCAGGAAAGACCACTTTGCTTTATCTGATGTGCGGATTGCTTACTCCACAAAAGGGAGATGCCAGAATTGACGGTCAGAACATACGCAGCCGACTGCCGGAGGTGATGCAGAAAATCTTTCTAGTGCCCGAAGAGTTGGTACTGCCCAACATGTCCTTGAAAAACTATATCAAGGTGAATGCTTGTTTTTACCCGGAGTTCAGTATGGAGAGTATGCGGAAAAACCTTTCACTCTTTGAAATGGAAGAAGATATACAACTCGGCAAGTTATCAATGGGACAGAAGAAGAAAGTATTTATCAGTTTTGCACTGGCCAGCAACACTCCTTATCTTTTGATGGATGAGCCTACCAATGGTTTGGATATTATGGCGAAAAGTCATTTTCGTAAACTGATTACGGAGAATATGAGTGATGATAAATGCATTTTGATATCTACCCATCAGGTGCGCGACATTGACCAGCTGCTGGACGATGTGATTATCATCAACGAGAATCGTCTGTTGCTGCAGGCTTCCGTTCAGGACATTTGCCGCCATTTGCGTTGTGTGCAGAGTTCAGACTGTGAACTTGCCCGTCAGGCATTGTATGTGCAGCCTTCTGCCTATGGCAATCTGCTGCTGCTTCCCAGTCCGGGGCAGGAAGATGCAATGTTTAACCTTGAACTGCTTTATGGTGCCACTCTGACCCATCCGGAAGAAATGGCAGCTCTTTTCCCGATGCACGGATAATGTAAAGGGACTTATGGATTAATTTAATAATTGGATGAGTATGAAATCTATTTTTTCTTTTAATCGCAGCTGGTACTTCTTTCGCAGAAGTCTGTTTTTCAATATTCGGAGTATCTTGTTGAGTTCGATGCTAGTCTATGTCATTCTGGTTATCTTGTTTGTACTGTTGTCTACTATAGTATATCCCAGTACCTTGTGGCATAATCCGGAGTTTTATTTTATGACTGAAGACAAGATTCGGCTTGTAGGTCTGTTCCTTTATGGTCTTGGACTTTTTGCCTTTCTCTGTATCAGTCCCTGGTGTTTTGGCTTTTTGCCTTCTGATGCCATCAAGAGTCGCCTTACTATAGAGTTGATGATTCCGGCATCACCGTTGGAACAATATGTGGTAAGATGGCTGTTTTGTATCTTCGGTGGCGGCTTGCTTTATCATGTGGCATTTGTCGGTGCAGACATTTCCCGCTGTTGGGTGCTGGGCTGGCTGTATCCGGGATTGGAAGGTTTCAGATTGTGTGATTTTTGGACACTCTATTTTCCTTCTACCGAATTCCCTCGGCAGTTGTTCTTGGGCGGTTTGTGTTATGCCCAGTCTTTCTATTTCTTTTGCGGCTGCTTTTGGAGAAGGCATGCCTATATCAAAGCCTCGTTGCTTTTGTTTCTGATGGCAACGGGCGTATTTTGGGTAACTTACGAAATCTCTCAGTTTACAGAGCGCTTGGCTTATTCGGAAGATGTGAATCTGATTGACTGGTATTCTTATTCTGCCTATTTCTTTGCATTGATTCATTGGATATTAGGATATTATCGGTTGAAGGAATCAGAAAATATAACTCGTTGGTGATTTTAAAAGACGGAAATATGATTTTTACAGAGAATAAAGCAATTTATCAGCAGATAGCAGCGCGTATTCATGAAGAGATTTTGAGTGGGGTTTATCAAGTGGACGACCGTATCCCATCTGTGCGTGAGTATGCAAGTATGGTGGAGGTGAATGCTAATACGGTGATGCGTACTTATGATTTGCTGCAGAGCCAGGGAGTCATCTACAACAAGCGGGGCATCGGTTTTTTTGTGTCGCCCCATGCGGTGGGTATCATACGCAAGATGAGGCGAGAGAATTTTCGTGAAGTAGAAGCCGATTATTTCTTCGGTTTGTTGGAATCTCTTGAAATATCACCTGACGAATTGTATAAAATGTATCAGAATTACTTGCATCAAAAAACTCAAAAACTATGAAACGTACTACATATTTGTTTGTTGCATTGTGTGTGCTGACAGTGCTTGTTGCTATCGGATTGAATGGGTATGCCATATATCAATCCATGGAGTCCAGCAAGAAGTTTTATCAATCTTTTACGGAAGCGAAAGTGAAATTTCTTCATTCCGAAGGGCATTATGTGCGTGCATATGCCGTTATGAATGAGCTAAATTATTGGTTTGACAAAGAATTTTTCCCTTCTGACAGTTCTATTAATGTGGGGATGCAATGTCCGGCATCCGATTTTTATGAAATAAATCTATATTATGGTGATGAGAAAAAATCGCATGAGGTGATGAATGGATTTTTGCTGAATGACGGGATTCCGGTAAAGATTGATGGTGCCAGCAATACTTTCCTGGAGGGTTCTGCCACGAATGAAAAACTATGGAACTATCAAACTCGGGTGTGGAGTTATCGTCAGCGGTTGTATCATGTGTTGAAAACCAGTGGGCCAGACCGGCAGACGATAGACGGAGAGACAGAGTTTTCTCGTGAAAAGCGGGCTTGTGTGGATAGCCTGAAGAATATCGTATCGGAATTTCTGCGTGAGGATATTGCAGGGATAGCCAAAGCTGTAGCTGCTTCCGAACTGAAATATTTCACATCGGAAGAAATTGTTGGAATGGTAGATACTGCTGCGGTATATTGGCAGCACCCTCTTATGCAGTCATTGCGTAAACAGTATGATAACTTGAAGAACTATCAATGTGAAGGAGGATTTTATATTGATGAAAAAGCCTATACTCCACAGGGTAAGGAAGTTCGATTGAGCCAATGGGTAGGAAAGGGACACTATACAGTGCTGATAATAGAAGACTTGCCTTGCCTGCCTTATGTGAGGAAGCCGCTTCAGGAGGCTTATGATGCTTATCACGAGAAATATGGTTTGGAAGTAGTGACCTGCTATGATGAGTCTGACTATCAGTATTGGTGTGTAAAGATAAAAAGAAATTCATATCCGGGAGTGAGTGTCAACGGATATACCTCGGGCAAGAATAATTGGTCTTGCTATAACCGGGTAGATGGCACGCTCCAAATCTTACTCTTCGGTCCCGATGGCAGGGTGGTTGGCTCTTGTTTGAGCGGTGATGAATTGCTGGAACTGCTTCATGTCATTTACCATGCTTCCTGATTGAAGTCCAGATAGAATAAAAAAATCAAGGCTTGATGATGATAATAATCGGCCTTGATTTTTTATATCAGAAGATTTCTGTTTTTACAATGTTTTCCGGAAGCTGCATCCATTTTTCCATTCAGAGCATCCAAGAGCGGTCTTTCCCCGTATGACTATACCTTTTCCACAAAGAGGACATTTGTCTCCTTCCTTGACGTCTGGTATTTTAGTAGCGGCGGTTTTCTTTTTCGGAGCCGTATTCTTGTCGGCTTCTTTTTTAGGGTTTCTTGCCTTTCGTGTAGTCTTTACTGGTTCAGGTTCTGCCACTTGAGTAATCCGTCGGTTGGTATTGTCTTTCATTACACTGTAGACAATGTCGGTGACCATCTGTTTCAGTTCGGTAAGGAAACCTCCGGCATCATATTTTCCACGTTCTATCTCCCTCAGTTTCTTTTCCCATATACCTGTCAGTTCGGCCGACTTTAGCAAGTCTTCATGGATGAGTCCAATCAGTTCTATACCAGTTGGAGTTGCTTTCAAGTTTTTTCGCTCCTTTGCAATATATTTCCGTTTGAAAAGAGTTTCAATAATGGCAGCTCGGGTAGACGGACGTCCGATACCGTTTTCTTTCAAGGCATCACGCAGTTCATCATTGTCCACAGTCTTTCCGGCTGTTTCCATGGTGCGAAGCAAGGTAGCCTCGGTATATGGTTTAGGAGGCTGTGTATATTTTTGAGCCAGTGAAGGCATGTGAGGGCCACTTTCTCCCGGCACAAAATGAGGCAGCACTTTTTCTTCGTCGTTTTCCTTGTTTTCTTCTTGTACCTCTTTGGTGAAGAGCATTCTCCACCCCGGTTCGGTAATCTGTTTTCCGGAAACTTTGAAGTCCACATCGGCAGCGGTACCTAACACCGTGGTAGCCATAAACTGACAGTCGGGATAGAAGATAGCGATGAAACGTTGCACTATCAGGTTGAAAACACGCATCTCCATATCGGTCAGTCCGGTCACTTCTTTTCCTGTAGGGATAATAGCATGGTGGTCGGTCACCTTGCTATTATCGAATACTTTCTTACGTTTCAACAATTTGGTATTTGCCAATGGTGCGGTGTAGACCGCATATTTTTTCAGTCCCGACAAGATAGAGGCACATTTAGGATAAATATCCTCACTCAGGTAAGTAGTATCTACACGTGGGTAGGTAGTGGCTTTCTTTTCATAAAGCGACTGGATGAGCTGTAAGGTAAGGTCGGCTCCATAGCCGTATTTCTTGTTACACTCAACCTGCAGCGAGGTGAGATCGAACAGGCGGGGAGGGGCTTCTGTACCTTTTTTGGCTGTTATGTCTTTTACGATAAAAGGGGCGGTTTTAATTTTTTCCAGCAGCTGCTGAGCTTCCTCCTCTTTAGAGAAACGTCCTTTGGCAGTACTGAAAGTCACCTCCCGGTACACGGTCTTCAGTTCCCAATACGGTTCCGGCTTGAAGCACTCTATTTCTTGCTGTCTTTTTACAATCAATGCAAGGGTAGGAGTCTGTACTCGTCCGATAGAGAGCACCTGTCCTTTTCTGCCGTATTTCAATGTGTAGAGCCGTGTGGCATTCATTCCCAGCAGCCAGTCGCCGATGGCTCGGCTAAGTCCGGCTTCATACAGAGCCTGAAATTCACTTTGGTCTCTTAACTGACTGAATCCTTGGCGGATGGCTTCTTCTGTCAGAGAAGAAATCCACAAACGTTTTACCGGGCAGTGTGCACCTGCTTTCTGCATCACCCACCGCTGAATCAGTTCTCCTTCTTGTCCGGCATCACCGCAATTGATGATGCCTTCCGCCTTGCTCATCAGTTTTTCGATGATGGAAAACTGTTTCTCTATTCCTTTGTCGGCAATGAGGCGTATGCCAAAGCGAGGTGGAATCATAGGTAATGCCCCCATGTTCCAACTTTTCCAGGATGGAGTATATTCGTGCGGTTCTTTCAGCGTGCACAAATGTCCGAATGTCCAAGTCACTTGGTATCCGTTTCCTTCTATGTATCCTTCTTTTTTATTTCTTGCTCCGAGCACTTCGGCTATGTCGCGTGCCACACTGGGCTTTTCGGCTATACAGACTATCATATAGAAATCAAATAGTAGTTATCTAATGCAAAGTTAGTGAAATATCCTGTATTCTTCAATTGGAGGAGGTGATAAGCAACATTTGCAAAGATTAAAAGCATTCAGCCTCATACGTGGAGCAAGATTTTTTTTTACCTTTGTTTTCTTGAAAACAAAAAATAAGAAAAAGCAATGTCACATTTAGCCCCGTTAATCAGTGACTTGGCACTTATTATGATATGTGCCAGTGTGATGACGCTGATTTTCAAGCGTCTGAAACAACCTTTGGTCTTAGGATACATAGTGGCTGGATTTATAGCCAGTCCGCATTTCTCTTTTACTCCTTCCGTAACCGATTCTGCCAATATACAGACCTGGTCGGAAATCGGGGTAATCTTTTTGCTCTTTGCCTTAGGGCTCGAGTTCAGTTTCAAGAAACTGATGCGTGCCGGCGGTTCGGCAGTAATTTCGGCCTGCTCCATCATATTGAGTATGATTTCGATAGGAGTCTTTGTGGGATGGCTTTTCGGATGGAAACAGATGGACTGCATTTATTTGGGGGGGATGCTGGCCATGTCATCTACTACCATTATTTATAAGGCTTTCGATGATATGGGATTACGGCAGCGGCGTTTTGCCGGTTTAGTGCTCAGTATCCTTATCTTGGAAGATATTCTGGCCATTGTTTTGATGGTGATGTTGTCTACAATGGCGGTGAGACAGAATTTTGAGGGAGGAGAAATGGTATATAGTCTGCTCAAGTTGATTTTCTTTTTGGTATTGTGGTTTGTGGTAGGCTTGTATCTGATACCTCTGTTCTTGAAGCATGCCCGTAAGTTGATGAGCAGCGAAACAATGCTGATTGTATCTGTAGGGCTTTGTCTGGGAATGGTGGTGCTGGCTGCTAAAGCTGGTTTTTCACCGGCATTCGGGGCTTTTATCATGGGGTCTATATTGGCGGAAACTGTAGAGTCGGAATCAATCGAGCGCCTGGTGGCTCCTGTCAAGGATTTGTTTGGAGCTATTTTCTTTGTGTCGGTGGGTATGATGGTAGACCCGGATATGATTGTAGCTTATAAATATCCTATTTTAGCTATTGTCTGTGCAGTTCTGTTGGGGCAGACTATATTTGGTACCGCAGGAGTTCTGTTGTCTGGTCAACCTCTTAAAACAGCTATGCGTTGTGGTTTCAGCTTGACACAAATAGGGGAGTTCGCTTTTATTATTGCTTCGCTGGGTGTGAGTCTTCATGTTACCAGTTCTTTTCTTTATCCGATAGTAGTGGCGGTTTCAGTTATCACGACTTTCCTTACTCCTTATATGATTCGCTTGGCTCTTCCGGTTCATGAGTTGATAGATCGGCATTTGCCTTCTTCGTGGAGGAATCTGTTGGAACGGTATTCTTCCGGTTCTCAACATGTAAACCGCTCCGGCAACTGGAAAAAGTTTCTTTCTGCCATTGTTCGCATTTCATTGATTTATTCAGTGTTGACTGTAGGTATGATGTTGCTTTGTCTGAATCTGCTGGTACCTTTCTTGATAGATGTAATGGGCGATTTTTTAGGACGAACCGTTGGATGTATGGTGACGGTGGGAGCTGTTTCACCTTTCCTTCGTGCCTTGATAATGAAGAAGAACCGCTCAAAGGAGTTTCGTGCTTTATGGGCCGACAGTCGTTTTAATCATGCCCCTCTCATCTCTATGATTCTTTTGAGAGTGATAATTGCAGTGATATTTTTAGTGTTTATCATTGATCAGTTGTTTTTGGCTTCTGCGGCAGTGGTAGTAGGTATAGCAGTGTTGATTATCTGTGGAATGGTATTCTCGCGCTTCTTGAAAAAGCAATCTATCGTATTGGAGCGGGTTTTTGTGCAAAATCTGCGTTCCAAGGAAATGCATCAGGAGTATGTGGGAGAAAAGACCCCAGCTTATGCCGGAAAATTGTTAGACCGTGACCTTCACCTTACCGATTATTTGATAGTTCCCGATTCTTTGTGGGCTGGGAAAACTTTAAGAGAACTGAATCTAGGTCGACGGTTTGGCGTACATATCGCTTCGATTATACGAGGTCGTCACCGTATCAATATTCCGGATGGTTCTTCACGTATATTCCCTGGTGATACAGTTCAGGTGATAGGGACAGACGAACAATTATCTGCTTTTTCTGCAGAGGCTGATAAGGTGGCTGCAGCTCATCAGGATGTAGACTTTGAAAAATATGAGATGCGACTGGACCAGTTTGTGTTGGAGCATAATTCTTTGTTTGTAGGAAAGACCATTAGCGAGAGTGGAATCAGAGATTGTTATCATTGTCTGGTAGTAGGAGTGGAACTGTCGGGCGATAATCAATTGCGTAAGCCAGATGTTTCTAGGGTATTGCATGAAGGAGATGTGGTGTGGGTAGTAGGAGAGGAAAAGAGTTTGCATGTATTGTTTTCTCAAGCTATCAATCGGACAGTGTAATAGATGGCGGTAAAAGTCAAGAAAGAGGGTGTATCGGAATATAGTCTTGACATACATTCCGATACACCCTCTTGGTTTACATTGTGCAGCAGATAGTGTCTCACAATGTTTCAGGATGTCTTTAGATGGATGGAGCAGTAGGATTACTCTTCATCATCTATATCAAAATCAAGGTCATCCAGATATTCCGGAGTGAAGAAGTCGTCCAAGTCACGCCTGTCTTTTTTTGTTGGTCTTCCAGTACCCTTAGCTCTACCAATAAAACCACTGATACGGTTCATTTCCAGCAATTCATACTGGTCTGGAGTTGTAACATTCTCCATGATTTCGGGTACCAGTTTGGCTCCTACTCTTTTTTCTATGGCTTGCAGCACTTTGAATGAGTAGGTGATAGGTGGCTTTTTAACCTGTATAACATCTCCCGGTTTAATCATTCGGGCAGGTTTGGCCTGTGCTCCATTGATGTAGACACGTCCCTTCTTGCAAGCTTCGGCAGCAATGGTACGAGTCTTGAAGATTCGTGCTGCCCACATCCATTTATCAATTCTTGCTTCTGCCATAATTAAAAAAACTTGAGTAGATTATACTTTATTTATTATTAAACTGATTCATGGTAATGTTTAGTCCTGCCAAGCAGAAACTTTTGATGATATCACCAGCTGTTTCCAATCGGTCTTGCAAGGCAGTCAAGTCTTCACTGCTGAAATGACCTAAAACATAGTCAATCTGTCCGCCTTTTGGAAAATCATTTCCAATGCCGAACTTCAATCGTGCGTAGCTCTGTGTTCCCAGAGTAGCAGCAATATGTTTCAAACCATTATGTCCGGCATCACTGCCTTTCCCCTTCAATCTGAGACTTCCCAAAGGTAAAGCCAAGTCGTCTACGATGACTAATACATTTTCCAAAGGGATTTTTTCCTGCTGCATCCAGTATCTTACCGCATTTCCACTTAAGTTCATATAAGTGGAAGGTTTGAGTAGAAGCAGTTGTCTGCCTTTCAGGGAGAGGGTAGTAGTAGCTCCGTATCGGCCATCCTTGAAAACAATATTGGACGCCTTAGCAAGGGCGTCCAATACCATAAATCCTATATTGTGTCGAGTCTCATGGTATTCAGCACCAATGTTACCCAACCCTACAATCAAATATTTCATTGAGGAAGGATTTTAAATGTGGAATAAATTACTTACCAGCAGCAGCCTGAGCACCACGAGCAGCACGAGTCAATTTAACTGCACAAACTACAGCTTCTTTTGCGTTCAGCAATTCCAATCCTTCGTAGCTCAATTCACCTACTTTGATAGTCTTACCAAGCCCCAAGTTAGTAACGTTAATAACCAAACGTTCTGGGATGATGTTGTAAAGAGCTTTCACTTTCAGTTTACGGATCTGAAGAGCCAACTTACCACCGGCTTTAACACCTTCAGCCAAACCTTCCATCTGTACTGGAACTTCCATTACGATAGGTTTTTCTTCGTTGATTTGCAAGAAGTCAACGTGAAGGATAGCGTCAGTTACAGGGTGGAACTGAATATCTTTCAAGATAGCGTTAACTGTTTTGCCATCGATAGTCAAGTCTACAACGTAGATATGAGGAGTGTATACCAATTTACGCAAACCATCCACAGATACAGTGAAGTGAGTAGCAACTTGGTTTCCGTTTTCATCTTTTTGCATTCCGTACAATACGCAAGGAACGTTGTTGCTTTTACGCAAGCTGTTAGTAGCTTTCTTTCCAGTCTCAGTTCTCAAAGAACCGTTGATTTCAATTGATTTCATTTTTTTTGATTTTTTTGTGTTACTCTAAATTAAGTATGTTCTTTTTTGCTTAATTCGCCATCACACGATGTGGTATATCACACGATGAGCTTGAAAAAGCGGTGCAAATTTAATGATAATCTTTGAGTTGGCAAAAGATTGCATTCTTTTTCTTTAGAAGTCGATGTCAATCTTTATTTCATCTTCGGCCAATGATGCACTTTCTTCTTTGTGAAATTCCTGCTTTTCGAATTTTTGGTCACTGTCGTTTTCGGTGTAGGTGCTTCCTTGTCTTTCTTCTATATATTGAACAACCTCTTCTAGTCCGTGAAGGAATTTGTGAAAGTCTTCCTTATATAAGAAAAGCTTGTGCTTTTCGAAGTTGACTTGTGAAGAATCTCCATTTTCAGCATTGACAATTTTTTTACTTTCGGTAATGGTAAGAAACATTTCGTCTTTTCTATTCTTCTTCACATCGAGGTAATATATTCTTTTTCCAGCCTTGATGGTTTTGGAAAAAACAATTTCTTTGTCTTTCTCACTTTTGGTGTGTTTTGTTTTTAACTCTTCCATAGTGTATGTTTTTAATCCAGTTTTATCGTTCAAAATTGTGGATTTTTTTGAAATGTACAAAGAAAACTTTCTTGAAATATCCTTGAAAATGTTTTTTTTAGTAAAAAAAGTAGCTAGTTGTTGTATAGTATATGGAAAAAACGTAATTTTGCTGCAAAATTAGATTTACTTAAACAGTATGATTAACAGAGTTCTTATTCGTTTGAAGATAGTTCAGATAATATATGCTTATTATCAGAACGGAGGTAAAAACTTGGACACTGCAGAGAAAGAGTTGTTCTTCAGTTTATCCAAAGCATATGATTTGTATAACTATCTCTTGCTCCTGATGGTGGAGGTTACACGCTATGCCAACAAGCGGTTGGATGAAAAGAAGCATAAGTTGACCGTCTCTAAGGAGGATTTAAATCCTAACACACGTTTCGTGGAAAATCGTTTCATTGCTCAACTAGAAGTGAACAAGCAGTTGAATGCCTTTGCATCTAACCAAAAGAAGACTTGGGAAGCAGAAGACAGTTTGTTGAAGTCTTTGTTGGAGCAGATTGTGCAGAGCGATATATATAAGGAGTATATGGCTGGCGAAACTACTTCATATGAAGAAGACCGTGAGTTTTGGAGAAAGATATATAAGAAGATTTTCTTCAACAATACTCAGTTGGATGCTGTATTGGAAGATCAGAGCCTTTATTGGAATGACGATAAGGAAATCGTAGATACTTTCGTGTTGAAGACTATTAAACGTTTTGATCCTAAAAATGGTGAAAAACAGGCTTTGTTGCCTGAGTTTAAAGATGAAGAAGACCAGGATTTCGCTCGCCGGTTGTTCCGTCGTACTATCTTGAATGCTGACTATTATCGTCATTTGATTAGTGAAAATTCTAGAAATTGGGATTTGAACCGTGTGGCAATTATGGATGTAGTCATTATGCAGATTGCTCTGGCTGAAATCCTTAGCTTCCCGAACATTCCGGTTAATGTGTCTTTAAATGAATATGTAGAGATAGCGAAACTTTATAGTACTCCTAAGAGTGGAGGTTTCATTAATGGTACTTTAGATGGAATTGTTAATCAATTGAAAAAGGAAAATAAGTTGACGAAAAATTAATATATTTGTCCGAAAACAAACTATAATTAATTTAAAGTATGAATGTATTAACAGTTTTATTGCAGGCTCAGGCTGGTGGAGATTATTCTTTCTTGATTATGATGGTGCTTATTTTTGCCATTATGTACTTCTTTATGATTCGTCCTCAGAATAAGAAACAGAAAGAAATCGCAAACTTTCGTAAGAATTTGGAAGTGGGACAGGCTGTAATTACTGCTGGTGGTATCTATGGTAAAATCAAGGAATTGGAAGATAATGCTGTAGTTGTGGAAATTGCTTCTGGTGTAAAGATAAAAGTAGATAGAAATTCTATTTATGCTGATGCTCAGGCTCAGATTAAATAATAATATTGATTTGCTATGTTCGATGTAAAGAACATAAAAAGATACTATAGAATAGGATTGAGAAAAATCAGATCTTTCCTGTCAAGTCAGACTTGCAGGGAGTATCTGATTTTTCTGTTTTTTGTCTTTGTGTCTTTTTTGTTTTGGGCGTTGCAGACTCTAGATGAAGTCTATCAGACTGATTTGAAAATGCCTGTTCGTTTGAAGAATGTCCCTAAGGATGCGGTATTGATACAAGATTTGCCCGAATGTATTCAGGTTCGGGTTGAAGATAGAGGCACAGTCTTACTGAATTATATGTGGGGGAGGACCTTTTATCCTCTTACTTTTGATTTCCAGGATTATCAAAATCAGGAGCCTTATATTCGTTTTTCAAAGGATGAACTGCTTCGACGTATTTCCGGGCAATTGAATGTTACTACTAAGTTGCTGATGCTTCATCCTGATACGTTGGGAGTGATATGTACTCGTTCGAAGGGTAAGCTGCTTCCTGTGCATCTAAACGGTCAGGTTAGGACAGGGGTGCAATATTATATTTCTAATATTTCTTTTACTCCTGATTCGGTGATGGTTTATGCTCCTGACAAGATACTTGATACGCTTCGTTATGTATCTACTGAACTTTTGGATGAAGGTGGAGTGACTGATACTTTGCGGCGAAGAGTTTATTTGCGGTCGGTAAAAGGAATGAAATGTATCCCCTCATATACTGATATGTCTGTGTTGGCTGATATGTATTCGGAAAAAACAGTAGAAGTGCCAGTTGTTGGTGTAGGGTTTCCTCCTGGAAAAACATTACGGACTTTCCCATCGAAAGTGCAGTTGTCTTTTCGGGTAGGACTTAAGCATTTTAAGGAGGTTACTGCAAAGGATTTTAGCGTAGAGGTGGTCTACAATGATATTGTAAGTTCCAAGCCTGATCGTTTGGTGCTGAAGGTGAGTGGAAAACCTTCTTTTGTAGAATATGTGCGTGTATTGCCGTCATCGGTGGATTATTTGATAGAACAACAAGGTATTCAATGATAAAATTAGGAATTACAGGAGGAATAGGTAGCGGAAAATCGTTTGTGTCTCATAATATAGCTGTAAAATTCGGAATCCCAGTATATGATTGTGATGCGCAGGCTAAGCGATTGATGTATGAGCATGAAGGTATACGCTCTGATTTGAGGTTACTGCTTGGTAATGATGTGTATACTGCAGAAGGATTGAACAAGTCTCTTTTGATTGACTTCCTTTTTAAAAATGAGGTGAATGCAATGCAGGTGAATAAAATAGTTCATCCTAGAGTGAAAGTGGATTTTAGGGAGTGGGTGAAGAAACGTGCATTGGAAGGGTGTGAGCGGGTTGTTCTTGAATCAGCAATTCTTTTCGAATCTGGATTTGAAAAAGAAGTGGATTCTGTGCTGATGGTTTCTGCTCCGTTGGAGTTGCGTATCTCCAGGGTAATGGAGCGTGATCATTCAACTCGTGAGCATGTCTTGGCTAGGATTCAGGCACAATGGCCAGATGAAAAGAAGTGTCATTTGGCTAACTTTATACTTGATAATGGAGAGGGAGACAATCTTGATGCTCAGCTTGAGGTGATATTATCTTCCTTGAAATGCTAAAAGACGGATTAACACTTGTATAATTCATTCGTGAATTGTATTTTTGTTTGATTTTTATTAAAAACAAATATATTGATTATGTTAAAGACTATCTTGGCAATTTCGGGGAAACCGGGATTGTATAAATTGATTTCTCAGGCAAAGGGTATGCTGATTGTAGAATCGGTAGCCGACAAGAAAAGAACACCTGTATACGCTTCTGATAAAGTGATTTCATTAGGTGATATCGCAATGTATACCGATGGTGACGAAGTGCCTTTGGCTAATGTGTTAGAAGCTGTGAAAATAAAAGAAAACGGAATTGTAGCGTCTTTGAATTATAAGACAGCCTCTTCTGAGGAGTTGCGTGCTTATATGGCAGAAGTGCTTCCTGAATATGATCGTGACCGTGTACATACTAGTGACATCAAGAAATTGATTCAGTGGTATGATTTGCTGATTTCTAACGGTGAAACAGAATTTGTGGAAAGCGCAGAGTAATTGACTATTGTCATAAAAAAGCCGGAATATAAATAAGAATATATTCCGGCTTTTTTATGGCTTTAAGTTGGTAAGAATTAACAAAAAGAGGAAACTTTCAAAAGAAAGTTTCCTCTTTTTTAATTCTTTTCTAATGGGTTTCTTATGCTTCAGCAGGAAGTACAGAAACGAAGCTCTTGTCTTCGCGACCTCTTTTGAAACATACAGTACCATCTACCAATGCGTAAAGAGTGTGGTCGCTACCCATACCTACGTTTTCACCTGGGTTATGAACTGTTCCTCTTTGACGAACAATGATGTTACCAGCTTTACAAGCTTCACCACCGAATATCTTTACGCCTAATCTCTTACTAGCTGACTCACGGCCGTTCTTTGAACTACCTACACCTTTCTTATGTGCCATTTCTTTCTACGTTTTTAATGATTAAGCAATAACTTGTTTGATAGTTAATTCAGTAAACTGCTGACGGTGACCGTTCAGTTTTCTGTAACCTTTTCTTCTCTTCTTGTGGAAAACCAATACTTTGTCTCCCTTAACTAATGAAGAAGCTACTTCACATACTACTTTAGCACCTTCTACAGTAGGAGCACCTACAGTTACAGTACCGTTGTTGTCTACCAACAAAACTTTCTCAAACTCAACAGTTGTACCGTTTTCTGCATTCTGAATGTGGTGAACAAACAGCTTTTTGCCTTCTTCAGCTTTGAACTGCTGACCGTTAATTTCTACAATTACGTACATTTTAAATAAATATTAAACGGGTTTTTTCCGCAAGGTGAACCTTACTAGAGAGATTACTTTTCTACCTGTACGGACTAAAATCGGCTGCAAAATTACTGGTTTTTATTCATATAACCAATTATTTACAAACTTTTTTCAATAAAATTTGTATAATATTCGTGAAAATACTGTTTTTTTATGAAACTAGTATATTTAAATCCGTTCCGATAGCTACATGAGGATATTGTTCCAGTTCTTCTTTTGTGGTAGCTCCGTGAAGTATGCCGGCAAAGTCGACTTCCGCTCGGTGTGCTGCTTCTGCATCTACTGTACTGTCGCCAAGATATAAAACTTCCTCTTTTTTGCAATTGAGCATCTCTAAGGCATGTAAAAGTCCTTCTGGAGAAGGCTTATGTGTCTTTACATCCTCTCCGCCTACAATGATATCAAAGAATCCCTGTGGCATCTTTTGCCCCATCAGTTCCATAATGCGGTAGCGGTATTTTGTGGAGATGATACCGATTTTTGCTCCTTGCTTCTTAAGTGCTGTCAATACCTTTACAGTTTCTGGAAACAGGAAGGTGTTGGCAGTCATAAGCGCATCTGCCTCCTTAACATATTCTTGTTTGTATTCATCCAGAGTTTTAGGGTCTGTGATGCCAGTCATGATTGAAAAAGACTCTTCCAAAGTTTTTCCAATCGTTCGTTTGATGGTATGAGCGTCTATGCCAGTGTGATGATGACGTTCCAGAACGTTTCGGTAACAAATCACAATGCCTTGTGATGAGTCTGCCAAAGTGTAATCAAAATCAAAAAGGTATGTAGTATATTGTTTCATAAAATAAGGATATACTCGTTGGCGGAATTAAATCAGCGCATATTTAACTCTGCCAATGGGTTTGTTATTTTTGTAGTTAATATATTGGAGGATTGTAA
>RCNI01001636.1_pt1 | contig 23298 bp, 22 predicted proteins | sample 2041151 | NCBI WGS metagenome assembly RCNI01 (sample SAMN09708214, study PRJNA481090) | feces metagenome | isolation source: feces | place: Antarctica: Albino Rookery | reverse complement strand
AATGCAGTAGAAATAGCAGGTTAAACTTTGCTGAGAATAGAGAAAATTGGTTACATTTAATTTGTACTTTTTCTTGACATAGGACCAGGTTAATATTTACCGTTACATCACTGAGAATACCTTTGATGCGTACCTTTGGCAGACGATAGAGAATAAGCAGAAATTTATTTCACAGATTATGACCTCAAAGACGCCTGTTCGTGTTGCAGAAGATGTAGACGAAAGCAGTCTGAACTATGCTGAGATTAAAGCTCTTGCTACTGGTGATCCAAAGATAAAAGAGAAGATGGATTTGGATAATGAAGTCACAAAACTTAAAATGCTTGAAGCAAACTATAAGTCCAATCGATATAGATTAGAGGATAAGGTTGCAAAGACATATCCTGGAGAAATAGCAAGGACTGAAAAGCTAATTGAAGCAGTGAAAAAAGATATTGAAAATGTTGAGCCACAAGGAAGTGGTGAAAACAAATTCACTCATATTGCGATTAATGGTGAGACAATTCGAGATAAAAAGATAGCTGGTGAAAAGCTCCTAGAAGCTATTAAAAGTGTAAAAATTAATGAAAGTAAGGTCATAGGACAGTACCGAAATATGGATTTAGAGGTAAGCTATAACTTCTTTACCAATGAGCATAATTTTAATTTAAAAGGTGCTACAAACCATTCAGGAGAGCTTGGTACAAGTGCAGATGGTAATATTACAAGACTAGATAATGCTATTGATAAAATGCCTGAAAGGTTAAATCATCTTAAAGAAAAACTCATTAGCACAAAGGAACAACTGGAAAATGCCAAAGAAGAATTGAAAAAGCCTTTTGAAAAAGCAGATGAGCTAAAGACAAAAGTATTAAGACTTGCAGAATTAAACAAGCTACTTGATATGGGAGAAGTAGAAGAAAAAGAAAATCCTAATCCATTACTTGAAGATGTAAAAAGGGCTATTGCAGATTTTTGCAAAAGGGAATATGAAGATGACAGTTATATCTATGAAAATTTTAATAATCTATTTCCTGACCTTGCTCATATAGGAATTGTTTATACAACTACACCAGATGAAAAGCATGAAATTCAATATGAAATTAGCTTAGAAGACTTTACAGCTACTCAATATATCAATGGAGAACCAATTACGAAGATTGATTATCTCAAAGACCTTGGAAGTGAAGAAAAGGCATTGGAATTTCTAAAACAAGAAATTGAGTATGGAGACTTTGGAGAGTTTGTATCTATTGATGATAATGACCTTAAAAAAGCATTAGGTCTTGAAAGAGATGACGATGGTAATATCTATAATCCACTTGCAAAAGATTTGGACAATGATGGTGTATCAGATAGATACGATAATGACTTTAGAGACAGTGACTACTTTGAAACTACTTATGATGTAGAGGATAATATTCACACAAGGGCAGAAAGTAAAGAAAAGGTATCTGAAAAGCCGTCTATCCTAGGACAGATTAAGTCATATCAGTCGGAAGAAAAACAAACAGAAACAAGAGAAAATAAATCAAAAGAACACGATGAACGCTAAGGGGCTTATTACAAGCTCCTTTTCGCTTTTGTAGAAAAATGGAGGTATATTATGAACTACAAAGAAATGAGAAATGAACTAGAACAAATGGCAAACGAAAATCATGAAGATTTTGCGAAGGCACTAATTAGCTTTGAAAAAGGAATCAATGATAAAGATGCATTGGACAAGTTATACCAGGAGTATATGGATAATGACAGTATGAGCTTACTTAATGATGAGTTTGATTATTTGATTGATGAACTTAGAGAAAATGGACAGATTAAAGACAGTGCAGCAATTGAAAAAGAAGACAATGATATAGTGAATATTGTTGGGAATATCGTAGGTGAGGTCGAAACCATTGAAAGAGAAAATAAAAATGGAGAAGCCTTTAAAGTAATTAATTTCTCAGTTGTATCAAAAGATGATGAGGGAAATAAAATTTACACTAATTGCTCAGCTTATGGAGATAAGGGAGATATTCCAAAGGATTTTAAGCGAGGAGACTTTGTAAAGCTTTTTGGTCAGGTAAGAACATCCATTGACGATAACGGAAAGGAACATACTAATGTTAGAATCCTATCTTCTAAGCTTTTAAAGGCAAAGGAACAGATGAAGAATCAAGAAGAAAAGAAAGAATCTGTACTTGGAGCAATAGAGAAATATAAGGCTGAAGAAAAAACAAAACCTAAGGAGAAGAAAGAAGCTTCAAAGGAAAATGAGAGATAAGATGTGTCGGTGTGGTCTTCGGACTGCATCGATTATTTTTTTATTGTAAAATTAGTTCGAGAAAAAAGAAGATAATACTACTAAAAGTTCTATTATTATGCTATAATAGAAACGATATGATATTAAGATGGATAAGACTGGAGGATAATCATGTCGAAACTAAGCTATAAAAAATTATTTAAGAAATTAATAGATATAGAAATGAAAAATACTGAGCTTATGGAAAAAGCCAAAGTAAGTAAAAGTACATTCTACAAAATAAAAAATGGCGAAAATGTTACTACTGATGTATTGCTAAGGATATGTGATGTATTGGAATGTGATATTTCGGAAATTGTAGAGTGTGTGGAAATTGAAGATAAGTGAAAATAAAGATATATGAAAAAATGGGAAGGAGGTTTAATGATGGGAAACTCAATATTAAATAAAGCTAGATATAGTAGCAATAATACAGATGAGTGGTATACAGATTATAAAACAATAGAAAATGAGGGAAATTTTAAGATTTATTGGAAATGGAATTCATCACTCAACAATGACAATGAATGATGAACTATTTAATATGTCTACTGACGAAAAGAAAGAGTTACTTAGAGGAGTAGCAGATGTAACAGGATACATTAGGAAAAGTAATATTGCATTTGGACAAGATGGTTGCCATAGAGTATATATTGAGATTCCAGGTAATTGGCAATTTGTTATAGATATAGCTAATATGTTGAAAACATTAGATATACCAGTGCAAACAATAGATTTTGGACATCCGAATTTTAGAGATTCTAATTTAAAAAAATACAACGAAGGAAAACCTAATTATTGGAAAAAGGAACATCAAGTAAAGATATGGGCAAATGAATTTTTGCCTATAGGATTTAACATTGTTCATAAGCAAAGGGCGTTAGAAAGATATGCTGAAGAATTGCTTGACTATTTAGATGAAAAGAAAACACATCAATTCTACTGGGAAAAACCTGTTAGATTAAGGAATAAGCCTATTCATCCTATGGAAAATGATGATAGCTTGCCTGAAAAAATAAGAGGCAAGCATTTTGACTCATGGACTCAATTAGCAAAGGAGTTGGGATATGGCGAATAATGTAAGAAGTGAATTTGATCTATATCCTGGCATGTGCAGATGGTTAGATACATACCTTAAAGACAAGTTTAAAAATAAAAGCTGCGAAGTGTTTGTGTTAGATTGTCATTCTGTATATTTGGATTCAATTTTAGATAAATACGATGTAATACAATATTATCCACAAGTTGTTGGATTGAAAATCGAAATTGATGTTTTAGGAATTGTAAGATGGAAAGATAGAGCCGAAATCTATCTGGTTGAAGCAAAAAAAACAGCTTTAAATCTTCAAAATTTAGGGCAATTATTGATATATTGTAAACTTTGCAATCCGGAGGAAGCGTATTTATTATCCTCTGGCGGTTTAGGTAGCTTGAAAAAAGTTTTAAATAATTTAAATAGGGAAGATCTTCTTGACTATGGAAGCGGAAAAAGAATTAAAAAAATTAAGGTTGCCAGATGGGATATAACTAAAGATGGGATAGATAATCATTCTATTGTACCTAAAATTTAGAATTTATTATTTTTGAAAGAGGGGTGATTTTAGAATTATGTTTGATAATGGTTGTGAATGGATAAGATGCGATTTCCATCTACATACAAGGAAAGACAAGGAATTCAAATATACAGGGGAAGACAACTCATTTGTTAGCGATTATGTAAATAAACTGGAAAGTGAAAAGATAAAGATTGGAGTAATAACTAATCATAATAAATTTGACTTGCAAGAATATAAAGCTTTGAAAAAAGCGGCAAATAAAAAAGATATTTTCATTTTGCCAGGAGTGGAGTTATCAGTTAAAGATGGTAAAAATGGCGTTCATACACTTATAGTATTTAATCCAGAAGACTGGATTAAAAATGGCGAAAACCATATTGATAGTTTTTTGACTGCCGCTTTTCAAGGAATAAGTAATCGAGAAAATGAAAACACATGCTGTAACTTTGATATAAATACCCTACTAGTAGAACTGGAAAAGCTTAACAAAGACTATTTTATTGTATTTGCACATATTGAACAGAGAAGTGGACTTATTGAAGAATGTGGTGGGGATAGATTAAGTTCTTTAGCACAAAATCATGAATTTAAAAAAAGAGTGCTTGGATTACAGAAACTTAGAACTTTTGACAATAAATCCAAAATAAAAAATTGGTTTGGTTATGAGATTGCATTTGTAGAAGGATCGGATCCTAAAAAACTTGATGAAATCGGAAAAGGCGAATTATGTTATGTAAAGATTGGAGAATACTCTTTTAGTGCATTGAAGTTTTCTCTTCAAGATTATGAAAATAGAATTTCTTATGAAGAGCCAAAAATTAATCATGGTTATATACAATCTATAGCATTTAAAGGGGGAAAACTGGACTCAATAAATATACCTTTTTCAAATGAATTGAACACTTTAATTGGTATAAGGGGAAGTGGAAAATCTTCGATTTTAGAATCAATAAGGTACGCTTTGGATCTAAATGCTAATATAGATAAAGATTATAAGGAAAATCTAGTTAAGAATACTTTAGGATCAGGTGGAGAAATTTCTTTAGATATCATTGATAAGTATGGTAAACATTATGAAGTCAGAAGATTAATGGGTGAACAACCATCAATTTTAGATGAAAACGGGGATGAGGTTGGAATTTCTATCAATTCTGTAATAAATAATCCACTGTATTTTGGTCAAAAGGATTTATCTTTTACTCAAAGCGGATATGCATTTGATTTGTTGCAAAAATTAGTTGGCAATAAAATAAAAATGCAACTAGGTTCTGTAGATAATTATGTTCTAAAATTGGATAATTCGATAAGAAATCTACTTCAACTCTCGTCAATTCCAACTAAGATAGAAGAGTTGAATGCGGCAAGGCAAGACTTGGAATATAAACTTAAAATTTTTCATGAGAAAGGTATAGCAGAAAAACTAAATAAGCAAACTTCATATAATAAAGACTACAATAAAATTGAATATCTAGTTAAACAAGTTAATGCAACATATTCGAAAGTTAAACAAGTATACAGTGAAATTGATAAAAATCAATTTATCTTATCAGATTATACCAGTGAATTTAATGGAGAACTATTTGGAAATATAAATGATATATTAAAAAATATTTTAACTGCTATTAATAATATCTCCGTTGAAATCGAAACTATTGCGAAAAATGAAAATTCTCTACGAACAATTAAAGATGAATTTGATAAAGACATAAATTCATTAAAAGAAGAGTTTGCATCTATTAAGCGTGAAATACAAGATGATACTCTTGATCCAGATAGTTTTGTAAAATACACATCTGAATTAGATAAAGTAAAACAAAATATCGAAGAATTAAATAAGAAAAATAATTCTAGAGAATCACTAATTTTGGATATCAAGAAATCTATACGAGAAAGAAATGAAGTCCTTAGTAATATTTTTAATAAATATGAAGAAGAAATTAAAAATATTAACGATAGCCAAAGTGAACTTAAAATTGAAATCAAATTCAAAGGAAATAAGGATAAATTCAAAAATGATATTAAAGCCAAGTTTCGTGGCACTGGAATATCAGAAGTAAAGGCTACGACTATAGCCAATGAGTTTTCTGATTTTGTATCAATTATAAGTGATTGCATTTTAGATGATGCAAAAAAATTGCATTCTATACTTACAGATAATGAAGTCGTTAAAGTATATGATAAAATAAAAGATAATTATTCTGACCTAATAAAAGAAGTATGCCCAGATTTAGTAGAAATTTACTATCATGATAAGTTGCTTGAACAACATTCGATAGGACAGAGAGCATCAGCATTAATATTATTTGTTTTAACACAAGAAGATAATGATTTAATTATCATTGACCAGCCAGAAGATGATTTAGATAATCAAATCATTTATGATGAAGTGATTAGTACAATTAATAAAAAGAAAAAATCAATACAGTTTATTTTTGCTACGCATAATGCGAATATACCTGTACTAGGGGATGCAGAATGTGTTATTTCTACTCAGTATGATGAAAAAATAAATGCTGATATTGGAAATATTGATTGCAAAAATACTCATAAAAAAATTGTTGATATAATGGAAGGCGGGAAAGAAGCTTTTGAGAAACGTAAATTGATATATACCAACTGGAATGAAGCTTCAAAAGTATAGAGCTACCTTTCCATCTCCTTACCCATATATTTCTCATAATTTTTTCTGATTTGATATAGTTCTTTCATATCGGATTTTGCAGAAGAATACTCTTGCATTAGGGTATTCTTTTTTTCATGCAATGAATCAAGTTCTTTTAGAATATCCTTTGAGTTTGGAAGTTTTGAGTAAGATTTTTTTAGGTCTGAAAGGGCATTTTCATAGAGTGCTATTTCTGATTTATGTTCTTCAAAAAAAGCCTTATCAAATGGATCTTTCTTATATTCCAGATAGATTTGACGATACGATTTTACGGTATGAACTTGTTCCATAATATTTGATAGAGTTGAAATTTTGTTATCAACAACTTTGATTTGATCCTGTAAATTTTGTCTTTTTAATGCACTCTCTTTAATGTATTCATCAAGCTGGGAGATAGACTTAAATCCTTTTTCACGCATCAAAAGTACAGTATCGGCTGCAGTTTTAAAATTATGTTTTGTAGCCCAATACTCATAGCCTTTGCTTGATTTTACCTTTTCATTATTTGCAATATCTATAATATTTCCTACACGTTTTTTAACAGTATAAGATCTATGATTAGCATTATCTAAGATACGCTGAGCCTGTGAAAAAAAAAAATCTCTGTAAATTAAACAATACAAAGGTCTTCTATGATAAAATATTAAATCATAGGAGGCCTTTTATTATGGCAAACAGAAAAAAAGAAGTTTACAAACCAAAACCGATGACCGAGGGAAAAAGAAATCTTATTCAGGGACTCCAGGAGTACGATATTCAATCAGCAGAGGATATTCAAGATGCACTTAAAGATCTGCTTTCCGGAACCATTCAAGATATGCTTGAAACGGAAATGGATAATCACCTTGGCTATGATCGTTACGAAAGATCTGGTGAGCCTAACTACCGCAATGAAACAAAGCGTAAGACCGTTCGTAGTAAATATGGTGAATTTGACGTAGACATACATCAGGATCGCCAAAGATCTTTTAAACCGCAGGTAACTCCAAAGCGTCAAAAAGATATTTCTTCAATTGATGACAAGATTATTGCAATGTATACAAAGGGGATGACTACACGACAGATTTCAGAAACCATAGAGGATATTTATGGTTTTGAAGTAAGTGAAGGAATGGTATCCGATATCACAGATAAGCTCCTCCCAAGAGAATCGTCCTTTGTCGCCTGTGTACCCAATCGTTTTTATTGATGCTGTGCACTTCTCTGTACGTGATGATGGTGTAATTAGGAAGCTGGATGCATATATGGTACTTGGCATCAATGAAGATTGGTATGAAAGAAGTCCTGAGCATTGTTGTGGGCGAAAACGAAAGCAGTAAATACTGGCTTTCTGTACTGGACAGCCTGAAGAATCGTGGGATTCAGGATATTCGCATTCTCTGCTCGGATGGATTAACAGGCATCAAAGATGCAATCTCTACGACATTTCCTAAAACAGAACAACAGCGTTATATCGTACATATGGCGAGAAATACGCTTAAATATGTTGTAAACAAGGATATGAAAGCCTTTGCCAAGGATTTAAAGACAATCTATACAGAAGCAAACGAAGAAGCTGCCAAAAAGCCGTTAGAGACTGTAACAAAGAAATAGTCTGGACAATACCCAAGTGCCATGAACCACTGGTCTGATAACTGGGATGTGATTTCTCCAATCTTCAAGTTTTCCAAGTATGTCCGTACCGCTTTTTATACTACGAATGCCATTGAATCACTGAATTCATGCTATCGTAGATTGAACAACCAGAGAAGCGTATTCCAAAGTTCCCAAGCACTGATGAAAGCACTATACCTGGGTACTTTTGAGATTGCAAAAAATGGACAATGTCGATCCGCAACTGGGGTAAAGTACGTGGTGAACTGGAAATCATGTCCCCTGACCTAATGATGATATAACTCAAAATAAAATGCCAAGAACAAATATACGCCCAGATTTTTCTGGGCGCTCTTGACATGTCAGCTCATTTTTGCTATTAAATAGACAGTGGCTTAACCGCAGAAAACTGCCATCAAGCCACTCAATTATCATAGAAGATCTCAATTTACAGAAAAAATTTCACACTCTCTACTATAGTAAAATTTAGTTGCAAAACACAATAAATAACCTTCCGATAGTCCATACTCTATTGTATTATGCTTCAAAAAATACTTATTGTAGTCATAATTGCTTTACTAAAATTTTGATGTCCTAATTTTGCTACACAAGTATAATATATTTCCACCCTAACCCGTTTCTCCTAAGTTCTTCATAGCCAGGGAGCACTTAACATAATGCTTCTCCACATCTCTAATATACAAAAAGACAGCCTTTTACATTTCTTCATTTCTTTGTTATCATAAGAAATATAAGATACTTGCGCTAATATTCGATTTGCTAATTGTTTATACTTGGAAAAGGGAGCTGATAAAATGTTTTATGATGATTTAACTACGGATGAACAGATAGAATATCTTCTGAAACCAATCCTCAAAACCCTACAAAAGGCAGGTGGACAATTGGAGCGTCCTGTAATTAGGGCTACTATTTGTAATGAAGATGAGCATATCGCTGAATTTGAGCAAAAGCTCTATACCTCTAAGAAAACAGGTAAACAATACAAAAAATTTGACTTCAAATTTAACTTTGCCATCAAAGAACTCAGCTTCGTAGATTTAGTTAGCTACGAAAAATATAATCCAAAGGTAACGCTTACTGAAAAAGGTAGAAACATTGAGCTTAACAATTTGGATGTAAAGGAAATTACCGCTAAGGCTAAGGTTTGCTGGGGCGAGCTCTCTGCCAAAAACCAAAACCAGAAGCAGGCATCCTCTCAGACAAATCTTCCCCTTGAGCAGGAAGAAGAAAATACACCCTCTGAAGATACCATCATGACTGATTTTACCCTAGAACTGGAAGAAGCCATTAAGAAAATGTCCCCGAAAAAATTTGAAAGCTTTTCTAGAGCCCTCCTCACAAAAATGGGCATTCAGTTTACTGATATTGGTATTCAGCTTTCTAATGATGGCGGCGTTGACGGCTATGGCTACCATATAGACGAAAAAGATTTTAGAACTACTAGAGTCGTTATTCAGTGCAAAAGATTTAACACAGCTCCCGTAGGTGAGCCGAACATAAATCAATTTCTCGGTGCTATGAATAAATTTCAGGCCGACTATGGTGTGTTTATCACTAATAGCAGATTCACAACTAGTGCAAGGGCAGCTGCTAGACAGGGTACCCCCGTCACCCTTATTGATGGTAACGACCTGATTAGGCTTGTAATAAAATACCAGCTATACATTACACCGGTTACCACTTACGTTTTAGACGATTTTTACTATCAGGAATAAGCAAAACAGCAGGAACCCATCTAACGGGTATCCTGCTATTTTTATGGATAAAGGGCAACAGTTAGTATAACCTCCCTACATAAAAATACCAGCTCCTTTCCGAGCTGGTATTTTTTCTTTTCTCTCTTTTAACTATTTATATTCGTTTAATGACTCTTTTACATATTCGTTAATCTGTTCATAAATATTGTCTTGACTAATCTTCTCTCCTACCATTACCAGATTAAAAGCCTTACGTAATTTTTTCAATATCTGTTCAGAATTAAGCTTTGGTTCTATCTTAGACAAATCATTCTCTGATATAGAAATAATAGTGTGAGCTATATAATTTCGCTGATTTTCTTCTACCTGTCTTAATTCCTTAAATAGTTCTAATAAATTATTATCACATTGCGGGTATGCAGAAAGCATTATAATTATGTTATTAAAAGACAACGCAGTTCCATCTCTCAATTCAGGGAATAATGCCGAATCCAATCTTTCTAGACATTTTGGATAATTTTCATATAATTTTCCTCTTCTTAATCTTATAGAACCATTTTTACCTACATCTCCCATTTTGTCTAGAGCGGTATGCATTCGATTAACCAGGTAGTATTTAGCCAAATGGTAGAGAAATGGGGTAATCTTTACGATAAAATCAGGAATTTTCTTTTGCTTCTGACGTAATTCCATTACCATAAAGAATTCATTGAGCTTACTTACTTCATTATTCACATGGCCTCGTAAGTTAAATTCCCCAATTTTATCTATTATTTGGAGAGCATCTCTAGTTTTCAACATTTCACGGTAGACAAGATGTTGCAAAAGCTTTCCTGTGTATTCACTAAACATATCCTTGCTATCCTGGTACAAACGCCATGCGTTTTCATACTCAAAACTTTCAATCAATGATACTAGTTTGTATCTTATGCTGTATCTTTTTAGCATTCTCAATGGAGGTTCGCTACATCTATTTGCTGCATTTTCTTCGTTGTCCAAGTTCATCTCTATCAGAATATCGACATCCTCAGAGTCTTGCGTAGCGGAATTATCCCTATTAGATCCTTTCTTCGGGCTATCAACCTGTACTGCACGTACATCTGGAAAATCCGTCGCTAAAAAAGTCATAATGCTCTTCATCTGAGGTGTACCAGAACTTAAATTTAAAATAAATTCAGCGTCAGCATAACTCTTTTTAAGCTTAACAAAACCCTCTACTAATGGAAGTAACGCTTCCATCCTATGTGCTTCCTTAATATCTGTTTTAATGAACTCCAACTCAATGCTGGGAGCGAGGTTTTTTATTGCTTTAGAATAAATCTGCCTTGTTTCCTCTTTTTTTCGCATATCATCCGTCAAAAAAGCAACAACCTTATCAGGATGGTAATATCTGATAATATGCAAAATTCCTCCATCATAGCAGCCACGAATCGGATCTGTATCTCCTACAGGCGTATACAAAATTTTCATTTTATCACCAGCTCCTTATAATTATTTTTACTGCACCCATACCTAAAGCTGTTTTAATACCTATTCCAGAATAATTAGCGAACTCACCAAGCATACAAACTATTCTTTGGCTCATGACATTCCCCTTAAAGCCAAGAGTATATTTCCCACAAAAAGCAGGTATTCTTACTCCTTCTAATGCAAATTTGTGCATTTGCAGCTTGTAGTCGGCTACATAGAGCTGTTCCGCTAAATTATATGCAATTTGCTGCTCATCTAACACCGATGCCTTAGTAAAGCTGTTCCATTTACATAATAAGCTTTTTGTGATTAGCTTAGGCTGAGGAAAAATCATATAGCTACCATCACTTTTAAAGCTACAAGGAGAAATAAAATTAATTTCCACTCCCCTACCATGAGCTGTATGAGCAAAATATTCCTCCTCCAGCTCCGCATAGCTTTTTTGAAATAAATAGTTTTTATCCACCAGATGAAGCAGGCAATTTCTTTGCTTAAGCTGAACCGTAGCAGGCAGACTAAACATGGGTTCTAAAATCTCATTGATGGCCTCTTCACTTAAAGCCGCCAAGCGCCATAGCCATAGCTTCCGCTCCTTATCATAGTAAAGACTTTGACTATAAGGTCTTAAGGCTTGCTCATGCAGATAAGAGGCGTAATCGCTATCTATATGTTCCATTAGCAATCCATGCATACATGAACCTGCTAACTGCGATAGCTTTGTATCCTCATCTGTATTCAATGCTATTTCTAATATGGCCAGTTCACTCATACTTAGTCACCTTTACTAAGCCAACAAGGCAATTTTCATTATTATAGAAGGTTGTCTTCAGCGTTCTTGGAGAAATAATCCTATCTTTGTAAAGATGCTGATGAGCTTTAAAATTACAATTTAAAATAATCTTAATAGCTTCCTTTCCCTCCATTTTTGTAGGAGCCAAAGCCGCTGTAATAGTTTTAGTAAAAAAGCCAGTACCGCTTCCCAAATACCCGTTAGCTTCATTCTCAAAAATGGCACCCTTTCCTGTTGCATCAAAACCTGCTTCGTTTTTACCAAAGATAGCATTTAAATTACCTCTAACGAAAGCAAAAAACAACTCCAACGCTTTTATAATGTCATCTACATGCTCTATACCAATAAATTTAGTATATGCCTTATCTATTTTTATAGGACAATAAAACTTAGTTTGAGGCATAACACATTCCCTAAATAAAGGAATATTGTTTTCTATGGGATAACCGTGCTCATCCAAAACAATATCAACTTGTTGGATAACTACATTGTCAGGCTCTTTTTTAGCATAAGCATCACTACAAATTATCCCTTGCATCACACTACTTACTGCATTATAGCTTCCAATTGGTTTATTTCTATTATCGTATTTCTTTAGGCCATTTAATAGTTCTACTTCAAGATCATTGGTCAACCTTTTTAAATCTCTTGCTTTAAAATTACCATCCTCTATTTTCTCACACAGCAGCTTCCAGTATTTCTCTCTAAGCCTTATTTGTTTTTGCAGCAGGGAATAGATAATAGCTGTACGTAGCATACCCTTGATACTACTTCCAGGCAAATAACTATAGCCGTTTACCAGCTTACTTTGACATAAAATTTCATTAACTAATCTTTGCTTTGCTGCTTGAGCAACATTAACTTCCACATCTGCTTGAGAAATAATAACATTCTTAACGTCTGTAATATTATAGCCGCAATCCTTTAGCCACTGATAAAGGCCTCGACCATCTCTAGGTGCAGCCATGTACCTTTCATAAGCTCCCAGCAGATTATGTTCATAAATAAATTTATGCCAGGCTAGATGATTAATAAAAAATATTCTTCCTGCTCCAGCATCATAAAAGTACTCCTTAGGTGTTAACTTAGTACCATCCGCAATATTAACTGGCGTTACACACTCGATACTCAAAGTAGCGTGTTCCTGTAAATTATTAGCTCGCTTATTCATAGTTCAACCCCACAAATAATCCTTTACCACTGCGATACACACTATGTTCTACCTTAGTGGAAGACAATTCTACAATTTGTCCCTTAAGGCGACGAGAAAAGCAGGATCCCTCACTTAGCATATATACATCTCTTCTCTTGACGGTCTCCTTTAAATTTGTCGAATCAATAAAACCACTACGGCGTAACAGCTTATAGCTTCCCTCCTTAACAAGCTTAAGCTCCTCCTTAAGAGGCATTAAGGGAGCAATACACATCTGTAACGCAGCATCCTTCGCCCCAAGCATTACCTGTAAAGCCTGTTCATCTACACTAATAGGTCCATTTGAAATTGCAGATTCATCATACAGCTCATATTTACCATAGCCGCTACTACGTTTGCCACCAATACCGGTATAGCCCAAGCTTTTAACCAGCTCCTTTAACCATGAAAGATCACTTTCCTCCTCAAGTCTAGCTACAAAATACAAACCAGCCTGAGGTGCAAAAAAATAACTTCCCACAAAGTACGGCAGAGATTCCTCCAAGCGACAATTTACTTTTTCACCAGTTGCTTTAAAAGCAAACTCAGGAAGATCAATATTATAAGGAGCATTCTCCCTCATAGCCTTAAGCATAGGCCGTATTTGAGAAGCTCTTACCCATGTAGTCTTCTTCATTCGTTTCATTTGCGTAGCAGCTAGTTTCATCTCTTGATAATTCTTTATATCACTATCTGCCACCTCTTCTACCCTGCACAAAGGCTTAGGCAGATACAACTCTTCCTCTCCACTTCCCTCTTGGTAATAAGGGAAAAGACTGGAAAAGAGTATTTTTTCTGCTTGTACTTTTTGTATTAATTTCTCTAAAAGAACCCTACTTTGAGCAGCAGCCTCCACACAAAGAGCGCTAAATAAAGTATCCGCAGAATAATTTAAGCTTATCTTTTCTAAATTTCCACCAGTACTAGTGTCGCCAAAATGTACAGGTGTAAAAAAATTTAACCTAAAGACAAAATATCTCATAACCTTACACTTTCTTCAAAAAGTTTTTTATACTTTTCACAATCTGTATCACCAATTTTATGTAATTCGAAATTTTTAAAAGCTATTCTGCCATAGCCTCTGGAGCCATGACCACCCAAATAATCATTCTGAAGTAGCTGGAAAGCGTCTGCTAAGCACTGCATATCTTCCTGCACATCTTTTTCATTTTCGATATTATAGGCAAGTTTAAATGCAAATTCCATACCAGCAGGTACTCGTTCTATCTGCCTGGGGTTAGCAACACCGGTAGTTCTGCTAATGGTATTTTCAAATTTTACTTCTCCCATATAGGTATCCGTATCTAAACTGGTAAATAACTTTTTACTGCCCTCAGTTGTAAAAATGTCAAAAAATTGCAATCTTGCCGGTTGAACATTATTCTTGACTGCTGAACCAAATAAACGTGCTAGTACCACTTCATCATCTTCAATTTTGTTTAAAATATAGCCGATACATTTAGTCTTAGCAAGCAGAGTACGCATCTTACCCTTCAAGGAGCTTCCTGGAATGATAGGGGCATTTGTTAAGGGATCACGGATGAAAGGACTATCTACGGAACCAATGGGCGAAAATTCACTACTACCGCCGATGTGCATACCCGTAATGACACGCAGAGTAGCACTAATGATTATTTTACCCCTCAAGCATTTTTGATTACCATTTTTAGATCTAGCCATAGTTAATCCCTACCTCCATGAAATTTATGAAATGCGACCAAAGCCTCCACATACTTACAAAAATTATCAAATTTATTTCTATCATTACCAATATCAGAAATTATTTTTTCAAGCTCAGTCCTATTTAAAAAATCTTTTACAGACCGTTCACGGCCAGCCTGGTACATGATGGTAACTTTTAAGAATTTCACCTCCGCCGCCATTTCAGCCGAAAGAGTATCGTTATCCTTCTTTTTCATCTGTTCAGCTATTACCTTATTTTTTACAGTATTTACAGCAGACAAAAACTTCCTGATTTGATTTTTTGTAAGAAGTATATTCCCTCTTCTATCTTTTTCCAAACTCAGAACAGCCTTTTCAGCCTTGTCTACGACATCATACTCCATTACTAAGCCTCCTTAATCCTCCCGCAAATAATACACTAAAAGATTTATAGCGGTATACAGTTCTTTGCGATCCTTATCATTCTTTATCCAACAATACATTTTTTGAGAAAAATCATTATAAGTAGGTATCAGCTTCCTATCCCTAGGTTCTAATCTGGCTAAGGTGTAGGCAAAACGAGCCAAGTTTATTTTTTCCTCACCACATGCATCCACCAGATTCATCAATTTATATAGCATTGTTTTACCAACACTTATTTTCCCTTCACTCCAGCCATCAAAAGAAAGTTTAGTTAATAAATATTTTAATTTGTCCTTGCAAACTCCATTTACCATTTCTTCCCATTTGTAAATATGTTTACATTGTAATTCGTACTGTTCACCTTCAACCTGAGTTTCCATACCAAATAAAGCAATACTATCTTTATTAGGCATCTTTTTAGCCGCATCTTCCAAATTCCCTGCTAATTCAGCCATTTTACTAATAGGAAATTTAGGATTAAATAGTGCTAATCCCGCCGAAAAACTTAATTTGCCACCTGTAAAAACCTCAAAAGCCCTTCTGACATCTATAGCAAGCTCCAATAGTTCATCCCAAGCACCTACAATAAACATATCATCGCCACCTGAATAAACAATATGAACTTTTCTATGATAATCCTTATTTAAACCGTAAATATTAAATGGCTCAAATCGCCTATCGCCAACAGCTACAACTTCACCATCACTAATTTTATTAACAGCCAATTTAAAAAACCTGGACATACTTTTAGAAAGCTCTGCATACCTGGTCAATGTTGCATACTTAAAGGCATCATTATGATCAGGGTTAATAAAACCACTGATAAAAGCTGCACCCAAATTATCCACGTCCGCACGTAAAACGCCTAAACGCTTGATTCCTTGTTTACCATTACAGCATGATTCTGCAAGTTCCTCAAAAGTCATAATATTACCTAATTTATCATGAGCTGACATGTCGGCAATCCATACTCTAATGTAATCCACATCACTAACTATATTTTCATTTTTAACATAAAGCCTGATAATATTCTTAGAAAATCGGTTTAAATCTTCACTAGCAACAGCATATAACCAGTATTTTCCTTCAAGCCCAAAAACTGGCATGGCTGTTTCATCAGCCTGGTTACTAACGACAAAAACTACATCTTCATCTAAGATTTTTGCTCCCAATTTGAAAAGAGCCTGACAGACAGGACAAATATTAGCATTATCGTAGATAAACAACCTTTTGGAAGTTGTATGACAAACTCCACATTCGCGTCCATCTTCTGTCTCTTTATCAGAAGTAAACAAATGAGCTAATGTCTCCTCATCATATCTGTTTAATTTATCCTTATTCAACTCTTTACTTACGGTCGCAAAAACACTTCTCTGTCGCTTAAATTCCATTAAATTCTCAGCAGTACAGGTGGCATAAGCTAGAGCCAAATATAATTTAGTACCAAATGTAGACAAAAGCCATTGATTACACTTCTTGCGAATCTCAGCTGCTGCCTGCTGTGCTTTAAAAGTTGCCGGTGCTAACACATAAAAATGCCCACCACCAGAATAAAGTAAATTAGCACGTGTCAACTCAAGACATTCTAATAATTCGTCTATAAAGTTTTCTAACATTATCTCTAAATAAAAGGAACGCCCTCGCAAGGATTTCAATGCTCCTTGGCTAGGAATGGTATAGATGAAATCTTGAATTCCCGATATATCCCCAGAAATAAGCATATAACTAGTCTGGCAACGCCAGTTTTTATTCTTTGCTAAGTAAACCTCTTTATAATTATTAACCTTTTGCTCATCTAAATATAGTTTAAGACAGTTGGCTATAGCTGCAGTCATCTTACTATGGATAAATAAAGATATGTCATTTCCTTCGCTATTACCTCTCACAAAAGGAATATAACTCATCGTATCTTCACAAATTCTTAATAGAGAATTGCAAGATATTTTATCTAATTTTTCTTGCTTCAAGCTATTTTCAAATTTTTTAAGTAACACCTGATAATCCGTCGTTGATACACCTATTTCATCCCGTACAGGATAGCTAAATTTATTTCTCGGATTTAATTCAATCGGCTTATAACGACCAACATCAGAACTTACACCTCCAAAATTGTTAAATATACTTTCTAAAGCTTTTCTGGTAGAAAAGCTACAATTCTCACCAGTAACAATAGTATTCTGGTCCGCCATAGCAATTTCAGCAGCTTCTGCAACCAGGTAAGCTGGATCATCCATGGTCACCTCGTTAAAGGAAAAATCCTTTGCACTATGGCACTTCATACAATTTAAGAGCTGCTTTGAAGCGGAAGCATCATCAACAGATGCATATTTTTGCAAAAATTTTCTTCCCTCCAGAAAATGATCTTGCGAATTAGCTTCTAATCCAGAGCACAATCTCCAAATATCATGAAGAAGAGCGCCTTTAACTAAAATTTCTTGGGCTTTCATTCAATCACCTCTTTAAAAATACATTGAATAAGCTTTCAACCATACAAAACTTCATATATTTATGCCCTATAAAAAAGGAATATATTTTAGACAACGATTAATATCAATTGAGATAGTACCTTGTTTTTACTTCATTTTAACATATTCATATTTGAAATACCAGTATTACAGGTTACATAGCTCGTAAGCTTTGCTTCTATTAAACTCTTTACCTTATCCGTGCGTGTAGCATGACTTTTCTACTTTTACCAAAGCCAAAATATAGAGTAAGTACAAGAAAAAAAGACCAGTCCATACATGGACTAGTCTTTTTTCTTTTTCCCTTGTAAAAGGGAATAGGTACAAAGCCAAAGAAAAAATTTATAACGGTAAAATCCTGTTTTCGTCCCTTGTAAAAGGGAATAGGTACAAAGCAGAAATCCAACGCATCAAGCGGTTAAAGTTGTTTTCGTCCCTTGTAAAAGGGAATAGGTACAAAGCTGGCTTGACAAACGGTACTTACACTTGTTTGTTTTCGTCCCTTGTAAAAGGGAATAGGTACAAAGCCTATGATTTATATTACTTAATACATAGTCTTGAACTTATCTCATTTTAACACATTTATATTTAAAATACCAGTACCCTCACCACCTAATTTGAAGCTTTATTTTTTCTAAGCTCTTCAAATCTTTCCTGCCCTTGTCCTCATTCTTCCTCCTGCAAAAGCAAGTGTGCCCTCCTTATAAAACATAAACTACCCTAATAATATCCCTACCGGGATACCTCCAGACCAGCTGCCGCCAAGGCCCGTATTACCTTGGGAAAGCTCTGCAGCTCCCGCCTAAAGTCCCCATCCGTCAGCATTTCTACCGTCATATTCTTGTAGACAACCTTCACCCTCATGCTGGCAAGAAACCTTTCCGGCTTTCCCAGGGCCAGCTGTAGCCTACGCCTTGCATATGCCTCCAGCTCCTCCCCTTCTACCTGACGTACCTGTGCCAGCTGTAGCACCTGTGCCAGCATTTTTTCCAAGGTTTCCTCATAGGCCTTGACTATAGCAATGGCATAAGCAGCCTTAAACTGCTCCACCTCCTCGTTCAGACCGGTCAGCTCCCTGATCAGGGCAGGCTTCTCCTCCACTAACAGCATACTACCAAAGCTGTTCAACCTAAAGGAATAGGTCCGCCTAAGCCCCTCCAACCGATAAACCAGCCTATCCGCCGCCTGTACCACGGAGGACCTGCGTTCAAAAATTTTCCAGGTGGTCAGCTCCGACCGTCCGGACCCCTTCAGCGCCAGCAGCTCCGCCGGTAGCCTGGCCCTACGATTGGATAAATCCAGATGAATGGCCGACAGCTCCACAAACTGCAGCACCCGCATCCACGCTAATAATTCTCTTTCCCCGTTAAAATCAGCCTTCACCATCATCACTCCCGCCTGCCGCCATAATCAGCCCTCCCGGTCCGATTGCCGCTCCACTATTTTCTACAGGAAGTATACTCCAAAGCCATGCTAAAATCCTGCTACCCCTGCGTCCGAACAGCTCCAACTGCCAAAGAAAAAGGACAGTCCCTGCGGACTGTCCTCAATGTAACGATTTTAGCTCTTATTTCAGCATGGATTCTAAGAACCAGATTTGTTTTTCGTAGCCTGCGATGTGGTCCTCCAGCATCATTACTACGGTGAATTCGCCAGCTGCGTCAAATTCGTTTCTTAAAGCGGTTGCCTGTTCCTTCAACAGCTTGGTATCTGCCAAAACCTCAGCAAGAACCTCTTCGCAGGAGAATTCCTTGTCAGCCATTTCCTTTACAGTTGCCAATTCCAGATAGCCTGCCACCTTGGACACGGGCTTTTCACCCTTCATGATGATTTTTTCTGCAACCTCATCAAATTTTTCTGCCAGGTCGTCATAACGGCTTTCAGTATATTCATGAACTGCAACGAACATTTTGCCTTTTACGTTCCAGTGTAAGTCGTGGAATTTAGCGTAGAGTACTACCAGGTTAGCCAAATACGGATTTAATTTTTCTGCAAATTTCATAATTCATTCTCCTTTTCTTTGTTAAGCTTTATGAGTTAATCGGCCTTGCTCAGGTCGATTGCTTCTTTCTGTACATATTGTACTATAACACTAACAGAAAATCAATATCTGTTAGTGACGAAGTCACATAAGAGCTGTACCCCTATTTATCCCGGTAGGAAGTAGCCGCCACCCACTGGCTCTGCAGCCGCTTAACCAGTTTTGTAGGTCAGCCACTCATTGCCCCGCCCCCATTAGCTAGTACTTACTATAACTGCAGAAGACAGCTACAAGTATTGTAAGCATACCTGTCAACTACACATTTTTACCACTTTTTAGCTAGTAAATTTAAGCTTTTGTAAACTTTTTTGAGACTTTTTGCTAAAAAAATTTTAAAATAAGCCTTGACAAGTCCTTACAGGACGACTATAATACGGAACATCAAGTGCATAACATAAATGCGATGAAGGAAAGAGTAACTGTAAACTAAGTCACACAGAGAGTCTTCACAGTGCTGAGAGAAGATTGACCCAAATATAGTGAACATGGCTCCGGAGCGGCAGGTCGAGGCTGATAAGGCTAAGATTTGACGGGTACGCCCGTTAAAGCGCGTGGACGTTGATGGACGTCCGAGAAAGGTTTTGCGGTTCCTTATATTGTGAGGAACTATAATAGCAGAACGAAAAGAAGTGGTACCACGACCAATGAGCTCGTCTTCTTAGGAAGACGGGCTTTTTTATTTTATTCATTCTGAGGAGGATTATCATGAGAACAAACATGACAAAAAAGAAATTCAATTTAAGCGGGGCCATCCTGTTAGGCCTCATCGGCGGCATCCTATTCGGTCTGGTAATGCCTGGTCATTTTGACTGGATGCTCCCCATCGTCCAATTAGGCAGCAGCGTCTATATGAACGCTCTCCGCATGATGATCTTCCCCATGGTCTTTTGCAGCCTGGTGGTTGGCATCCAGGGCATCGGCAGTATTTCCTCCACCGGTAAGATTGGTGGACAGGCCGTACTCTACTTTGTTTTGACCACCCTGCTGGCCAGCACCCTGGGCCTGTTCCTGCCGAGAGCCTTAGATTTGGGCAAGGGCGTGGAAATCCAGATGATGACCGCCACCGTGGAGCCTGCCCGCTTCACCAGCCTGGTGGATACCATCCGAAACATCATTCCTGCCAATCCCGCGGCTTCCTTCGTCCATGGTGATATGCTCCAGGTCCTGGTCTTCGCCGTTATCGTCGGCATGGCCTGCCTTTCCCTGGGAGAGGAAGCCAAGCCCGTGGTCCACTTCTTTGAAAGCCTGAACAAAATCTGCATTAAAATCGTTTCCTGGGTTATGTACTGCACTCCCTTTGGTGTCTTCTGCTCCATCAGCGCTGTAATGTATGCCAATAAAATTGATACCATCTTCGCCCTGGCCGGCGTTTTGGCAGCCCTTTATCTGACCTACTTCCTTTATACCCTGATCGTTTACGGCAGTATTGCCAAATTCATCGGCAAGGTTTCTCTGAAAGAATTCTTCCAGACCTGCCTGCCCGCCGGTCTGAATGCCTTTGGTACCTGCTCCTCCTCCGCTTCCATTCCTTTGAGCAAGGCTAGTGCGGATAAGCTGGGCGTACCCAACGAAATTTCTTCCCTGTCCATTCCCCTGGGCGCTACCATTAATATGGACGCCGTTTCCATCCTGATGAGCTTTATGCTGGTCTTCTTCGCCAATGCCTGCGATATTGAGCTGTCCTTTAGCACCATGCTGGTCCTGATGCTGAGCAATGCCCTGCTGAGTATTGGTGCCCCCGGTGTTCCCGGTAGTGCCATTGCCTGCTTCGCAGCCCTTTCTGCCATTGCCGGACTGCCTGCCGGAATCATGGGCGTCTACATCAGCATCAACACCCTCTGCGACATGGGTGCTACCTGCACTAATATTTTAGGTGATATTGCCTGCACCGTCGGCATGAAGGAAACCTGTAAGCTGGAAGAAGCTACAAAGCTTGATTTTTCTCAGGAGGAGGAAGTTCTTTCCCCCTCTGCTAACTGAAAGGAGTTTTACATATGACTAAGCAAAATATTGAAACCATCTGCGTACAGGGAGGCTATACTCCCGGCAACGGCGAGCCCCGCCAAATTCCCATTATCCAATCCACTACCTTCAAATATAATACCAGCGAGGACATGGGCAAGCTCTTCGATTTGGAAGCCAGCGGCTACTTCTACTCCCGCCTACAGAATCCCACCTGCGACGCGGTGGCTGCCAAAATCTGTGCCCTAGAGGGTGGCGCGGCTGCTATGCTCACCTCCTCCGGTCAGGCTGCTAATTTCTTCGCCCTCTTTAATATCTGCACCTGTGGCGATCACATTGTTGCCTCCAGCAGTATCTACGGCGGTACCTTTAATCTGATTGCCGTTACCCTGGCTAAGATGGGTGTGGAGGCTACCTTTATTTCCCCCACTGCCAGTGATGCGGAGCTGGATGCGGCCTTCCGTCCCAATACCAAGGCTGTTTTTGGGGAAACCATTGCTAATCCGGCCCTGACTGTACTGGACATTGAAAAATTTGCCCAGGCTGCCCATCGTCATGGCGTACCCTTGATTGTAGATAATACCTTTGCCACCCCCGTCAACTGCCAGCCCATTGCCTGGGGTGCGGATATTGTTACCCATTCCACCACCAAGTACATGGATGGTCACGGTGCCTCCATCGGCGGTGCCATTGTTGATGCCGGTAAATTTGACTGGCTGGCCCATGCGGATAAATTCCCCGGTCTCTGTACTCCTGACGACAGCTACCACGGTATCACCTACGCGGAAAAATTCGGTAAGGAGCATGCCTTCATTACCAAAGCCACCGCTCAGCTGATGCGCGATTTCGGCTCCACCCAGTCCCCTCAAAATGCCTTCTATGTTAATCTCGGACTGGAAAGCCTGCATGTACGCGTGGCCCGCCACTGTGAAAATGCCCAGGCCGTAGCTGAATTTTTAGAGCAGCACCCCAAGGTAAGCTGCGTCCACTACTGTGGTCTGCCCAGCGATCCCTACCACGAGCTGGCTAAGAAATATCTGCCCCAGGGCTCCTGCGGAGTTGTTTCCTTTGAGCTGACCGGTGGCCGCCAGGCAGCCCAGGTCTTCATGAAGCAGCTGAAGCTGGCCGCTATTGAAACCCATGTGGCCGATGCCCATACCTGCTGTCTGAATCCTGCTACCTCCACCCACCGTCAGATGACCGATGAGCAGCTCCAGGTAGCCGGTATTCCTGCCGGACTGGTCCGCCTCAGCTGCGGTCTGGAAAGCAAGGAGGACCTGATTGCCGATTTGGCTCAGGCCCTGGAAGCAGTAGAATAAAACACAACCCCTTCAACCACGTCGTCAAGACGTGGTTTTTTTATACCAAAAAAGGACAGCCCCTGCGGACTGTCCTTGGTGTAACGATATTAACTTATTTCAGCATGGATTCTAAGAACCAGATTTGTTTTTCGTAGCCTGCGATGTGGTCCTCCAGCATCATTACTACGGTGAATTCGCCA
>RCNI01002132.1_pt1 | contig 23358 bp, 19 predicted proteins | sample 2041151 | NCBI WGS metagenome assembly RCNI01 (sample SAMN09708214, study PRJNA481090) | feces metagenome | isolation source: feces | place: Antarctica: Albino Rookery | reverse complement strand
TATGGTCGTGGTGGTCATGGTGATGGTGCCAGGCATCCTCCGCAGTACCGTCAATGGTGACCGCCATGTGCGTGCCGGTGATGCCGCAGCGAACAGCACGCTGGGCCTCCACATGGACACCGGGCAGGCCCAGATGGTTCATGCGCTCCAGAAAGGCAGCACGGTCCTTCTCGTCCAGTAATTCCCACAGAGCGGCGGTGAGCATATCCCCGGCAGCACCCATGTGACACTGTAAATAGAGTGTTTTCATTCCTGATTTCCTCCCAGATGATTGATAAGACTGGCTTGGTAGGCGGCCCCAAAACCGTTGTCAATATTGACGACACTGACGCCGCTGGCACAGCTGTTGAGCATAGCCAGCAAAGCGGTGACGCCGCCAAAGGAAGCACCGTATCCCACGCTGGTAGGTACGGCAATAACGGGGCAGGAGACCAAACCACCAATGACACTGGCCAGCGCGCCCTCCATCCCCGCCACGGCAATGATGACCCGGGCCTGTTCCAGCGTGGTCCGATGTGCCAGCAGACGGTGGAGTCCCGCCACGCCGACGTCGTAAATGCGGGTGACCTCGTTGCCCAGCGCCTGGGCGGTCAGTGCGGCCTCTTCTGCCACGGGGAGATCACTGGTGCCGGCGCAGGCAATGGCGATGGTGCCCTGTCCGTTAGGCGCAGGGAAATCACCGACCAGTCCCACCTTGGCATCAGCAAAGTATTGCAGGGGCAGTTCCTTACGGATGATCTCGGCACTCTCGGCGCTCAGGCGGGTGATCAGAATGGCATTCTCCCCCTGCTGACGGATGGACCGGGCAATGGCAATCATCTGCTCCGCCGTTTTTCCGGCACCGTAGATGACCTCTGCCGTTCCTTGGCGCAGGGAACGATGGTGGTCCACCTGGGCAAAGCCCAAATCCTCAAAGGGTTGCCAGCGCAGACGTTCTTCGGCTTCCGCAACGGGCAGATAACCTGCGGCTACTTGCTGTAAAAGATTGTGAATATCAGATGGATTCATGAATATTATCTCCCATTCAGGTCTAAAAGTATAGTGGAAAACCAGGGCGCCAGTGCGGTGCGGATCGCCTCTGCCTGTTGGACGGCCATAGAAAACTGCTGCGCAGGCAGCTGCAGGCGGGCGGCATCGTGGAATATCCGGACGCGGAAATCCGAAAAGCCCATGGCAAAAAGAGCATCTTCCGCGCACTCGATCCGATGCAGTAAAGCGGCATCCAAAGGCTGACCGGCGGGTACACGGGTGGCCAGACAGGCATAGGCAGGCTTGTCCCACACACGCACGCCAGCTTCCTGGGCCAGATGCCGCACTTGGGACTTGGTGATGCCACATTCCCGCAGTGGGGAACGGACCTGCAATTCTTGCAGGGCACGCATTCCGGGACGGTCTCCGGCCTCGTCCGAGGCGTTAGTGCCGTCCAGAAGTATGGTATATCCGTCGGCCAGCGCTTGACGGCGTACGGCGGTGAAGAGACACTGCTTACAGTAGTAGCAGCGGTCCGGCGGATTGGCGGCAATTGGTGCTGTGGAGAGTACATCCAGAGGGATGACGGTCAGCTCTATTCCCAAGGTTTGACACAGGTCCTGCGCATCTTTCAGCTCAAAGGCGGGCTGGAAGGCGGTTTTGACAAAATAGGGGTGGATGTCGCAGCCCCAGTGGCGTGCGGCATACAGAAGGTATGAGGAATCCACGCCGCCGCTAAGGGCCAGCGCAGCCTTAGGGTGCTGGTGAAAAAACATTTCCAGAGTCACAGGCGGATCTCCTTTCCATTCAAACAGTTTCATTATACTGCCGATGCCGGGAAAAGAAAAGAGAAAATCCTTGTCAAAATGAAGCGAATAAGCTATAATAATTCGGATAAGAGACAAAGGAGAGGTAAAGTTATGACTTATGCATATTGTCCCAAAGGCGTTTGCTCTCGTAAAATGATTTTTGATCTGGAGGACGGCCGACTGCACAATCTGGTTGTCGAAGGCGGCTGCCATGGTAACCTGCAGGGCATCAGCGCTCTGGTAGAGGGAATGGAGATCGATGAGATCATCCGTCGTCTGGATGGAATCCGCTGCGGTATGAAGGAAACGTCTTGCCCGGATCAGCTGGCGCAGGCATTGAAGGCAGTGAAAGCTGAATAAATGAAGAAAAGCGGAGAAGGTCACTTCTCCGCTTTTGACATATAGAAGACCAGTCGCCCGGCGAGCGGTTCAAAAGAAGTCCAGCGGCGCAACAAAGATGCGACAGAAAGAGCAAAGGGCGGTCTGCCTATATAGAATATGTGGGGACACTCGTCGTGTGTCTGCCTATGAAAAAATCCTCGGCTTGACCGAGGATTTTACTTTATGCAAAGAGGCCCCGAAGATAGTCTTGCGTTTCCGCCTTTTGCGGATGATCGAAGAAGGCAGGTGCCTGGCCCTGCTCCCAGAGCTGTCCGTTCCAGAGAAACAGGCAGTCGTCAGCAATGCGCCGGGCCTGGAACAGATTGTGGGTGACGATGACGATGGTGTAGTCCTTTTTCAGCGTCAGCAGGAGCTGCTCAATGGTTTCGGTACTCTTTACATCTAAGGCCGAGCACGGCTCATCCAACAGGAGTATCTCCGGAGAGACCGTCAGAGCCCGGGCGATGCACAGCCGCTGCTGCTGACCGCCGGAGAGATGCAGAGCGCTCTTGTGAAGCTCGTCTCTTACTTCGTCCCACAGACCGACGATCTCCAGCTTTTCCTGTACTAGGGCGTCCAGTGTCTGGCGGGGCGTGCCGTGGTACAGGGGAGCGTAGGTCATATTTTTGCGAATAGACATGGGGAAGGGCGTGGGTGTCTGAAACACCATGCCCACCCGGCGACGCAATTCCTCGGCGGGGATGGTTTGGATATCTTTGCCGTCCAGATGGATGGAACCGGACAGTTCTGCGCCAGCTTCTTCGTCCAACATTCGGTCCATGCCTTTGAGCAGGGTGGACTTGCCACAGCCGGAGGGGCCAATGATGGCGGTGATGCGGTGCGGGCGGATGGCGGCATGGATGTGCTGCAGTGCCGGTTTTCCGTTGTAAGATACACCAAAGTCGTGGAGCGTGATCAGAGCGTCAGTCATTTCATTTTCCTCCGTGTAAAGAATGTAGCGATGCTGTTGGACACCAGTACCAGCAGCATCATCACAAAGGCGGTGCCGTAGGCGTTGGCGGAAGAGGTTCCCTGCGTCAGAAGCATATAGAGATGGTACGGCAGGGCCATGGCGGGTTTCATCAAGTCGGTGGGGACCTTAGCTAAGAGCACCGCACCGGTAAAAATCAGCGGCGCCGCGGCACCCATTGCATAGCACCCGCCCAGAAGCACACTGGAAACCAGATCCGGCAGAGCTTGAGGCAGGACGATGCGGCGGATGGTGTAGGCCCGGGAGATACCCATGGCATAGCTGGAGCGCAGCAGAGCGGTGTCCACCTCCCGGAAAGCCTTCTCGGCCCGAACCTGCAGAAAGGGCAGGATCATGATGCCCTGGGTAATGCCACCGGCCAGCAGGCATTTACCCCAGCCCAGAGAGAGTACCAGCAGAGAGTAGCCGAACAGTCCCATGACGATGGAGGGGACACCGGCCATGCACTGCATGGTCAGCGAGATGGCGGCGGATCGCCGGGGACTGGGGCAGTAGAAGACTTGATAGAGGGCTGTGGCGATGCCCAGAATAGCGGCAAAAACCACAGCAATGGCGGTGTAGCCCAGACTGCCCATGATAGCAGGGAAAATGCCGCCCTCGGTCCCCAGTACGGTGCCTTGAGGGGATTGGGTGAGAAACGCCCAAGAGATAGAGCTGGCACCTTTGCACAGGATGTAGGCGAAGAGGAAGAAGATCGTGCCGAAAGTCAGCACACTGGCGGCAATCGCCCAATATTTAATAAGGTGTGTTTTCCACTTCACAGCTGTTCCTCCTTCCGTAGTTTCCGCTGCAGCAAAGAGAACAGCAGATGGATGGTCAGCAGCAGGACCAGCAGGATGAGTCCTGCTGCGTACAATGCACTGAAATGGATGCTGCCACGCTCTGCTGTGCCCATTTCCAGAGCAATCAGGGCAGCGATGGTTTCGCCCTTGCCCAACAGGGTGGGGGAGGTGATGGCATTGCCCAGCACCATCATCACAGCCATGGTCTCACCCATGGCCCGTCCGGTGGCAAGGGCGGTACTGATGAGGATGCCTCGGCGGGCGGCGGGAAGGACCAATTGTCCGGCCAGATACCACCGATCGACGCCCAGCGCCGCCGAAGAAGCGGCAAAGCGATGATGCAGGGAGACCATCGTGTGACAGCATGAGGCAATCATGTAGGGCAGGATCATCACTGACAGGACGATGGCACCGGCCAGTACAGACTCACCGGCAGCCCGTCCGCACCGTTCGATGATACGGACCACCACATAGAGACCGACGAAGCCGTAGACTACCGAGGGAATGCCCGCCAGAAGATCGATGCAGGGCAGCAGAAAGGTGCGGACCCGGTCTGACACAGCACAGGAAAGCCACAGGGAGCAGCCCACGCCGATGACAAGGGCAATGGCCACAGCCAGCAGCGATACATATAAAGTAGAGAGCAGCATATTCCGCAGACCATAGCTGGGAGCGTCTTGATAGAACAGCGGCCGCCATTCCTCACCGGTGAGCAGGGGCAGAAGGCCCACTTCCCGCAGGGCGGGCAGGCTTTCACGGAGCATAAAGCCCAGCAGGAACAAAAGCAGTCCCACGGTCAGGGTGGTCAGGACGACAATACATAGATGAAAGACTTGATCTTTGCGTTTGGGCATGGGATTACCTCACAGAAGAACGTAGAAAGAAGGCCGCCGAAAGGCAGCCTTCTTTCGAAGGAATGACAAGATTAAAATGCGGGGATATAGCCATTTTCCACCACAATGTCCCGACCGGTATCGGAGAGGATGTAGTCCACGAAGGCCTGCTCCGGTGCGGTCAGAGGACGGTTGGTAACGAACTGGACGGGACGCTGGATGGTATAGCTGCCGTTGAGGATGTTTTCCTCGGTGGCGGCGACACCGTCAACGCTGAAAGCGAACAGTTCCTTTTGATGCATATGATAGACACCGTAGCCGGCATAGCCAATGGCGTACTCGTTTTCGGCAATCTTGGCAGCCAGCGCGCCCATGGAGGCGGACTGGATGGCGTTGTCGGAGATGGGAGTGCCCTGCATGACGTTGTTCTCAAAGACCTCGGCTGCGCCGCCGGACAGGTCACGAATCACCAGAACGATTTCCTTGTGCTCCAAGGAAGGATCGACCTCATCCCAGTAGCGAAGCTTGCCGGAGAAGATATCCCGAATGGTAGCAACGCTGATGTCGTCCATGATCTTGGTGATGGGGTTCTTGCGGTTGACAGAGATGGTCAGGGCATCGTAAGCCACCATATACTCGGTGTATCCCTTGCCCAAAGCCTCCTTCTCGCCGTCCTTGATTCCGCGGGCCAGCATACCGAAGTCAGCGGTGCCATCCACCACACTGGAAGGGCCGTCGCCGGAACCGCCGGATGTTACAGCAATATCAATGGCCTCGGCGGGGAAATCAGGATTGACCTGATCCCACGTTTCATATTTTTCCTGGAAGGAAGCACCGATGGATGCAATCACCGGGGCCAACGAGGAGGAACCGGCAAAATGGATCTGTGGGTCAAAGTCTTTGGTATCGGCTGCACCGCAGGCGGACAGCACACCTGTGAGCAGGACAGTGGACAGGAACAGACAAAGAGTTGTGCGTAATTTTTTCATGAAAATCCTCCAAAGTAGACGGTTCTTTGCCGCGGGGGCAAAAAAGCGTGCTTGTGTAAGTATATCTTTATTGTACCTGCCGTGAGTCAAAATGTACAGAATAAAGTAAGAATAGAAGTGGGGGATCTATTAAAAATCGTAATAGATCGCTTTTTGAAAAAAACTTTAAAAAAATGGAAAAAGATGCTTGACAAATGACTTGCTTTGCCCTATAATAGCCATTGTTGAGTGACGCGCGAGTGGTGGAATTGGCAGACTCGCTAGATTCAGGTTCTAGTGCTCATTACGGGCGTGCGGGTTCAAGTCCCGCCTCGCGCACCAATAAAAGGACATCCATGTGGATGTCCTTTTTCTTTTTGTTCGGCGGTGGCTGTACCCTTTTCTGTCCTGGACGGGAAAGGGTATTTTGCTGCCCGTGGCATGGAAAAAAGAGGGGAAGCCGACACTTTTCAACTGGCAAAAGGAAAAGAAACCGCGTTAAAAAAGGCTGCCTGGTGACGGAAATCAAAGAATTTCAAGGTCTATTTGATGTATTTTGAAAGAGGAAGCACACAGCAATGGACGAACTTTGTGTAAACTGTTCAAAATGAAAAGGTGCAGCACCTTGACGGTTGTGCATAAATGCTGTATTATGTATCAATAAAACACTGTATATCCTTGGCACGGGTGTGTCGGTTTCGCCAGGTTTCGGCCCAAAACGCATGAGAGCAGTGGTATGCTTTTTAGCAAGAAAGAGAGGAAAAGCATATGGTCAAAGAAACAGAACAGTTCTTTAATGGCATGGAGAACCGTGCCTACGAATATTTTGGTGCCCATCCCCATAAAAAACAGGGCAAAGAAGGTTATCTGTTTCGTGTGTGGGCTCCTCATGCCAAGACGGTGGCACTGGTTGGCGACTGGAACGATTGGCAGGGGCAGCCGATGCAGCAGAATGCACAGGGCATCTGGGAACTGTTTGTCCCCGGAGTACAGACATACGATTGTTATAAGTATCTGCTGGTTGGCGCCGACGGCGTGCAGCGCTGGAAGGCCGATCCCTATGCCTTTCACACTCAGACGCGTCCGATGACCAACAGTAAGGTTTATGATCTGGCAGGCTATGACTGGAACGATCAGGCGTGGCGCGAACGAATGAAGCATACCCGCCCTGTTGAAGGGATGATGAATATTTATGAAGTGCATCTGGGTTCGTGGCGCAAAGGCGAGGATGGCCGCACGCTCAACTATCGGGAAATGGCCGATCAGCTGGCCCTATATGTACGGGACAAAGGGTACAACTATGTGGAACTTTTGCCTATCACGGAGTATCCGCTGGATGACTCCTGGGGCTATCAGTGCACCGGCTATTTTGCCCCGACTTCCCGCTACGGGACGCCCCATGATTTCATGTATCTGGTGGACAGGCTCCACCGTGCCGACATCGGTGTGATTCTGGACTGGGTGCCTGCCCATTTCTGCAAGGATGAGCATGGTCTGATGGAATTTGACGGTACCTGCCTCTATGAATATGATGACCCATTGAAATGGGAACATAAGGATTGGGGCACCCGTGTTTTTAATTATGGTAAGAATGAAGTCCGCAGCTTCCTGCTTTCCTCGGCTGCCTTCTGGCTGCGGGAGTATCATATCGACGGCCTCCGAGTGGATGCAGTGGCCTCTATGCTGTATCTGGATTATGGACGGCAGGGCGGCGAGTGGCGGCCCAATTCCAAGGGAGGACGGGAGAATCTGGAGGCCGTTGCCTTCTTGCAGGATTTGAACCGTATGGCGTTCTCAATTGATCCGGCGGTGTTGATGGTGGCCGAGGAATCTACCGCCTGGCCGCAGGTGACTCAGCCGCCGGAGGTGGGCGGTTTGGGCTTTAATTTGAAGTGGAATATGGGCTGGATGAACGATGTATGCCACTACTTGAAGATGGACCCCTATTTCCGCCAATATCATCATAAGGACATCACCTTTGCGATGGTGTACGCTTTTTCTGAGAATTTTGTGCTGCCGGTGAGCCACGACGAGGTGGTACATATGAAAGGCTCGCTGCGGGGCAAGATGCCCGGTGACGATCGCCAGGCGCTGGCCGGTGTCCGCAGTTTCTATGCCTATATGCTGGCCCATCCCGGTAAGGTCCTGACCTTCATGGGAACAGAGCTTGCCCAGTGGCATGAATGGGATTTTAAGGGAGAGCTGGACTGGTATTTGCAGGATGATCCAAAGACGAAAGGGACGATTGACTGCATCCAGGCCCTCAACCGATTCTATCAGCAAAACAAACCGCTGTGGGAAGTGGACCAGAGCTGGGACGGCTTCGAATGGCTGGTGGTGGATGACAACCACAACAACGTGCTTGCGTTCCTACGTCGGGATAAGGCGGGCGAGGAGCTGATTGTGGTGGTCAATTTTGCGGACAAAACCTGGGAAGATTATCGCATCGGTGTGCCTGCCAAGGCCACCTATGAAGAAGTATTCAATACAGATCGTGAAGAATGGGGCGGCAGCGGCGTCTGCAACAAGCCGATTGCGGTTGCGTGGGAGGCTTCCCACGGAAAACCCTGTTCCATCTCTATGCGGGTGCCGCCGCTGGGTGCCGTGGTGCTGCGGGGCAAAGGCCGCTTGGCGAAGCCGAAGAAAACAAATGGAGGGAATGTGAAATGAAGAAAGAATGTGTAGCAATGCTGCTGGCAGGCGGACAGGGCAGCCGCCTGTATGTACTGACGGGGGATATGGCCAAGCCGGCAGTACCATTTGGCGGAAAATTCCGCATCATTGATTTCCCTCTGTCCAACTGTACCAACTCCGGCATCGATACGGTGGGCGTGCTGACCCAGTACCGTCCTTTGGAACTGAACAGCTATATCGGCAACGGTCAGCCCTGGGAGCTGGACCGAATGCAGGGCGGTGTGCATATCCTGCCTCCGTACCAGAGTGCCACCGGTGCCAGCTGGTTCAAGGGCACGGCCAACGCCATCTATCAGAATATCGGCTTTGTGGATATGTATGATCCGGACTATGTGGCCGTCCTCTCCGGTGACCACATCTATAAAATGGACTATTCCGCCATGCTCCAGCAGCACAAGGAAACTGGGGCGGACTGCACCATCTCTGTCATGGAGGTGCCCTGGAGTGAGGCCTCCCGGTTTGGTATTATGAATGTAGATGAGAACGACATCGTGGTGGAGTTCGAGGAAAAGCCTGCCCAGCCCAAGAGTAATCTGGCCTCCATGGGAATTTATATCTTTTCGTGGAAGAAGCTGCGTGCCTACCTGATTGCCGATGAGGCTGATGAGACGTCCTCCAATGACTTTGGTAAGAATGTGATCCCTGCCATGCTGCACGCAGGGGAGAAAATGGTGGCCTATCGTTTCTCCGGCTACTGGAAGGACGTGGGAACGCTGGACTCCCTGTGGGACGCCAATATGGATATGCTGACGCCCAGCTCCGGATTGAATCTGCTGGATAAGTCCTGGCCCATCTATAGCCGGACGCCCTCTTGTCCGCCCGCCTTTGTGGGGCCGGATTCCGACGTGGCAAACAGTGCAGTGGCCAAGGGCTGTATTATTGACGGTGAAGTGAAAAATTCCGTTCTCTCGGTGAACGTGACCGTCAGCCGTGGGGCACAGGTGAGCTATTCGGTCATCATGCCCGGGGCCGTGGTGGAAGAAGGCGCTGTGGTACAGTACAGTATTATTGGTGAGAATTGCCATGTGGGGAAGAATGCCCAGGTGGGTGCGCCCCCTGAAAGTGCCAGCAATGCCGATGATTGGGGCATTGCCGTACTGGGACCCAATACAAAACTGGCGGACGGCGAGATCGTTGCCGCCAAGACAATGCTGGATAAAACACATCAGGGGGTGGAAGCATGAACGGTATGCACGGAATCATCTTCTCTTATGAGAAAAGAACTGGTTTGCGGGAACTGATCGAGCACCGCATCCATGGCTCGATCCCCTTCGGCGGCAATTACCGTGTGGTGGATTTTGTGCTCTCAAATATGGTCAATGCGGGAATCAGCGATGTGGGCGTCATTATGCACGGTAAGTGCCAGAGTATGCTGGACCATCTAGGGACCGGCAAGAGCTGGGATTTGAGCCGCAACTTCGGAGGTCTTGACATTACTGCCTGCCTTTGCATACTGGGAGAAGCGGGATGGAGATCGTCAGTTCCACGGCCGGATGGAGGCACTGGGCGGCGTACTGGATTATCTGGAGGATATCCGTCAGGACTATGTGGTGCTGGTGGACAGTGATTTGGTCGTCAATATTCCACTGGACGACGTGCTGCAAAGCCATATCGACAGCGGTGCCGACATTACAGCCGTGTGTACGTCTACGTTGGGGGACAGCACGGACACATACTTCCAGCTGGACGATACCGGGCGTGTGGTGGATACGGCACTGGATGCAGACACACCGGCGGGCTATCGCAGTCTGGAATTGTTCGTCCTCAGCAAAAAACTACTCCTCAAGCTGGTGCGCTACTGCAAGGAGCATAATCTGCACAGCTTCTGCCGCAATGTGCTGCAGGAGATGGGGCAGAATTTGAAGATCCAAGCCTATGTATGGGATGGGTATGCCGCCCGCATCAACACCATTCAGGCGTATTATAACCGCAGTATGGAACTGCTGCGTCCCGACATCCGGGCGGAGCTGTTCTGTCCCGAGCGGCCCATTTTTGCCAAGGAGAACGATGCCTGCTCCACGTATATTGATCCTACCGGCGTGTGCGTTAATTCGCTCATCGCAGATGGATGCGATATTCAGGGCAGTGTGCGCAACAGCGTCATCTTCCGCGGCGTGACCGTGGAGAAGGGTGCGGAAGTAGACGGGTGTATTCTCTTTAAGGATACAGTGGTGAAGAAGAATTCTGTCCTGCACTGTGTCATTGCGGATAAAAACGTGGTGATTCAGGAAGGTCGTACCCTGATGGGACACGAGCATTATCCCCTGGTGCTGGCCCGCGGCAGCGAGGTATAAACTGCAAGGAAAGAGGGGGAAGTGTCCCCTCTTTCTTTTGTTTTCTCCATTGCAATGCGCAGTGGATTGTGAGAAAATAGGGTTTCTGAGAAGTAAAGGAGCTGAAAGAATGAAGATTTTGTATGTAGCAAGTGAAGCGGCACCTTTCTGCAAGACTGGCGGACTGGCGGATGTGGCAGGCAGTCTGCCTCCTGCGCTGGCGGCCAACGGCGATCAAGTCGCTGCAATCCTCCCTCTGTATAGCCAGATTGGCCAGACATGGAGAGAGAAGATGACTTTTGTGGGGAATATCTATGTCGATCTGGCCTGGCGCCATGAGTACTGCGGACTATTCTCTCTGAAATATAAGGGCGTGAAGTGGTATTTTGTGGACAACGAGCGGTACTTCCGCCGTGACCGACTGTACGGTGAGTATGATGACGGTGAGCGCTTTGCGTTCTTCTGCCGTGCGGTGATGGATCTTCTGCCCAGCTTGGACTGGATGCCGGAAATCATTCACTGCAATGACTGGCAGACGGCGCTGGTGCCCATTTATCTGAAGGATGAATCCGGCCGCTGGGCCGATGTGCGGAACATCAAGAGTATGTTCACCATCCACAATATTGAGTATCAGGGCAAGTTTGGTGACAATACCGTGGTGGACCTGTTCGGCTTGGATTATGGCTGGTATGAGGGTGGTAAGCTGCAGATGGATGGCTGTGTGAACCTGCTCAAGGGGGCTATGCTGTGTGCGGACAGCGTGACCACAGTCAGCCCCACTTATGCCCGCCAGCTGCACCAGCCGTTCTATGCCCACGGTCTGGAGAGCATTGCGGACATGATTAGTGATAAGCTGCAGGGTGTGCTGAACGGTCTGGATGTGACGAGCTTTGATCCTGCCACAGATCGTGCCATTCCCCAGTGTTATCGCCCTGAAAACCTGCGGGGCAAGGCATTCTGCAAGGCAGAGCTGCAGCGTCATTTGGGACTGGAGGCCACAGATGCCCCGCTCATTGCCATTGTCAGTCGTCTGGTTGCCCATAAGGGCGTTGATCTGATCCGCCAGGTGCTGGACGGTATTATGGATACCGGCGCACAGTTGGTGGTACTGGGGATGGGTGAGAGCGAGTATGAGGACTTTTTCCGCTGGGCGGAGAGCCGCTATCCCGGCCGCCTGAGCGCACAGATCACCTATTCCGACAAGCTGGCCCGCCAGATCTATGCTGGTGCAGATCTGTTCCTGATGCCCTCCAAGAGTGAGCCCTGCGGTCTGAGCCAGATGATCGCCATGCGCTACGGTGCCGTGCCTATTGTCCGTCAGACTGGCGGACTGGCGGATACGGTCCGTTCCTGCCAGGTAGGGCAGGAGGATGGCAATGGCTATGTTTTTGCTAATTACAACGCCTATGATATGCTCTATACCATCAAGCAAGCGGTAGGCCTGTACCGCGGAGATCCTGATGGATTCCAAATGGTACAACTGCGAGGAATGACGGACGATTTCAGCTGGACCGTCAGCGCCAAGACCTACCGGGATATTTACGCAAGTCTGCTGGGATAAAGGTCCAGCAAAGCACGGAGGAAAGCAATGACCTATACAAAAGAAGCACTGAAGGAAGCCATTGTCCAGAAGCTGCGGCTCAATTACGGCTGCACCGAGGCACAGGCCAACGAGGGAGAAATTATGAAAGCCTGTGCCATGGTTCTGCGCGACATCATGGCTGAGCACGGTGTACAGACCCGTGCCCGTGTCAGCGAGCGGGAAGAACGCAAGGTACACTATATGTCTCTGGAGTTCCTGATGGGACGCAGTTTGATGAAGAATGCCTTCAACCTGCAGTTGCTGGAACCTTTGCAGCAGGCAATCGAGGAGCTGGGCTTCAAGGCTGCCGATATTTTTGACATGGAGCCGGACGCAGGTCTGGGTAACGGCGGACTGGGCCGTCTGGCGGCCTGCTATCTGGACAGCATGACCACGCTGGAAATTCCGGCGACCGGCTATTCGATTTGCTATGAGCTGGGTATTTTCAAGCAGAAAATCGTGGATGGCCAGCAGGTAGAGCTGCCGGACGACTGGAAGAATCTGGGCGATGCCTGGTTGATGCCCAAGCCGCAGGAGACGGAGGAGATCCACTTCGGCGGTAGAGTCCGTACCCGTTGGGATAATGGTCATCTGATGGTTGTTCACGAGGACTACACCCGTGTGCTGGCGATTCCCTGCGATATGGAGATCGCCGGTTACGGTACCGACCATGTCAACACTCTGCGCCTGTGGGATGCCAAGTCCCCCAAGCCGCTGGATATGAAACTGTTCGGTGAGGGACAGTACCTGCAGGCTGGTGAGGACGAGGCTATGGCCAATGTGATTTCCAAGATCCTCTATCCCGAAGATAAGCACTATGAGGGGAAATCCCTGCGTCTGAAGCAGCAGTACTTCTTTGTTTCCGCCACCATTCAGTCCATCACCCGTCAGCATATTCAGGAGTACGGTACGCTGAAGAACTTCCATGAGAAGAATGTCATTCAGATCAACGATACCCACCCGGCCCTGGTCATCCCAGAGCTGATGCGGATTCTTGTGGATGATGCCGGGCTGAGCTGGGGCGAGGCATGGCACATCACCACCCATTCGGTGGCCTACACCAACCACACGGTGCTCTCCGAGGCGCTGGAGTGCTGGCCCCAGAAGCTGATTGAGGATCTGCTGCCCCGCGTGTGGCAGATCATCCAGGAGATCGCCCGCCGCTGGCAGGCGCAGGTGGCCTACTTCTACCATGACGATCAGAAAAAAGTGGAGAAAATGGCCATTATCTGGGACGGCGTGGTCCGCATGGCCAACCTCTGCATCGCCGGCGGTATGGCGGTCAACGGTGTCAGTGCGCTGCATTCCGATATCCTGCGGCGGGACGTGTTCCACGATGCCTGCCAGATGGAGCCGGAGAAGTTCAAGAATGTGACCAACGGTATTGACCACCGCCGCTGGCTGGCCCAGATCAATCCGGGTCTGGATAGCCTGATTCGGGAGCTGACGGACGGTGATGCCTACCTGACCTGCCCGCAGAAGCTGCGGGAACTGGAGGCCTATGTTGACGATGTGACGGTTCTGCGCCGTCTGGAAGGCATTAAGGAGCGGAACAAACAGGAGTTTGCCCGCTTTGCGCATCGCCAGCAGGGAGTTGTCATCAATACCGATGCCATCTTCGATGTACAGGTCAAGCGTCTGCATGAGTATAAGCGTCAGCTGCTGAACGTACTGCATATTATTGCGCTCTATCAGCATCTGCAGGATCACCCGCAGATGGATATGGTGCCCCATGTGTTTCTGTTCGGTGCCAAGGCTGCACCCGGCTATGCCGTCGCCAAGCGAATCATCCGTCTCATCAACTCTCTGGCCGATGACATCAATCATAATCCCATCTGCAAGGATAAGCTGCAGGTGGTGTTCCTGGAGAACTATCGTGTGTCCCTGGCAGAGAAGCTGATGCCCGCCAGTGAGGTGAGCCAGCAGATCTCCACCGCCGGCAAAGAGGCCAGCGGTACCGGCAACATGAAGTTTATGATGAACGGTGCCTTGACCGTGGGTACACTGGACGGTGCCAATGTGGAGATGCATGAGCTGCTGGGCGATGAGAATATGTTCCTCTTTGGTCTCACCGCCGATGAAGTGGAATGTCTGGTGCCCCATTACGATCCGGCCATGCTCTATGAGCGTGACCCGGCTCTGCGCCGTGCGCTGGACCAACTCAGACGTGGATTCCGTGACGGTGTCACCTATGAGGATCTGTATCAGCGTCTGGTCTACGGTGCCGGCTGTCCTGCGGACCAGTATCTGTTGCTGGCTGATTTCCATGATTACTGTGCCGCCGAGCAGCGCATGGCGCTGACTTACCGCGACCGCAGACGGTGGAACGAGATGAGCCTGCGCAATATTGCCCGCTCCGGTGTTTTCGCTGCTGACCGCGCCGTTGCCGAGTATGCTGATACGATCTGGAACGTACCCTATAAGAAATAAAATTGTGCTGATTTTCCGCCGCAGAGTCCCCTCTGCGGCGGTTTTTGCCTCTATTTCCGGCGCGGCATATTGACAGCTATGTTATAATCATACTTGATTGACAATATGTAAAACGAGGAAGAAAGATTATGGAAATTACACAGGGCGCCCGTTTCGACAGCTTTGGTCTGTCCGATGCCACTATGCGCGCCATCAGAAATAAAGGTTATGAAATCAGCACACCGGTCCAAGCTGGATGTATCCCTCCTATGATGGAGGGGAAGGATGTGGTGGCCAAGGCTCCGACCGGTACCGGTAAGACGATGGCTTTTGGTATTCCTGTCATCGAGAAGATCGACCCTGAACTGGAGGCTGTGCAAGCCGTCATTCTGGCCCCCACGCGGGAACTGGCTATGCAGATCACCGATGAAATGCGAGAAGTTGCTGTCTGCCATGAGGGCGTGCGTTTGGTCTGCCTTTACGGCGGTCAGCCGATCAGCAAGCAGATCAATGCCCTCAAGCGCAAGCCTCAGATCGTGGTGGCAACCCCCGGTCGTCTCAGCGATCATATGAAGCGCCGTACTGTCACCATGGGTTCTGTGAAGACCGTGGTGCTGGATGAAGCCGACCGGATGCTGGACATGGGCTTTATCCATGATGTGACCCGGATTTTGGACAAAATCCCCCACCGTGAGAATTTGGGGATGTTCTCCGCAACCTTCTCCCGGGAAGTCAAGGACATTTCCTGGGTCTATCAGCGGGACCCGGTGGAGATCACCGTCCGCGCTACCGAGGCCAACAAGCCGGATATCCTGCAGTACCGCATCGAGGTGGATTCGGACAAAAAGGTGGACACCATTGCCCGCATCCTGGAAGGCGAGCAGTTGGAGCGTGTGATTGCTTTTTGCAATACCAAGGGTTCTACGGAGCGTCTGGCGAAGTTCCTGCAGATGCGTGGATTCGATGCCGAGTGCATCCATGGTGATATTCCCCAGAAGAAGCGGGAGGCGGTCATGAATCGGTTCCGTTCCGGCGATCTGCGGGTGTTTGTTGCCACCGATGTAGCCAGCCGCGGTATTGACGTGGATGATGTGGATGCCGTGTTTAACTATGATGTGCCGGAGGAGAACGAGTACTATATCCACCGGATTGGTCGTACCGGACGTGCCAAGCGTCACGGCGTTGCTTATACGCTGCTCAGTGATTTCCCCTCCAAGATGCGACTGGATACCATTGCCCGCAATACCCGCAGCCAGATCCTGCCCGCCAAAGTGGAGGAGAATGGTCATGTGGTGCCGCTGGAGAAGAAAAGATAAAGAGTCTCCGTTTTCCCATCTGCGTACGGGAAGTGTGCGAAAGTTTTTTGAAAACAGGGACGAAAAGGACATCCCGTACAGGATGTCCTTTTTTGTCGGTTTCGGGCCTGTGGAGGAATGTTTTCTTTACAAAAGGGAAGAAAACAGGTATACTTAGTGTGATACTAAAGATTGCAAAGAGGAGTTTTTTCCATGAATTATACAAAACGTATGCTATCTTTGCTGCTGGCGATCTTGCTGCTGGTGACAGCACTGGCGGGCTGCGGCGAGAAGAAGGAAACGGCCCTGCGTATTTCTCTGCCGGAGGGCGTGTCCACGCTGGACCCCGCCCAGGTGACAACGGACACGGAGAAAATCGTGGTGCATCATCTCTACGAAAATCTGATGAAGGTTACCGGCAACGGCAATGGCGGTACCCAGATTGCCAATGGCGTGGCCCGCAATTACCAGAGTGAGGATAATCTGGACGGCACCCAGACCTATACGTTCACGCTGCGCAATGACGTGACGTGGTCGGATGGGGAGCCTGTTACGGCGGATGATTTTGTCTATGCCTGGCGTCGTTTGGTGGATCCGGATACCAAGTCTCCCCATGCGGCCTTGCTGGATATGGTCAAGGGTTACAAGACGGTCCGCAAAACCGGTCATGTCAAGAAGCTGGCCGTGAAGGCGGTCGATGAGGATACCTTTGAGGTTGTGCTTGCACATCGCTGCCCCTATTTTGTGGAGCAGATCTGTACCTCCTTTGCCACCATGCCGGTCCGCAAAGATGTGGTGAAGGAAAAAAACTGGTCGATGAACCCGGAGACGCTGCTGCTCAACGGACCTTATCAGCAGGTGAGCGAGTGGCATGAAGACGCCATCACCGTGGCGGCCTCGGAGGACTACTATGATTACCGCCGGCTGGGACCCAAGAGTCTGGACTTCCTGTTTTACGAGGAGGAGAACGCTGATTTCAGCCTGAATCTGTCTGACAAGGCAGTGGCGTCCATGCCGGAAAGCTGGTCCCCTGATCCCTATCCCCAGACGGGGACACTGCTGCTCAACCAGATGTCTCAAAGCATTGTGGATAAGGATTTGCGTCAGGCGATGGCGATGGTGATTGACCGTAATGCCATCACGGAATTACTGGGCAGCCGGCGTTTCGTTCCTGCGGAGGGATTGGTGCCCTTCGGCATCAAGAGCACGGTGGGAGAGGACTTCCGCAAAACGGCGGGGGCCTGCATCGACAATAATCCGGCCAACTATACCTCCAACTGCCAAAAAGCCCGGGAGCTGCTGCAAGGAAAGAATCTGCCTGCCAGCATCAAACTGAGTTACTTTGCATCTTCGGATATGGAAACTGTTGCTATGGAGGTGCAGCGTGTGTGGCAGGAGGAGCTGGGACTGCATATTCAGCTTCAGCCCATGGGCCGGAAAGAGATGGTTTCGGCAATCCAAAAGGGTGATTTTACGGTCGTATTGGTACACTTGGGGACGGAGCGCAGTGATGCCAGCGGTATGCTGGACCACTGGCGCAGCGGAGCCAAGAAGAACTGGGCCAACCTGCATAACAGCGCCTTTGATATGCTTATGCGTATCAGTGATTCCTCCACCAGTGCGGAGGCACGGGACGCCTATTTGGCAGACTCGGAACGGCTGCTGCTGGATAGTGGATACCTCATGCCGCTGTACCATCGCAACCAGACGGCCTGTCTGGCAGATGGATATACCGGCCTTGCCTATGATGGGATGGGCTGCTATTACTTTAGCGGTGTTGTGAAGAACAAATAAACTAAAAACCGATCAAATACTCTCTGTTTTCGGGCAGAGAGTATTTTTTTGTCGAATCGATGATTGCCAAGGCGGTGGCGGGAGGCTATAATGAAAGAACATTTGAAGAAAGCCGATAAAGAGAAAAGGAGGCAAGCAGATGAAAAAATGGAGTAAAAAGCGCAAAGTGCTTGTAGGAGTTCTGGTGGCCTTGCTGCTGGTGATCCTGCTGGCAGTTGCCTTTATCTGGGGCAAGCTGAATAAATTGCAGTATGATTCACACACGGCGGGAACCTCCCAGCAGACGGAGGAGCAGGCGAGTGAGAAGAACAAGGATGTCATCAACATTCTTCTGGTTGGTACGGATGAACGGTCGGAGGAGTTCAGTGAAAATGCCCGCAGTGACAGTATGATTCTGGCCTCGCTGAATAAAAAGACCAAGACGATCCATCTGGTGAGTCTGGAACGCGGCATGGGTGTGCCGGTACTGGAGGGCCCCTATGCCGGGGAATATGACTGGCTGACCCATATCTTCCGCTATGGTGGTGCCGATTTGCTGATGCGGACAGTGCGGGAGTGCTTTAAGGTGGATGTGGACCGCTATGTCCGCGTGAATTTCGCCGCTGTGACCCGGGCGGTGGATGTACTGGGCGGCATTGATATGGAGTTGTCGGCGGCCGAGGCAGAATATATGGGTCACGGGATGCAGCCGGGGATGAATCATCTGGACGGCAAGCTGGCCCTGTCCTATTCCCGGATGCGTGCCCCGGACAGCGATTGGCACCGGGTGGAGCGGCAGCGCAAGGTCATCGTTGCGTGCTTTGATAAGGTGCGTGACTCCAATCTTCTGGAGCTGAACAATTTGGCAGACGAGCTGCTGCCGCTGGTGCGCACCAATCTGACCAAGGGCGAGATCACCAATCTGATGCTCACGGCGCCCCGCTTCCTGTCGGCGGATGTGGAGCAGATGACCATTCCGGTCAAGGACAGTTTTGGCAGCATGGAAGGTATGGGCGGACGGATTTTGTTCGACGTGGATTTTGACACCAACAATGCCATTTTGCATGAGTTCCTGTATGGAACAGAGGACAAGTAAAAACGAATAGCAGAACTAAAAGCACCCCCGCCACAGCTGTGGCAGGGGTGCTTTGCTATGCAGTTTTCGCTGCCAATCAGGAAGGCATGGTGATGGTTTCGCCATCGCGGACCTGACGGATCAGCTCTTTGGCAGTGTCTACCGTGGACTGATCGGGAATCATGACATAGGCGGACATATTCATGGAATAGGGGACCTGATAGTCGCCGGTGCCGTTTACGCTGTACGTTTGGACGTTCCAGCTGCCGCCGTGGGTCAGCTGATCGCGGACCTGCTGTGCTACCAGCGTGTAGGGAACGCTGGTCTCAAAGTTACCTTCCACAGCCTTGAGGATACCGTTGTAGTTCTTCAGCATATTGGGGGAAAGCATCTTCTCGATGACACCACGGATCACAGCCATTTGGTTGCGGCCACGCTGACGGTCGCCTTCAGCGAAGGCATGGCGCTCCCGGGCAAAGACCAGAGCGGCGGTGCCGTCAAGATTGTTTTCGCCCTCGGTGAAATGATACCCACCGGCAGAGAAATCGTAGTCGGAGTGAACGGTGATGCCGCCCAGCTGGTCGATGATGTCTTTGAAGCCGCTGAAATTCACACGGAAGAAATAGTCTACATCAAGGTCGTAGAGCATTCCCACGGTATCCATGGAGACATCCACACCGTAGATGCCGGCATGGGTCAGCTTATCGGGGATGCCGTTGGAGATGGACAGGGGAACGAAGTAGTCGCGGGGGGTGGAGAGCAGCAGTACCTGATGCGTTTCAGGATTGATGGTGGCCAGAATATTCACATCGCTGCGGCTTTTCACGGAGACATCGCCGTCGATACCACTGATATAGACGGTGAAAGCGGGGCTGTCATCGGTACCGGGTTTGCCTGCATCCGACAGCTCCTCCCGGAATTCATACTGGGCCAGCTGGCGCAGTTTGTCCGGGGCATCCGTATACCCTTCCATCTCGTCCAGCAGATGCAGGTAGGCGTCTTTGAGGACGATGGCTTGTACATCGCCTTGGAAGATGGCATCCAGCAGATCGGTCAGGGAGTTGAAGGTGCTGATGTTGATTTCTTTCCCCACTTCGGTGTTGATCTTGCCAATGGCCTTGTCCACATTGACACGGTCATCGTTGGTGAGGATACCGAAGCGATAATCAGCCGCATCCTTTAGCGACTGGGCGGGGTCATCCTTCAGAACGTAGACGCTTACCCGGTCAATCTGATGGTTGGAGCCGGTGATATTTCCCAGAGCCGATGTGCTGCGATAGGCAGCCAGACCGCCTGCCAGCAGCACAATGGCCGTAAGAACGGCTAGTACACAGCCGGTTATGAAGCGGCCGCGCTTGGTGTGGTTCGCCAGCAGCAGAATCAATACCACCAGCCAGAGCAGCAGTACGATAATCAGGGGGAGCATCAGCTTCATGGGGATCATCTGGGAGGCAATCAGCACACCACAGAACGCCACATACAGTACCAGCAAAATGACGGAGAGAAGGATGCCGGGGCGTGTAAAAAATGGTTTTTTAGCTCTTGCGTGATCCATTGAATTAAATCTCCTTTTTCAAAGTATCTTTGAGTATTATACTGCATTTGAGGATAGGTTCAACCCTAAAATGCCAAAGTACATTGCTTTTCAGCAAAAAAAGACTTATAATATGAAATAACTTTTGACAAAGAGGTGTATGTATGGACGAAGCGCAGCATAACGGCAATCTTTTGGTTAACAGTACCCAGTTGCGGCGTCTCCTTTCAAATTTACATACGCTGACGGGAATCTGGGCCAAGATTTTTGACGCCAACGGTCAAGATATGGATATTCGCAATGACCACAGTGCTTTCTGCGCTGCCATCAATGCCACGGAGGAGGGGTGTGCCCGATGCAGACAGTGCAATGTCTGCGGGATTCGGGAGTGCCGCGGTACCGAAATACCGGGGCTGTATCACTACCGGTGCCATGCGGGTCTGCGGGCATACCTTATGCCGATTATGGAGGGCGGGGTCCCCATTGCCTATCTGATTTTCGGCCAGTTGCTGGACGACTCTGCCTCGGCGGAAGAGCAGTGGCAGCAAGCGGCAGGAAAATTTGATTGGTATACTGGGGATTTGGAAGAGCTGCATCAAAAGTATCTTCGGCTCCGGCAATGCCCACAGAGTCAAATCACTGCCTTTGCGGAGGTGTTGGAGGCCTTGGTTTCTTACATTCAGCTGGAGGGAATGATCCGTTCTGTGGAGTATACGGATCTGCAGCGGCTGGAAATTTACCTGGACCGACATTATATGGAGCCGCTGTCGCTGCAGCGAATTGCAAGTGATCTCCATATGGGAACGACTAAGCTGTGCGCCCTGGCGAAACGGATTTCCGGTGGCAGGACGGTGACGCAGATGATTTCTCTGCGGCGGGTCAATGCGGCCAAGAAGATGCTGGTTTCTACGGAGTGCCCTATTTCGGAAGTAGCACAGACGGTGGGATTTTCTGATTATAATTATTTTACCCGGATTTTCAAGATGGCTACCGGGATGACACCCCGCGGCTACCGCAAAACCTATACGATTTTGTCTAAATGACCGAAATTCATTGAAAGTGGAAAAATTTTCGCTCGATGCGTAAAATTTTACTATAATCTGTGACTTTTTCCTATTATTTGCAGACCGTGGTTATTATAATGAACTGGGCTTGTGTGACAGTTTCTGCCGCAGGGTAAAATAGAAAAAGCCGGCGGCAGGCCGGGCAACTGTGATGCGCATGGCACACAGAGGGCGGTACCTGCTGCTTTTTCGCGTGTATTTCCGGCCACGGAGGCCGGATAAAGGAGGATGTATGACAGAACCGACACTTGTGATTATGGCCGCCGGTATGGGCAGCCGCTTCGGTGGTCCCAAACAGATTACCCCTGTGGACCCGCAGGGCCATGTAATCATCGATTTTTCCCTGTACGATGCCTGGCGGGCAGGTTTCCGCCATGTAGCGTTCATCATCAACCGCAAGATGGGCGAGGAGTTCAAGGAGCGGATCGGCCGTGCCGCCGAGAAGCACTTTGATGTTTCCTACATCTATCAGGATCTGGACCGCCTGCCGGAAGGCTTTTCCGTTCCGGCGGACCGCGTCAAGCCTTGGGGAACTGGCCACGCCATTGCCTGCTGTCGGGGCGTGGTGAACGGTCCTTTTGCGGTCATCAACGCCGACGATTTTTACGGCCCCACGGCCTTCCGTGCCATCTATGATTATTTGGCCGACAATACGGATGAGAGCTGCTATGCCATGGTGGGCTACCGCCTGCACAACACGGTGACAGAGCACGGCAGCGTTGCCCGTGGTATCTGTGATGTCCACGACGGTGTGCTCTGTGGAATCACGGAACGTACGAAAATCTATAAGCGTGGGGAGGACGCCGCCTATACAGAGGATGACGGCAAGACCTTTGTGGATGTTCCCGGTGATACACTGGTGTCTATGAATCTGTGGGGCTTTTCTGCCGCCATGCTGGAGGAGCTGTGGAAACGGTTTCCTGCGTTCCTGGCGGAGAATCTGCCGGTGAATCCCTTGAAATGTGAGTTTTTCCTGCCCACAGTGGTGAATACCCAGATTGCCGAAGGCAGTGCCAGCGTACGGGTCCTGCCTTGTGAAGAGACCTGGTACGGTGTCACCTATCGGGAAGATCTGGAGGGCGTGTGCAGCGCCATTGCTGCTATGAAAGCACAGGGGATCTATACGGATGCCCTGTGGGAGGAAGGCACGGTATAAAGAAAAAGGCGATCGTTTCGGTGGATCGGCTATGCTATGCCGGGATTTCTGAAACGGACAGCAGCAAAAATCAAGTAGAAGCAATAACAAGCAATGCGAACAATATAGAAGGAGAATGTTTTATGAAACTGATCAAAGCAAAGAACCCTGCCGAGGCCGGCCAGATGGCTGCCGATATTTTTGAAGAGATCATGACCGCCAATCCCGAGTGCGTGCTGGGCTTGGCCACCGGTTCCACCCCGCTGCCTCTGTATCGCGAGCTGATCGAGCGCGAGAAGGCTGGCAAGCTGAGCTTTGCTAAGGTGCACTCTGCCAACTTGGATGAGTACAAGGGCCTGTCCGGCGATCATCCGCAGAGCTATCGTTACTTCATGAACACCAACCTGTTCGACCATGTGTCCATTGATCCTGCCAACACCATCGTTCCCGATGGCCTGGCCACGGATGCCGAGGCTATGTGCGCTGAGTACGAGAAGAAGATCGAGGCCATGGGCGGTGTGGATATCCAGCTGTTGGGTATCGGCCATGACGGTCACATCGGCTTCAATGAGCCCTGCGATGAGTTCCCCACTGTCACCCATGAGGTGGTGCTGGAGCAGATGACCCGCGAGGCCAACAAGCGTTTCTTTGATTCCATCGATGAAGTGCCCACCGCTGCTTATACCATGGGCATCGGCACTGTGATGCGTGCCCGTAAGGTGCTGCTGATCGCTACCGGTAAGGACAAGGCTGAGATCGTCAAGAAGTCTTTCTTCGGCCCCGTTACCCCC
>RCNI01000527.1_pt1 | contig 23362 bp, 22 predicted proteins | sample 2041151 | NCBI WGS metagenome assembly RCNI01 (sample SAMN09708214, study PRJNA481090) | feces metagenome | isolation source: feces | place: Antarctica: Albino Rookery | reverse complement strand
GCAGCTGCTGAAGCTGATCAATCCCGAGAGCACCTTTGAGATGCCGGCTCTCTTTACGCCTCTGAACGACACGGTGGCCATTCTTGTGGGCTCGCTGGTTCTGGGTGTGATCCAGGTCTTTACTGGTATGGCCGTCAGTGCGGTCAAGAAGGTGAAGGATGGCCATGTGGCTGATGCCATTTGGGATGAGGTCACCTGGTGGGTGCTGCTGACGGGTCTGGTACTGATGATCCTGAAGGTAGGCAATATTGCCGGCGTGCCGGTGGTTTTGTGCATCGGCGGCGTGATGCTGCTCTACGGCTCCACTTACAAGGCGAAGGGCGTTGGGAAGATCGGTTCTTTCATCGCCGTAGTCTATAACGGTGTAACAGGCTTCTTCAGTGATATCCTTTCTTATGTGCGTCTGATGGCGCTGATGCTGGCCGGCAGCGTGCTGGCACAGGTGTTCAATACGCTGGGCAGCGTGTTTGGCAGCATCATCGGCTTTGTCATCATTTCCCTCATCGGCAATGCACTGAACCTGGCACTGAACCTGCTGGGCTGCTACGTCCACGATATGCGACTGCAGTTCCTGGAGTTCTTCGGCCGGTTCTATGAGGAGGGCGGCAAAGCTTATCATCCCTTAAGTCTTAACGATACGAAATATGTAGAAATCATTAAGGAGGAACAATAAAATGGCAGCTTTCTTTGAATCTTTCGGCGGTACTGGCCTGGGTCTTCTGGGCGCCGCTCTGGCAGTCGCTCTGTGCTGTGTTGGTAGTGCAAAGGGAACCGGTATGGTCGGTGAAGCCGCTGCTGGCCTCGTCAGCGAGAATCCTGACAGCGCAACCAAGTGCCTGATTTTGCAGGTGCTGCCCGGTACCCAGGGCCTGTATGGTCTGGTGGCTTGGTTCTTTGCCACCATGTACATGGGTATGTTCGGCGGTGACGGCCTGATGCAGCTGACCGTGGCTCAGGGCCTGGCCGTGTTTGCATCCTGCATGCCCGTTGCACTGGGCGGCTGGCTGTCCGCTATCTATCAGGGCCGCGTGGCTGCTTCTTCTGTCAACATCGTGGCAAAGCATCCTGAGGCAGCAACCAAGGGTATTATCTTCTGCGGTATCGTGGAGTTCTACGCCATTCTGTCCCTGATTGCCACCATCATGCTGCTGATGAACGTACTGTAAGCAGATTGGGAGTGATCCAATGAAAGGACTGGAAAAGATTACCGACCGCATCCGCAGCGATGCTATGGCGGAGATCGAATCCATCCGCGCAGAGGGTAACGCCCGTGCCGCGGAGGTGACGGCCTCTTACCAGAAGCAGGCGGATCAGATCGCGGTCGATGAGGCACAGCGCAGTGAGCTGGCTGCCCAGACATTATTGGAGCGGCGGCAGAGCGGCGATGACATGGACCGCAGCAAGAAGATGCTGGCAGCCAAGCAGGCCAGCATTGACGAGGCCTTTGCCCGTGCGGCGGAGACTCTGCGTCAGCTGCCCCGGGAGGAATATGCCGAGGTGCTGGCAAAAATCGCTGCGGCGTCCGGTCAGGGCGGGGAGGAGATTGTTCTCTCTGCTGCGGATGCCGCCGAGTTGGGCGAGCGCGTGGTGCGCCGTGCCAACGAGCTGAAGCCCGGTGCTGCCTTTACGCTGTCCGCTGAAACGCGGGAGCTGGAGGGTGGTCTGGTGCTCAAGCAGGGAGCTGTGGAACTGAACTGTGCCTTTGCCACGCAGCTGCGGCTGCTGCGGCAGACCATGGCCGCCGATGTGGCAGCTATTCTATTTTCCTGATAGAAAGGGGGAGCCCTTTTGAGCAGAAAACGTAAGGACACCGATTATCTGTGCCTCAGCGCCCAGATTCGCAGCATGGAGCGCAATCTTCTCGATCACGCACGGATGGAGCGGATGCTGGAAGCACCGACGGTGGAGGAGGCGGCACGCCTTCTGACCGAGGTGGGCTATGAGAGCTTTGACGCCCATAGCGACCGGGCACTGAACCATGCACTGCTGCAGCGGCGGGTGGACCTCTTTGAGGAGCTGTACCGCTATGCGCCGGAGCCGCAGATCATCGATGTGTTCAAACTGAAATATGACTATCACAACTTAAAGACCATCATCAAGAGCCGCGGCAGTGATGTGACGGCTTTGCTGGTGGACGCAGGCCGCATCCCGGCCGAAGAGCTGCTGCGCCGGCATCAGGAGAGCGGCAACTGGGAGTTCTTGAATCCCGCCATGGAAGCCGCTGCCCGGGAAGGGGAGCGCGTTCTGGCGGAGACCGGCGATCCCCAGCGCAGTGATGCGCTGATCGATCGGGCCTTCTATGCCGAGATGCTGGAGCTGGCGGTGGGAACCAAGTGCCCCTATTTGGAGCGCTATGTCCGCACCTCCATTGATGCAGCTAACCTGCGCAGCGTGGTTCGTACACTGCGTATGGGCCGCAGTGCTGCCTTCTTGAAGGAATTTCTCTTCCCCGGCGGTACGGTGCGTCTGGATGCCGTGCTGAGCGGCGCTGTCAACGGCGAAGTGGAGCGGACGTTCCACGGAACAGCCTTGCAGGAAGCCGCCCATGTGGGCGAGGAAGCCGTGCAGAACGGTACCAGCCTGACGACGTTTGAAAAGCTGTGTGACGATGCTGTTCTGGCCCAGGCCGGTGCGGCACGGCGCATTCCCTTCGGCGTGGAGGTGGTCATTGGTTATGTGGCTGCCCGGGAGGCAGAGCTGACCAATGTGCGGATCATCATGACGGGTCGTATGGCAGGAATCCCTGCGGAAACGATCCGGGAAAGGCTGCGTGAATCCTATGTATAAAATCGCTGTCATGGGCGACCGGGACAGTGTGCTGGGCTTCAAAGCCTTGGGACTGGATGTGCACTTTGTGGAGAGCACCGAGGAGGCCCGCCGCACACTGCACCGTCTGGCAGGGGAAAACTACGCTGTGATCTATGTGACAGAGCAGCTGGCGCAGAACCTGCAGAGCGAAATCGCCCGCTATCAGGACGCGGTCATGCCCGCCATCATTCTCATTCCCGGTAAGGGCGGCTCTTTGGGGCTGGCCGAAGCGGGACTGCAGAACGCGGTGGAGCGGGCAGTCGGCGCCGATATTTCCTAAAATCTGAGGAAAGGACAAAAATTACCATGGGTAAAGTTATTAAAGTATCTGGCCCGCTGGTTGTGGCCGACGGTATGTCTGATGCCAACATGGCCGACGTGGTTCGTGTCGGTCCGCAGCATCTGATCGGTGAAATTCTGAATATGACCGGCGACCAGGCATCCATTCAGGTCTACGAGGAGACCGGCGGCCTTGGCCCCGGCGCTGAGGTGGTGACCACCGGTGCCCCGCTGAGCGTTGAGCTTGGCCCCGGCCTGATTGAGAATATTTACGACGGCATCCAGCGTCCGCTGGAGGAGATCGTCAAGCAGGTGGGTGCCAACATCACCCGCGGCATTGAAGTGCCGGCCCTGCCCCGCGACAAGCAGTGGGAGTTCACCCCTGTGGCCGCTGTGGGTCAGAAGGTCATCGGCGGCGATGTGCTGGGCACGGTCCCGGAAACCGCTGTGGTGCTCCACAAGATCATGGTGCCCAACGGCATCACTGGCACGGTGGAGTGGGTGGCCGAGCAGGGAGAGTACACCATTGAGCAGACCATCGCCCGTGTCCGTACCGACAAGGGCGAGGTGAAGGAGCTGACCATGGTGCAGAAGTGGCCCGTTCGTGTGGGCCGCCCCTATCGCCGTAAGTTCCCGCCCGTAGCTCCCCTGCAGTCCGGTCAGCGTGTCATCGACACCATGTTCCCCATTGCCAAGGGCGGTACCGCTGCTGTCCCCGGCCCCTTCGGTTCCGGTAAGACGGTGGTGCAGCACCAGCTGGCCAAGTGGTCTGACGTGGATATCGTGGTTTACATCGGCTGCGGCGAGCGCGGTAACGAGATGACCGACGTTCTGCGTGAGTTCCCTGAACTGACCGACCCCCGCACCGGCGAGACGCTGATGAAGCGTACCGTGCTGATTGCTAATACCTCCGATATGCCCGTGGCTGCCCGTGAGGCATCCGTGTATACCGGTATTACCATTGCAGAGTACTTCCGTGATATGGGCTACGATGTAGCTGTTATCGCTGACTCTACCTCCCGTTGGGCCGAGGCCCTCCGTGAGATGTCCGGCCGTCTGGAAGAGATGCCCGGTGAAGAAGGCTATCCCGCCTACCTGTCCTCCCGTCTGGCCCAGTTCTATGAGCGTGCCGGCGTGGTGCAGTGCATGGGCAGCGAGGATCGTACCGGCACGCTGACGGCCGTGGGCGCTGTGTCGCCTCCCGGCGGTGACCTCAGTGAGCCTGTGGCACAGGGCACCATGCGTATCGTCAAGGTGTTCTGGTCGCTGGATGCTTCGCTGGCCTATCGCCGTCACTTCCCGGCCATCAACTGGCTGAACTCCTATTCTCTGTATCTGGATTCCATGAAGCCCTGGTTCGATGAGCACCTGGGCGAGGAGTTCATGAAGAACCGCGGTCGTGCCATGCACATCCTGCAGGAGGAGAACGAGCTGAACGAAATCGTCCAGCTGGTTGGTAAGGATTCTCTGAGCCCCGGCGATCAGCTGACGCTGGAGGTGGCCCGTGTTCTGCGTGAGGACTTCCTGCAGCAGAACGCCTTCATGGATGTGGACTCCTACTCCAGCTTTGACCGTCAGGAGAAGCTGCTGGGTCTGATCCTGCACTATGAGGATCTGTGCCGCGGCGCTCTGGAAAAGAACGTCGAGCCGCAGAAGCTGTTTGAATTGCCCGCCCGTGAGGAAATGGGCCGCGCGAAATACGAGGAGGCCGACCAGTATGCGGCCGCCTATGAGGCCATCTCGACTGCCATGGAGCAGCAGGTGGAAGAACTGATCAAAAAGGTGGGTGAGTACGAATGATGAAGGAATATCGCACGATCCGCGAGGTCTCCGGTCCTCTGATGGTGGTAGACCACGTGGAAGGCGTCACCTACGACGAACTGGCTGAGATCGAACTGAGCGATGGTACGGTCCGCCGCTGTAAGGTTCTGGAAGTCAACGGCGACAAGGCTGTGGTGCAGCTGTTTGAAAGCTCCGCCGGTATCAACCTGCGGGATTCCAAGATCCGTTTCCTGGGGCATCCTCTGCAGCTGGGTGTTTCGGAGGATATGCTGGGCCGTGTGTTTAACGGCATGGGCGAGCCCATCGACGGCGGCCCTGAGCTGCTGGCCGACAAGTATATGGACATCAACGGTCTGCCCATGAACCCCGCTGCCCGTGACTATCCCGATGAGTTCATTCAGACCGGCATTTCCGCCATTGATGGTCTGAACACGCTGGTCCGTGGTCAGAAGCTGCCTATCTTCTCCGGTTCCGGTCTGCCCCATGCACAGCTGGCAGCCCAGATTGCCCGTCAGGCCAAGGTGCTGGATGACAGCTCCAAGTTTGCCGTTGTGTTTGCCGCTATCGGTATCACCTTCGAGGAATCTGAGTTCTTCGTACAGGAGTTCCGTCGTACCGGCGCTATCGACCGTACCGTGCTGTTCACCAACCTGGCTAACGACCCCGCTGTTGAGCGTATCGCCACCCCGCGTATGGCTCTGACCGCTGCGGAGTATCTGGCCTTTGAGAAGAATATGCACGTGCTGGTCATTCTGACCGATATTACCAACTATGCGGAAGCTCTGCGTGAGGTCTCCGCTGCCCGTAAGGAAGTCCCCGGCCGCCGTGGCTATCCCGGCTATCTGTATACCGACCTGGCCACCATGTATGAGCGTGCCGGCCGTAAGCTGGGCTGCGATGGTTCCGTCACCATGATTCCCATTCTGACCATGCCCGAGGACGACAAGACCCACCCCATCCCCGACCTGACCGGCTACATTACCGAGGGCCAGATCATCTTGTCTCGTGATTTGTACCGCAAGGGCATCATGCCTCCCATCGACGTGCTGCCCAGCCTGTCCCGTCTGAAGGATAAGGGCGTTGGCGCAGGCAAGACTCGTGAGGACCATGCACCCACTATGAACCAGCTGTTCGCAGCGTACGCTTCCGGTAAGGAGGCCAAGGAGCTGATGACGATTCTGGGTGAGGCGGCACTGACCCCTGTGGATCTGAAGTTCGCCAAGTTCGCTGATGAGTTTGAGAAGCGCTATGTTTCCCAAGGCTTTGACGAGAACCGTACCATTCAGGAGACACTGGATTTGGGCTGGGATCTGCTGACCATGCTGCCTCGCAGCGAGCTGAAGCGTATCAAGTCTGACATGATCGACAAGTACCTGCCCCAGAAAGACTGAGGTGCGCTATGGCAAATAAGACCATCAATCCCACCCGAATGGAGTTGACGCGGCTGAAGGGTCGTGTCAAAACCGCCATCCGCGGACATAAGCTCCTGAAGGATAAGCGGGATGAGCTGATGAAGCAGTTTATGGATGTGGTCCGCCGCAACCGGGTGCTGCGCCGCCGCGTGGAAGAGGGGCTGGAAAAGGCTGGTGCCGCCTTTACGGTGGCTGCCGCTGTGATGTCCCCGGAGATGTTGGAGCAGGCTTTGCTCTATCCCAAGCAGAGCGTGGAACTGGATGTGACCTACCGCAATGTGATGAGCGTGAATGTTCCTGTCTATCACTATCAGACCCGCAACGACGATCCCACGGAAATCTATCCCTATGGCTTTGCCCAAACCAGCGGTGAGCTGGATACGGCACTGGAGGCATTTGGACAGGTGTTTCAGGATATGTTGGAGCTGGCTGAGGTGGAAAAGACCATGCAGCTGCTGGCACAGGATATTGAAAAAACCCGTCGCCGTGTCAATGCACTGGAATATGTGGTCATCCCCGACATGGAGCGGAACATCCGCTATATCACCATGAAGCTGGATGAAAACGAGCGTGGCAACACCACCCGCCTGATGAAGGTGAAAGAAATGGTGCTGGAAGACGCCCACAACTTCAAATAAAGCAAACAAAAGGACCGCTTCCCTTGGGAAGCGGTCCTTTTCTATGTAGTTGATAGGGCAGGGGATCAGCCTAGCGAAACCGTCTTTTTTCCATCGGTGGTATCGTCCGCCATGGCGGGATCGGGACAGTTGAAATGCGGATCCGCTGTGGTAACAGTGGGAGTGATCGTATGCGGATTGCCGTCCGCATCGTCATTGGCTTCATACTCCGGTTCTTCGCCCAAGTAAATATTCTGCATCTCCCGGTCGATCTCACCGATGGCCTCAGCGCACAGCTGCAGGCGGGTGGCATCGTTTTCGGAAAAGTGGCGTTTGGACTTATAGCGCAGTTCGTGCTCCAGACTGGCCCACATATCCATAGCGATGGTTCGCAGCTGGACTTCCACCGGCAGATGCAGGGTGCCTTCGGAAATCATAATGGGGACGTCCAGAATCAGATGCAGGCTTCGGTAACCGGATTCTTTGGGATTCTTGATGTAGTCGGTTTCGCGAATGATCTCAAAAGAATCGGTGCGGGTCAGCAGACGGCGCATATAGTAAATATCATCCAGGTAGTTGCAGATCACACGGATACCAGCCACATCCTGAATGTGGGCATAAATATTGTCGATGGTGACCTCATAGCCGCGGCGCTTCAGCTTTTCGCTGATGCTGTCCATGGTCTTCAGACGGTACTCAATATGGTGGATCGGAGAGTGATCGTACATGGTGGAGAATTCTTCATCCAGAATTTCCAGCTGAGCCACAGCCACTTTCAGAGCACTGCGAAAGAGGTGGTTGACGCGTACCATGCCTGCCATTAACTCCTGTTCTGCCGTCGGAGCGGTGTCCTTAGACAACTTCATATGCGGAAGACAGATGGAACCGCATTTTTCGATCATCATGAGGTAATCTCCTCCTCGTACTTTGTTATATTTTTATCATATCATGAATCTATTAAAAATGTATGAACATTTGCCAAAATCTTCTTGTGCAAAAGAGAGAAGAATTTTGATAGAGCGATGAAACAAAAGAAAACTCCCGTTGCACCGCAACGGGAGAAAAAAGGGCGGAAAGTGTTCTGGAACAGCTACAAAGAAAGACATCATAAGGTCTTGGCGGCATTTTCGTGCTTCTTGGTCTTGCTGAACAGCTTCATCAGCCTAGGACGATTGTAACGCTGGATGATGATAAATGGCAAATTGCCCAAAAGTGCATAGACCAGATAGAACAGGACGCCCCACACAGTGGGCCAGAGCTTGAGTACCCACAGGCCTGCGATTATCAGCAGGGCGTGTACCATTTCAGCCACACAGGTTTCCTGAACCAGTCGTTCCATCTGGGCACTGGAACTGCCGACCGGGAGCTTTTTGGCCACCATATTCTTGGCGATACGGCTCATGTCCGGAACCCGATCTTTCCATTTCCGGATGCCCAGCTTATTGTAGATCTTTCCACCGTTCTCCCAGGCAAACGCACGGTAGGGGAAGTGGTCGGCATGAAACCAGCGGCGGGGCAGGAAAGGGCCAATCAACTGCGAAAGAATGCCCACACCGGCAACATAGAGAATGGATTGGATCAGCGGGTGCATGGCGCACGCTCCTTTCAGATGTTACAGAAAAAACTGCGCGGAACAAACTCTGCGCAGTAACCGGGATGATACCCGGATAAAAAACCAGTATAACAGAAGTGTGGCACAGAAATGTGTCATGCCTGTAAACTTTCATAAAAAAACTTGCCATCGTTTCGATGGCAAGTTTTATGTGTCGTTTAGCCCAGCAGAGCCTCCAGCTCCTGCTTGGGACGCAGACCCACCAGCGTACCGGTAACAGCACCACCCTTGAATACCTTCACCGTGGGGATGCTGACGATACCGAACTGCGCGGACAGCTCGGGGTTCTCATCGACGTTCACCTTGCAGACCTTGACACGGCCTTCGTACTCCTGTGCCAGCTGTGCAATGGTCGGGGCCAGCATACGGCAGGGACCACACCAGGTGGCCCAGAAGTCCACCAGAACGGGGACATCGCTGTGCAGAACTTCCTGTTCGAAATTATTGTTGTTAATGATGATCTCAGACATGGTAAAATCCTCCTTGGTCATAGTTCGTTTTCGTTGATTGTATAAATGACTGTGGCAGAAACACGCATCGTCGGGTGTTTGGTCCCATTTCAGAGTGTCTGACACGTATCGTTTGTCTCCTGTACGCTGGAGCGGCAGAGATAGCCACCGGTACGATGAAGGAATTTGTGAAGGGAGGGATCGTTTCCCAGAGCAAGTGGGGAGCAATCGTGCCACAATTTGTGGGTCCAATCACTGTTTCTGTCTGTATCATAGCAGAGGAGCGGTGGTGTTTCCGTAACATTGTCACAGACATCGAGAGAAAACAGGAGTCCCCCGGCCATTCAGACCGGGGGACAGGAGCTGTTGAAAATCAGGCCTTCCACAGACCGTGGAGGTTGCAGTAGGCGTAAACGGCCTCGACTTCGTCACCCTCGCACAGGGAGAAGCAGACCTTGGGTTCCTGACCGGGCTGCAGAGCCTTGTGCTGATTACCCTGCTTGGTCTGCAGGGAAACCCACTCGATGAAATGCTCGGGGATCATGGGATGGCTGACGCTGCCCACGGAAACGAAAACCTTGTTGTCCTTGACTTCATAGACGGGAATATGTTTTTCACCGGAAGCCTCAATCTCACCGGGAATCAGCTGGGTCATAGGCTCACCGCAGCAGACCACAGGGACACCGCTGGACTTGACCATGGCAATGATATTGCCGCAGTGCTTACATACATAAAACTTCTGATCCATTCGAAAACCCTCCTGTAAAATAATATCTTTTGTCAGGGAACAGCCAAAGCAGGCAGTTCCTTATGTATGTTTTTATTATACGCCAGAAAGAGTGAAAATAGTATAGCAAATGCAACACTTTTTAAAATTATAAACGGAGGTGTTCCGCATATTTGCAGGGAACGCCAAAAAGAAACACGCACCCTTTTCGGGTGCGTGTTTCTACTAAGGAGAGGTGACACTTATGCCTTGCTGGGACGGGTTACATTCCGAATCCAACGATAGGAATTTGTGTACCAGAAAATAACGGGACATTTCAGCAGCTGCTCGCTCTTGAGGCAGAAGAATACAGCCACAGCGGGCAGGTGCAGCACAAAGGCGGCAACCAATGCCAGAGGGATAATGATGATCCACATGAAGATAAAGTTGTTCTTCATGGAGAAGGAGGGACTGCCGCCAGCACGGATCACGCCCACGTCAGAGGCCATCTGGTAACAGGTACCCACAGAGGTAATGGCCATGACAGCGATAAACTGGGTGGTTACAGCCCGGGTGGCTGCTGTCAGTGTGGGGTAGAAGCTGAGAATCAAATCCGTGGACAGGTAGATACCGCTTCCGGTCAGGATACCCAGCCCCAGGAAGATCAGCTGGAAGGTGAAAGTCTGCTTGTGCAGGAATTCCATATCGCCCCGGCCCACAGCCTTACCGGTAAGGATGGCAGCAGCACTGGCAGCACCATAGCCGACCACGGAGATGATCTGGAAGGTCAGCACCGCAATGGCGTTAGCGGCAATCGCAGACTCGGAATCTGCCAGATGACCGATAATCGCAGTCTGGACGATCTGAGCGATACCCCAAGTGGCCTGTGCCACCAGCAGGGGAAGAGAAACGTGAACGTAATCCTTCACATAGGAGGTATCGACAAACACCAGCGTTTTGACACTCAGGTGCAGCTTCTTCTCGCGGAACTTCACATAATAAGCCACAATCAGCAGCTCCACAGTACGGCTGACCAGAGTGGCCACAGCAGCACCCTCGATGCCCATCTCGGGGAAACCAAAGTTACCGTAGATCAGGCAATAGTTCAGGATAATGTTGATACACAGGGTGGAAGCAGACAGAATATAGCCGATTTTTACGATGCCCACGGACCGCAGTGAAGAAGTCAGTGTATTGGTAGCGGTAAAAATCAGATAGGTGAAGCAGACGATCCGCAGATACTTGACGGCTTCGGCAGTGATAGCGGGATCGTTGTTCATGATGTTCAGCATGGTTGTGGGCATCAGGAAAGCCAGAAGGAACATCACCAGGGCAATTCCCAGGCCGAAGCGCAGGCCGACACCAATAATGTTACGGATCGGCTTATACTCGTTTTTCCCCCAGTACTGGGCACCCAGCACCACGACACCTTCACTGACACCGGAGACCAGCATTTGCAGCATGAACTGAAACTGGTTGCACAGGGCAATACCACTCATAGCCGTTTCAGAATAGCGGCCGATCATAATATTGTCAGCCAGGTTGACGGAGTAGGTCAGCAGATTTTGCAGAGCCAGACTCATGGTCAGCACAAAAAATGTGCGATAGAATTTTGGATCTTTAACAAGTTTACGCATGAGAAGATTTCGTCTCCTCTTCTGCGCCCAGAGTCATAATCTCAATGCCCAGCTCATTAAAGCGGGACTGATAGTCTGCAGGGCACTGGTCGGTGATCACGCAGTTGACATCCCGCAGAGGGGCTGCGGAATACATGGACAGCTTACTGAATTTATTGGAATCTGCCATCAGGTACCACTTATTTGAAATAGTAGGCAGATATTTATAGATGTATGTACTGATGATGGAGTTGACGGTCAGGCCCTTTTCCAGATCAATACCGGAGATACTGGTGAATGCTTTGTTCACACGGATGTTCTGTGTGAAGTTGCTGGGATCCTCGGGGCTGGCGAACAGGGTTTTGCCGTCGGTGGAAGTTACTTCGCCGCCAATGAGATAGATGCGTACACCGGCGCTCAGCAGATCATCCAGGGCGGTGATGTTATTGGTCACCACACTCAGATTGGAAAAGCGGTGCAGGAGCTTGGCCAGAATGCAGCAGGTACGACCGGAACCCAGGAAGATCACATCGCCGTCCTTGATTTCGGAACAAGCCACTTCGGCCAGGTTGTACAGGGTGGGGCTGTCGAAGCAGATGGCCGGGGTCTTGGATTCGGGCAGATAGTCCTCAGCCAGCACACCACCGCCGTAGATGCGCTTCAGCACACCTTCTTGCTCCAGTTTTGCCAGATCCTTACGAATGGACACTGCACTTACCTTATAATACTTGCAAAGGTCGTTGACAGACACTTCTTTTCTGGCGTAAAGAAGGCTTCGGATTTCATCAAGTCTTTTTGTCATAATCTCTCACTTCTATTCCTTTTATTGTATTGCACCAATCGTGTATTCTGTTACAATTTCATATTAAACAAAAGAAACGAAATAGTCAATAGGAAAAAACGAAAAATATGTGCTTTCTTTACACGTTTTGACAAGAAACTCCGTTTTGAAGGAAAAAACGAAAATAAAGGAAAGAATGAAATGAAAAGAAAACAATGATATAACTAATTTCCATAAAAAAGAATGTAGCATATTGCACATAGCATAGTACTTTTTTCTATAAAAAACGTCGAATCTCGCGAATGAAAGATAATGAAACTTGAAAACAGGCAAACGAAAATGGTAATATGAAAATACAAAAAACGAAGTAATAAAGTAAATGAAACAGAACTGAAACTTACAGGAAGGACAACTATGAATAAGACATTGGAACTTGTGACAGTAGGCAGAGCGGGAATCGATTTGAACACGACCGTTCTTAATGCAACCTTTGCAGATACGCCTTCTTTTAAAAAGTCCATCGGCGGTTCTCCTGCAAATATCGTCCAGGGCGCAGCGCGGCTGGGTCTGAAGACCGGCTTCATCGGCAAGGTGTCCGGCGACGGTATGGGTGAGTATGTAATCAATGAATTCACCAAGCAGGGCATCGACGTCTCCGGCATTTGTGTGGACCATACTGGTGCAAAAAACTGCCTGGCAATCACTGAGATCGTCAGCGCCAGCAGCAGCGGAACGTATTGTTCCGGGGACACAGTCGGCTTCCACCACGGCACATATCTGTACCGTGAGCACACCGCTGATATGCTCATCACACCGGAAGATGTGAATGAGGAAATGATCGCCAACAGTAAGTATGTTCTCCTGTCCGGTACGGCATTCTCTTTGGAGCCCTCCCGCAGCGCGATGTTCCAGGTAATGGAGTATGCCAAGAAGCATGACACCAAGATCGTTCTGGATATTGACTACCGCCCCTTCGGTTGGAAGGATTTGACCGAGGCTTCCGAGTGCTATCAGAAGATCTGTTCCATGACAGATATTATTATTGGTAACCGCGAAGAGTTCGATGTGGTGGAATACAGCACCATGCCGGAGAACAAAGACAACGCACGGTCCGCAAAAGTGTTCCTGGAAAAGGGTGCTGAGATCGTCATTGTTAAGGATGGCGGCAATGGTTCGGATACCTACATGGCCGATGGTACTGTCATCAGCTGCGGCGTGATCCCCACGGAGATCGTTAAGACCTTCGGTTCCGGTGATGCTTATGCCGCCGGTTTCATGTATGGCCTTCTGCGTAAGAATGATATCCTTTATGCTATGCAGTTGGGCTCTGCCTGCGCTTCTCTGGTTCTCACCAAGATTGACTGCGCACCTGCGATGCCTGACTTCGAGACCGCTGAAGCTTATAGAAACCAGCATCAACAGGAGATGAGCCGATGAAGTGGGAAAAAGATTACGTTAAAGAAGCATCCACAGAGAACCGCATCATCGCTGGTTTCAATGTGTTTGGCTATGAAGATGCCGGCGCCATTGTTCGTGCCGCTGAGCGGGCCAACGTACCGGTCCTGCTGATGGTCAACCGGGATGCCCGTCGTGACCTGGCCGTGGAACACTGGGGTGCCCTTCTGGGATCCATGGCTGCCGCTGCTAAGGTACCTGTGGCGGTCCACCTGGATCACTGCAATGAGGAAGATATGATCCGCCGCGCAATCAACTGCGGCTTTACCTCCGTCATGTTTGACGGTTCCAAGATGCCTTTTGAGGAAAACCTCCGCATCACCAAAATGCTGGCGCAGGAAGCACACGCCAAGGGTGTGTACATCGAAGGCGAGCTGGGCAATGTCCCTTACAGCGATCTGGGCCACACCGATGTCCGTATGACGGACCCGATGGAAGCCAAGCGGATGCAGGAAGAGACGGATCTGGACTGGCTGGCTGTTGCCGTAGGCAATATCCACCGTTTGGTAGGTCGTAAGGTGCCGATTCACTTTGATGTTCTCCACGCAGTGCAGGAGCAGTGCTCTCTGCCTCTGGTCATCCATGGATCTTCCGGCATCTATGACGAGGATATGCAGAAGCTGAGAAACGAGAAGATCGGTAAGATGAATCTTGGAACTTCGCTTCGGAAAGTGTTCGGTGATACATTACGCGCCGAGATGGCAGACCGCCCCGATGAATTCGACCGCCAGAAGCTGATGCAGCGTTCTGTGGCTGAGGTCGAGGAAGCCGCCTATAAGATTTTGATGAGTTTAGTCTGATAGCAATATTGAAAGGGGTACTAACATGAGCAAGTATAGATTACACCAGGAAGAAGAATTTCCTATTGGCTATAACGCCATTACGGATCTGAACGGTAAGCATTCCGAAATGATGATGGACTTCGGCATCCTGAAGATGAACGATGGTCTGGTCTTCGAGGATGACCGTCCTGATCTGGAGCGTGTGTACCTGTTGATCTATGGTAAGATCGAAGTGACTTATGACGGCAAGACCGTTACTGCCGAGCGCGATTCCTACCTGAACGAGAACATTTGGTGCATCAATGTTCCTAAGAACGTGAAACTGTCCGTCAAGTGCCTGTGCGAGGATGCCGAAGTGGCTGTGATGCGCACGGAGAATGACAAGGAGTTTACTCCCGTGGTTCGCTGCGGTGATAAGATTACCAACGAAGTACGCGGTAAGGGCTTCATGAACGAGGCCGGTACTCGTATTGTTCGTACCGCCCAGGATATCCGCCTGTCTCCCGAGTCCAACATGATGTTCGGTGAAGATGTGCATTATCCCGGCAAGTGGTCCGGTTTCCCCTCCCACTCCCACAAGCAGCCTGAGATTTATTTCTACAAGTTCTATCCCAAGAACGGTTTTGGCCTGCTGCGTCTGGGCGACGAGGGCGTGCTGCTGGAGCACAATGACACTGTAAAGATCATGCCTGAGCTGGTTCACCCCCAGGTGACTGCCCCCGGCTATGCGATGTATTACATTTGGGTGATTCGTCATCTGGATGGCAACCCCTACATCAAGCCCGACTTTGACCCCCAGCATCTGTGGGTCGAGCAGCCCGGTGCCAAGTACTGGCCTGAGATTTAACAACAACCTGAGAGTAAACACACTAGGAGGAAGCAACAAATGAGAGAAACGATTCGCCTGACAATGGCACAGGCTCTGGTCAAGTTCCTGACTAAGCAGTATATTTCCGTGGACGGTGAGAAGAGCAAGTTCGTTCACGGCGTGGCCGGTATTTTTGGTCACGGTAACGTGGTTGGCCTGGGCCAGGCTCTGGAGCAGTATAAAGATGAGATCCAGTACATCCCCGGCAAGAACGAGCAGGAAATTGCTCATGCCTGCACTGCTTTTGCTAAGCAGAACAGAAGACGCGCTATCATTCCCTGCACCGCATCCATCGGCCCTGGTTCCCTGAACCTGGTGACCGCTGCCGGTACCGCTACTGTTAACCGCATTCCTCTGCTGCTGTTCCCCGGCGATATCTATGCTGACCGTCAGCCCGACCCCGTGCTGCAGCAGATGGAGAACGAAGCAGACTACACCGTGTCCGTCAACGACGCTCTGAAGCCTGTCTGCCGTTATTGGGACCGCGTGCTGCGTCCTGAGCAGGTGATGACCGCTATGCTCAACGCTATGCGTACTCTGACTGACCCTGCCAAGACTGGTGCTGTGGCTATCTGCCTGCCCCAGGATGTTCAGGGTGAGGCTTATGATTACCCCGTGGAGTTCTTCCGCGAGAGAGTTTGGTATGTGGACCGCACCCCCGCTTGCGAGGATGCCATCGAGCGCGCTGCTGCTCTGCTGAAGTCCGCTAAGAAGCCCGTGATCCTGTCCGGCGGCGGTACTCGTTACAGCGATGCCGGCAAGGCTGTTCTGGAGCTGTCCAAGCAGTGCGGTATTCCCGTGTGCGAGACCCAGGCTGGTAAGGGCGAAATCGACTATACCTATGATATGTACCTGGGCTGCGCTGGTATCTGCGGTACTCTGGCTGCCAACCTGGTGACCAAGGACGCTGATCTGGTGATCGCTGTCGGTACCAAGCTGAACGACTTCGTGACCAACTCCAAGTGGGGCTTCCGTGACGATGCTAAGATGATCGGCATCAACACCTCCCGTATGGATGCCATGAAGCTGGACGGCGAAGGCGTTGTGGCTGATGCCCGTGCTGCTGTGGAAGCTCTGACCAAGGCTGTGGCTGGTTACAAGTCCGCTTGGACCACCGAGATTGCTGATGCTAAGAAGCAGTGGGCTGATGAGCGTGCCCGCCTGTCCCAGATCGAGCTGGAGGATGGCTTCAGCCAGACCCGCGCTCTGATGGATCTGGACGAGCTGCTGACTCCCGAAGAGAACATCGTGGCTGCTTCCGGCTCCCTGCCCTCCGACCTGGAGCGTGTGTGGACTGCTAAGCGTCCCGGCCAGTATCACCTGGAGTATGGCTTCTCCTGCATGGCTTACGAAATTTCCGGCGCCCTGGGCGTGAAGATGGCTGAGCCTGAGCGCGAAGTCTATGCCTTCATCGGTGACGGCGGCTTCATGATGGGCCATTCCGATCTGGTAACCTCCATCCAGGAGCGTAAGAAGATCAACGTCCTGCTGTTCAGAAACAGCGGCCACCAGTGCATCCACAACCTGCAGCGTTCTCAGGGTTCCGATACCTTCGGTACGGAGTTCCGTTTCCGTGAGGAAGACGGCGAGCTGTCCGGCGGTTATATCCCCACTGATTTCTGCAAGGTCGCTGAGGGCTACGGCGCTAAGACCTATCATGTCAGCAACTCTGCTGAGCTGAAAGCAGCTATCGAGGATGCCCGTAAGCAGACTGTCTCCACTCTGATTCAGATCGAGGTTCTGCCCGGCACCATGACTCAGGGTTACGCAAGCTTCTGGCGTGTCGGCACTGCCGAGGTTGCTGAGAAGCCCGCTATCCGCGAGGCTTATGCTAAGCTGCACGATGTGGTTAAGGACCTGCGCAAGTATTAATTAGTTCACCCAAAAATTCATATTTTTGTAATTAAAGGAGAAAAGAGTTATGAAAGTCGAATTTGGTTGCGCTCCTATCAACTGGAGCAATGATGATCTGCATTCTCTGGGCGGCGAGCTGACTTATCAGCAGTGCCTGAGCGAGATGGCTCTGGCAGGCTACAAGGGCAGCGAGGGCGGCTGGAAGTATCCCGAGGATCATGCAACTCTGAAGAAGGCACTGGATCTGCGTGGCCTGGTGATCTGCAATATGTGGTTCTCCACCTTCTTCACCACCTTCGAGAATGAGAAGACCTATGAGGCTTTTGACAAGCACATGGAGCGTACCTATGCTCTGGGCGCCCGTGTTGTGGGCTGCGGCGAGTGCGGTGTGACCGTTCACGGCCAGGAGGAGACCCCCCTGTTCCCCAACGCTCCCGTGCTGACCGATGCACAGATGAACAACCTGGCTGAGGGCCTGAACGAGCTGGGCCGTCGTGCTAAGGCTAAGGGCATGAAGCTGTGCTTCCATCCCCATGTTGGTACCGGCATCCAGACCATGGAAGAGATCGATCGTCTGATGGAGCTGACCGATCCTAGCCTGGTGTACCTGCTGTTCGATACCGGTCACTCCACCACCGGCGGCAACGACGCTGTGGAAATCATCAAGAAGTACATCGACCGTGTGGGCCACATCCATGTCAAGGATGTCCGTCGCGAGGTCTTTGAGGAAGTTAAGTCCGGCAACCACAGCTTCCTGTGGGGCGTGAAGCACGGCATGTTCACCGTTCCCGGCGATGGCGACTGCGTGGATTGGGACGGCGTGTTCGATGTCATCAAGAACAGCAACTACGAGGGCTGGATTGTTGTCGAGGCTGAGCAGGATCCCGCTAAGGCTGATCCTCTGGAGTATGCTCAGAAGGCTCGCGCTTTCATGAGAGAGAAGCTGGGCTGCTAACTGAGTTTGCAGCTGAACGCAAATATCCTTCATCCATTCATATCAACCATTGACTAATAAAAAAAAGGAGATATAGATATGTTTAACGAAGAACTTCATCTCGACAAAGCCCTGAACTGGGGCATGGTCGGCGGCGGCCGCGGCAGCCAGATCGGCTTCATTCATCGTAACTCCGCTCTGCGTAGCCGTCTGTTCAACCTGGTGGCTGGTGCTTTCGATATCGTCGACGAGCGCGGCCGCGAGTTCGGTATGAACTGGGGCGTGGATGCAGACCGTTGCTATCCCGACTACAAGACCATGTTCGAGGAAGAGGCTAAGCGTCCCGACGGTATTCAGGCTGTCACCATCGCTACCCCCAACTTCCTGCACTATGAGATCTGCAAGGCTGCTCTGAACGCTGGCCTGCACGTCGTCTGCGAGAAGCCCCTGTGCTTCACCGCTGAGCAGGCTGATGAGCTGGTTGCTCTGGCTAAGGAGAAGAACCGTGTTGTGGGCGTGACCTACGGCTACACCGGCGCTCCCATGATCCATCAGGCTCGTGAGATGATCGCTCACGGTGATCTGGGTGAGATCCGTATCATCAACATGCAGTTCGCTCACGGCTACCACAACGTGGCTGTGGAGGAGCATGATGAGGGTACCAAGTGGCGTGTTGACCCCAAGAAGTCCGGTCCTACCTATGTTCTGGGCGATGTGGGTACCCACGCTCTGTATCTGGCTGAGTGCATGATCCCCGATCTGAAGATCGAGAACCTGATGTGCGCACGTCAGAGCTTCGTCAAGAGCCGCGCTCCCCTGGAGGACAACGCTGTGGTTCTGCTGAACTTCACCAACGGTGCCTTCGGTAACCTGTGGGCTTCCGGCGTAAACACCGGTTCTACCCATCAGCAGAAGATCCGCGTGGTCGGCTCCAAGGGCTCCCTGGAGTGGTGGGACGAGCATCCCAACCAGCTGATTTTCTCCCCCGCTGGTGCTCCTGTTCAGGTTCTGGATCGTGGTCAGGGTTACCTGTACAACGACGATGAGCTGGTTGACAACAACCGTATGGGCGGTGGCCATGCTGAGGGTCTGTTTGAGGCTTGGGTAACTCTGTACACCCGCTTCGGCCAGGCTATGGATAAGGTCAACAAGGGTGCTGATGTCTCCGAAGTGATGGAGAATTTCTGGTTCCCCAACATCATCGACGGTGCCAAGGGTGTTCACTTCATCGAGGCCTGCGTTGAGTCTGCTGACAACGGCAGCAAGTGGGTCGAGTGCAAGTAAACGATAAGAAACTGCGCTAAACCTAGAGGGGGGCCGGACATCTGGGTCCGGCCCCCTTTTTCAAAAAAAGTTTGATAGGAGAACGATGTAATGGAAAACGTAAACACCGCAGCCGTCAACACTGAAGACGCTGCCAGCCGTGGAATGGTGAAAATTCCGCTTTCCACAAAGATCGCTTACGGTGGCGGCGATGTCGCCTGTAACCTGAGTATCGGCGTTGTTACGACACTGCTGACTCTGTTCTATACCGACTATGCTGGTATCTCTATTCAGATTGTCGGTCTTGTTACCCTGATTTCCCGTGTGTTCGATGGCGTTTCTGACGTTATCATGGGCTATGTTGTGGCCCATACCAAGTCCAAGTGGGGCCAGTCCCGTCCTTGGATCCTGTGGTCCTCGATTCCTTTCAGCCTGTCCATTCTGCTGCTCTTTACGGTGCCGAACACCAGCAGCGAGGTGGCACAGTTTGTCTATCTGTTCGTTACCTATAACTTCTGTACGACGATCTGCTATACGGCTCTGAACCTGCCCTACGGTTCCTTGTCTGCCATGATGACCCGTGACTCCAAGGAGCGCGACATGGTTTCCGTGTTCCGTATGGCAATGTCTCCCTTCGGCCGTATCCTGATCGGCGTGTGCACCATGCCCATGGTCAAGGCCTTCGGCGATGACAAGAAGGCATTCATCCTGACCGCTGCTGTGTGGTCTGTGATCTCCCTGGTTCTGCTGCTGTGGTGCTTCTTCAAGTGTGAAGAGAAGGTTGTCATCCCCGCCCGTGAGAAGACCGAAAAGGTCAAGGTCAAGGGTCAGGGTATGGCTACTCTGAAGGCTCTGGTCACCAACCAGTATTTCTGGGCTATGACCGCTCTGTGGATGCTGAAGAACTCCTCCGACTCCGTTGTGGGCGTTCTGCTGCCTTACTACTGCAAGTACATCATGCACAACGACACTTGGGTGTACAGTGTTCTGTACTTCTCTGAGCTGATTTCCACCGTTATTGTCGTTATGATCTGCCCCCTCTTCATGAAGAAGTATGGCAAGAGAAACTGCGTGTTGGTAGGTGCTGTGATTGCTATCGTGGGCCAGGTGTTCTTCATCATCAACCCCACTTCCTTCGGCATGGCTCTGGCCACCAGCATCATCCGTGGTGTTGGCTGCGGTCCTCTGTGCGCCTGCATGTTCGGTATGCTGGGTGACGTTGTTGAGTTCGGTCAGTGGAAGACCCATATGCGTCAAGAGAGCTACATCTTCGCTGCCGGTTCCGTCGGTAGTAAGATCGCTCCCGGTCTGGTGACCGCTCTGATCACCTCCATGCTGAAGGGCGCTGGCTACATCGAGTCCGTTTCCGGCGGCGTGCAGCAGCCCCAGGCAGCTCTGGATACGATCCTGACTCTGCTGAAGTGGGGTCCTGTCCTGGTGTGGGCAATCGTTCTGGTTGTTGCTGTTCTGTATCAGCTGGATAAGAAGTATGACAAGATCATGTCCGATCTGTCTGAGCGTGAAGCTAGAGGCGAGATGTAACTGATCCCAGGCATCAGCGACAGCTTTGCTGTCCGGCCAGTCTATGACACTCCTCACGTGGAATGTTGTATAAATCTTACAGGGGAAAAGCTGCACTCTCTAGGGTGCAGCTTTTTCTGGTTTTAACACAGAACATACGACTGTTAAAAGAGAAAAGGAGAGTAATTCCTATGGCAATGAATATTTGCGGTGCCCCCTGCAGCTGGGGAATTGAGGACGTAAAGAACCCCTATCTGCCCGACTGGCGCACGGTTTTGCACCAGGCCGGTCAGGCCGGCTATCGGGCCATCGAACTGGGGCCCTACGGCTATCTTCCTTTTGATGCTGACGAAGTGGCAGAAGAACTGAACAAGAATGGTTTGGCCATCGTGGCAGGTACCATCTTCCAGGATCTTCACCACATCGAGAATCTGGGTTATGTGCTCAAGGCCGTGGACGATATCTGCGGTGTGATCACCAACCCCAAGCTGCCCAAGCTGCCTACCTATGAGGGCCAGAATTTCCCCACGCCGTATCTGACGGTCATGGACTTCGGTGATCCGGAGCGTGACTTTGCTGCCGGACACTCTGACCGTGCCCATCGCATGAGCGAGGAAGAGTGGCGTGGCTTCATCCGCAATGTCCGTGCTGTCTGTCAGCGGGCCAATATGTGGGGCGTGCGTCCGGTGATCCACCCCCATGCTGGCAGCTACATTGAATTTGCTGACGATATTGAGCGCATTGTTCGGGACATCCCCTATGAAGAAGTTGGTCTGTGCCTGGATACGGGCCACCTCTACTATTCCGGTATGGACCCGGTAGCCATGCTGCGGAAGTATGCAGATCGTCTGGACTATGTCCACTTCAAGGATATCAACCAGAGTGTTTATGAGAAGGTTCTGCAAAAGCACATCCATTTCTTCGATGGCTGCCTGGAAGGCCCCATGTGCCCTGTGGGTACTGGTGCGCTGGACTATCCTGCCATCAAGAATGTGCTGGACGAAATTGGTTACAGCGGCTATATTACCATTGAGCAGGAGCGTGATCCCCGTAATCAGGAGACGACCCTGCAGGATGTGAAGGCCAGCGTGGACTATCTTAAGTCCGTCGGTTATCAGATCTAAGGCACGTTTACGCGCTTCGATACAGGATAAAAACAGGGATGCACTTTTTAGTGCATCCCTGTTTTGCTGTGTGTTTCCCCCAGAAGCTTTTGCACAGGGGTGTGGATGATGTCAAAAGAGCTCTGCCGGAAGGCAGAGCTCTTTTGAATAATTGAACGATTTACTGGGCTTGCTGATCGACCTCGTACATATGGGCAATCAGATCCATGATCTTGTTGGTGTAGCCCCACTCGTTATCGTACCAGGCAATCAGCTTGACGAAATTGCTGTCCAGCATGATACCGGCAGTCTCATCAAAGATACAGGTTTCAGAATAGCCGGTCAGGTCGGAGGAAACCACCTGATCGGTGGTGCAGGAGATGATCCCCTTCATGCTGTTCTGGGAGGCGTTCTCCATAGCGGCGCAGATATCTTCATAGGTGGCCGGGTGTTTCAGGCGAGCCGTCAGATCCACCACAGACACATCGTTGGTGGGGACGCGGAAACTCATGCCGGTCATCTTGCCTTTCAGTTCGGGAATGACCAGACCCACCGCCTTGGCAGCGCCGGTGGTGGAGGGGATGATGTTGCCCAGCACACTGCGGCCGGTGCGCCAGTCACGACCGGCACGGGCGTCGACTGCCTTCTGTTTGGCGGTAGCGGCGTGGATGGTGGACATCAGAGCCTGCTCGATGCCGAAAGTATCATTGAGGACCTTGGTCATGGGGGCCAGGCAGTTGGTAGTGCAGGAAGCATTGGAGACAACCTTCATGTCTGCGGTGTAACCGGTGTGGTTGACGCCCATTACGAAGGTGGGGGTGCAGTCATCCTTAGCGGGTGCGGAGAGAATGACCTTCTTGGCACCGTTCTTCAAGTGCAGGGAACCTTTTTCGGTGGTATTGAAAGCACCGGTGGATTCGATGATGTACTCGGCGCCGCACTCGTTCCAGGGAATCTGGCCGGCATCGCTCTCACTGAAGACACGGATTTTCTTGCCGTTGATAATGAGGTGCTGATCGTCGTGCTCCACAGTGGCGTGCAGCGTCTTAAAGACAGTGTCATATTTGACCTGATAGACCATGTAATCCAGATCTGCGTTGCGCAGGTTGATGCCGCAGAGCTGATACTTGTCGCCGCGCTCTTCCAGAACACGCAGGGCGATACGGCCGATGCGGCCAAAACCATTGATTCCTACTTTGATTGCCATATAGTAGCCTTCCTTCCATACATCTAAAGAAACTTATGATGCTGCCCCGAATGGACCGGCGGGGTTCCGGTTTGTTCCATTTCTAGTATACCATAGACGGTGAGAAAAATCTTGCAGAAGCGAAAAAGAACCGATGGCAATGTGCTGAAAATTCAATAGTGAACTTATGGAAGTTGCACAGAAAAGACGAAAATTAACATTTCTCACTGAAAATATGCTGGATTTGCACGAGAAAAGTTCACAAATTTCTGATACATTTAGAATGTTTGGAAGGTTTCAAACATGATAAAAAATTCCCATCAGCCGGGGAGGA
>RCNI01000525.1_pt1 | contig 23491 bp, 21 predicted proteins | sample 2041151 | NCBI WGS metagenome assembly RCNI01 (sample SAMN09708214, study PRJNA481090) | feces metagenome | isolation source: feces | place: Antarctica: Albino Rookery | reverse complement strand
CCAAGGTCCGCAATCGCCTGACGCAGGGCCTGATGCTCCACGGCCTGTTCCAACTGCTGCCCCACCAGATCCGGGTCACTGCCCAGCACATCTGAAAGCAAAAGCTCGTTTCCATCGCCGTCCACGTTCAGAGGCTCGTCAATGCTGGTATCCTGCCGACGGTTGGATGCTTTGCGCAGATACATCAAAATCTCGTTTTCGATGCAGCGGCTGGCATAGGTGGCCAGTTTGATTTTCTTTTCCGGGGAAAAGGTATTCACCGCTTTGATGAGCCCAATGGTACCAATGGAAATAATATCGTCCATGGCTACTCCGCTGGATTCAAACTTTTTTGCAATGTACACCACCAAACGCAGATTATGCACCACCAGACAATTTCGTGCCTGCTCCTTGCCCTGCATCAACTGCAGGCAGCACTCCTGCTCCTGCTGCACCGTCAAGGGCGGCGGCAAAGTCTGGGTGCCGGAAATGTAGTTGATTTCCCGCCCATAGAACAACGCCCGCAAAAAAGACTTCCATCGTGCCAGTCTATCCCGTAGTTTCATGCCGAACCTCCATTATGCTTTTTTGTTTTGGTATTTTTTCGGACGGGAGCAGTTGGGCCAGCTCGGGTCCGTACAAAGCATCGCATCTCTGGTCGGATGGATTTTGCTGGGAAAAGGCCGCCACCACTACTTTTTCCCCCTGCCGTGTGGTTAGGCGCATGGGAATCGCCGGTAAAAGTACCGTCCCGCCTATGGTGTCACAAGGCAAAAGAGAAAAGCGAAAGTCCTCTGCCACAGGTGTTTTTCCGGCAAACAGCTGCTCCAGATTTTGCCGAAGGGAAAGCGGCAGCAGTCGGCACACCTGCGGATAATAGACCAGTACCACCGGTTTACCAGATAAAGGGTCCACCACGGTGAGGCCGGTATCACAGTAGCCGGAAAGGGTCAGCTGGCAGTCTGCCCCCTGCAAGTGCAAGGTCTGAAAAGAGCGCAGGCCACCCAACTGCACCCGAATCACGCACAGGATGATGTACACGCCCAGCGACGAACCCAACAGCATCAGCGGGGAAAGCTGAAAATAGCAGGACAAGTTGTTGGTTTCCATCCACTGGGTACCTTGCATACAGGCAGCGGAAACCACCCCTGCCAAAACCAGATTCATCAGAGCGTACCAGATGCCCTGCCGCAGAAAGGCCCGCCAGCCTTTCCAGGGGAACGCAATCCACACGATGCAGGCTGCACTGCACAGCTGATACAGCAGCTGCACCCCAAACGGAAGGGGCGGCAGCAAAATCATCAGGCTGGAAAGTGCGGCTGCTGTCCCAGCCAGCACCAGACGCAGCAATCCGCAGGGCTGCCCGCATAATACGCCGCAAGCTGCCAGCAGAATCCCGCCGATCCAGCCGTTAGTCAACAGTAAGACATCCAGATAAATCACCGTCCGCATGGCGTCACCCCTTTTCTATCATACGCTGCGACAACGGGAAATTATGTCAAAAAAGCCCTGTGCCGTAAAATTACAGCACAGGGCTTTTTATAGATTGGGATTATTTGAATTCTACAACGGTCACGCCGCTTTCGCCTTCGCCATACTGGCCCAGACGGAAACTCTTGACCTGACGGTGTCCCCGCAGGAACTTATGCAGCGCCGTGCGAAGTGCACCGGTGCCATTGCCGTGAATCAGATAGACCACCGACTGACCATTCATAATAGCCTGGTCGATAAACATATCCGCTTCGTACAAAGCTTCGTCTACCGTGTAGCCCAGCAGATTCAGCTCCATCTTGGTATTGCGCTTGACACGTTCCACACGGCCAGCGTGTCCACGGCTGTCCCCTGTATTGCGGGAGTACCGCTTCTGGGCCTTGGTCATGGGCTTTGCACCATTCTTTTGCAGCTTGTCCGGCTGCTTCAAACCAGAAAGGGGCACTTTGGTCTTGACGATACCTGCACGAACCAGCACATCGCCGTTTTTATCCGGCAAAGCCAGCACAACAGCCAGCTGGTTCATTTCTGCAACGCAGACTTCCTGTCCAACGGTAACCGACTTCAGCGGCACAAAGGTTTCCACCTTTGCGGCACGGGACTCGGTACCAGTCAGCAGTTTTTCGGTTTCCTTGCGGGCAATCTCACGGGCACGGACTGCACGCTGCTGCGCCGACAGCTTTTCGTCTTTTTGCAGCTGACGCAGCTCGTCGGTCAAATCGTAGGCCTGACGTTCTACTCGCTGCACCAGATTGCGTGCCTTTTCACGGGCAGCTTCCAGCTCCAGCTCGCCCTGCTCAATGAGAGCATCTCGCTTTTTCTCTGCGCTTTCCAGCTGATGGGCAGCTTCGTACTTCAGAGATTCGATTTCTGCCTGACTTTCCTTCAGCTGCATCTTCAAATCGTCCAGTTGGCTCAGCACAGCATCCAGACGCTTGTCGTCCGTAGACATGTGCTTGCGAGCGGTGTCGATGACATCCACCGGGATGCCCAGCTTTTCGCTAATCAGGAATGCATTAGATTTGCCCGGCACGCCTACGCTCAGTTTGTAGGTGGGACGCAGAGTTTCCACATTGAACTCGCAGCTGGCATTCACCACGCCCGGTGTTTCCAAAGCGAACACCTTCATTTCGGCGTAGTGGGTCGTTGCCAGGACCAGCGCACCGCTGCGACGCAGGGTTTCGATGATAGAAACCGCCAAAGCCGCACCTTCTACCGGGTCAGTACCGGCACCCAGTTCGTCCAGCAGTACCAGACAACCAGTGCCCGCCAGACGCAGAATCTGTGCGACCTTGGTCATGTGACCGGAGAAGGTAGACAGGCTCTGTTCGATACTCTGCTCGTCGCCAATATCCACCAGGAAATCCCGGAACACACAAATCACGCTGGACTCTGCGGCGGGAATCAAAAAGCCGCACTGAGCCATGGCACACAGCAAACCTGCGGTTTTCATGCTGACTGTCTTACCGCCGGTATTAGGGCCAGTAATCACTAAAGTGTCATAATCTTCGCCCAGAGCCAAGTCCACCGGAACACACTTTTCCCGGTCAATCAGCGGATGACGAGCACGGTCCAGATGAAAGCTGTACTTGGGGGAAACCTGCGGCATGAACGCATTCTGCTCAATGGCCAGCTTTGCCTTTGCCAGCAAAACGTCAATTTGCAGCATGGCTGCATAGCTGAACCGGAACTGGGGTTCAATTTGTGCCACCTGACTGGACAGGGCGGTCAGAATGCGTTCAATTTCCTGCGTTTCCTTGGCACGGTACTGCAAAATTTTTGCATTGGCTTCCACCACTGCCTGCGGCTCCACGAATACGGTTGCGCCGGTAGAGGAAACGTCATGGATGACACCATGTACCTCGCCTCGATATTCGCTCTTGACCGGGACAACGAAACGTCCGTTTCGCATGGAAACCACAGTTTCCTGCAAGTATTTTGCCGAGGTCGTATTGTGGATAAAGGTTTCCAGCTTGTCACGGATGCCGTTTTCCGTAGCACGAATGGCCTTGCGGATTTCCAGCAGGGTACGGCTGGCGGTATCTGCCATCTGGTCCGGAGCCAGGATAGAATCGGAAATCTGCTTTTCCAAACCGGGCTGCGGGCTGAGCGAATAGAACAGATCATCCGTCGGCAGCATATCGTGGTCGCTGGTATGATACCAGCTGGACAGGTTTTGGAAATTGCGCAACGCCCCCGCGACTTCCAGCAACTCGCCCATCGACAAAACACCGCCCTTGACGGCACGGGTGGCAATACTGTCTACCCCGTCCACACCGCCAAAGCGGGGGCTGCCCTGCTGAATCAGCAGGGTATTGATAGCATTTGTCATCTGCAAATCATAGCGGACTTCATCCACCTGATCCTTTGGCGTCAGTTCACGCATGGTTTGGGCAGCCTCACGACAAACGCAGTAGTCGGCTGCTTTTGCAATGATTTTATCCAATTCCAATGTTTTCAGACAAGAAGTTTGCATAGTATTTTTTCCTTTGCCTTAATCTAAAACTGATTTCAAAAATGAAAAACACTTTGGTACACCCTCTAAGTGCGTGAGCATGTACCGTTCCGCAGCGGCGTACAGCAGCTGTGCGCTGCGCCCCGCAATGCGGAAAGAGAAAATCTTTTTATCTTCTGCAAGGCAGATATGCCGGACCGCATGGAGTGCGCCCTGGTCCAGATTGGGCTTTCGGCCCTCTTTTGCGGCACAATCCCTGCACAGCAGCTTGCCGTCCACAGGGTCCAGAAAGAAATCCTTGCCGTCGTACACACCGCAGCCCTTGCACATCAGCAGCTGCGGCAAATAGCCGCATTCGCTGCAAACCCGCAGCTCGTACACGGCTTTGACCTGTTTTAACGGGATAGAGCCTTTCTCAGTCATATACAGACTGTTGAGCAAAAGGCGCAAGACGGTCTGGGCTTCCTCCTGTGAAGGGGTCAGCATCATAGCGATCTCGCTCATATACATCGCCAGACTCATGGCTTCCACCGACCGGGACAGTTCATGGAACACGGTCTTGATCTGGGCCTCGTCTACGATATACATACTCTTTCCCGGATACAGTGTAAACTCAGAATAGCAAAAAAGCCCACAGGCACTGAAAAGTTTATTTTTCAGCCGCAGGCTTCCTTTTGCAATGGCAGAAATCACACCGTATCTAGGCGTTAGTATGGTCAATATGCGATCCGCTTCTTTATACTTGACCTCCCGGATCACCAGCCCGGAAGTGACAATTGGATCTATCATATTATCCTTTCCTGTCAGCCTTTTTTCTTATCCTGCTTAAAGCCAAAGCTGTTCAGCAGGTATTCATTGTCCCGCCAGTCAGATTTGACCTTGACCCAGCACTGCAGGTTGACCTGGCAGCCCAGGAAATCCTCACAGTCCTTGCGTGCGGCACTGGCAATCTTTTTCAGCATGCTGCCACCCTTGCCAATGACCATGCCCTTGTGGCTTTCACGCTCGCAGTAGATGTTTACGTCAATATCGATGATGTCCCGGTCGGCACGCTCCTTGAAGCGTTCCACCACCACAGCCAGACCGTGGGGAATTTCGTCACGCATAAACAGCAGGGCCTTTTCACGGATCATCTCTGCGACCAGCTCTTTTTCCGGCATATCGGTGTAAGAGTCCTCGTCAAAATAGTGAGGGCCCTTCTGACCGTAAGCACCCAGCACCTGGAACAGCTCCTCGCAGTCCCGGTTTTCCCGGACGCTGATGGCATAGACCTCTTTGAAACGGCCCAGAGCTTTCAGCTCCTCCCGGCGGGCTTCCAGGTCCTCCGGATTCTTCACCAGGTCCAGCTTATTGATGACTGCAATAGCAGGGCCGCGGATGGCACCGATCAGGTCCTGTTCTGCTTCGTTCAGTGCGCCGTAAGGCTCAAACAGCATCATGGTAACATCCACATCCGACACGGCATCGGTAGAAGTTTTATCCATGCGCTTGCCCAGCTTGGTACGGGCACGGTGCACACCAGGGGTATCCAGCAGGACGTACTGCATCAGACCCTTGGTCACAACGCCGGTAATCCGGGTACGGGTAGTCTGGGGCTTGGATGTAACGATAGCCACCTTTTCGCCCACCAGCAGGTTGGTCAGGCTGGACTTACCCACATTGGGGCGTCCCACAACTGCCACAAAAACGGAGGATGTTTCGTAATCGTTGAGATTTTTCTTTTCCAAAGCACACCTCTTTATTTCATTTCCTTAGTCTTCTGCTACATAGCTGACTGTGCGGGGCAGACCCAGCTGCATCAGGACAGCTTCTTCCTTTTCACGCATACGGACAGCTTCTATGCCGCCGTTCTCATGGTCGTAACCCAGCAGGTGCAGCATGGAATGCACCGTCAAAAATGCCACTTCACGCTGCAGCGGATGGCCGTACAGCTCTGCCTGCTCCATTGCCCGCTCCATGCTGATGACGATATCGCCCAGCAGCTTGCAGCCATTGACTTCGTCGGTATCGTAAGCGCCGTTTTCGCCCAGAGGGAAGCTCAGCACATCCGTGGGCATAGGCTTGTTCCGGTATTCGTTGTTCAGTTCAGCGATTTTTGCGTTATCCACAAAAGTAACACTGATTTCTGCCGGGTCCGGGAAGTTTTCGTATTCCAGAACCGCATTGCAAGCACGCCGAATCAGGATGCGCAAGCCAGCAGGAACTTTAACGGTTTTTTGATCATTGGTAATCATGACTTTATTGGACATTTTCGGTTACCTCCTTTTTATTCTCTGTACGTTTGGCGTCCGCCAAATCATACGCTTTGACAATCTCCTGCACCAGACGGTGCCGGACAACATCTTTTTCAGAAAAATAAATCTGCGCAATGCCTTCTACATCCCGCAGTACTTCCAGCGCATCTACCAGACCGCTCTTGACCTTGTTGGGCAAATCGATCTGGGTAATATCGCCCGTGACAACCACATGGGAGCCATTGCCCATGCGGGTCAGGAACATTTTCATCTGTTCCGGCGTGGTATTCTGGGCCTCATCCAAAATGATGAAAGAATCATCCAGTGTGCGCCCGCGCATATATGCCAGCGGTGCTACCTCGATAACCTGCTTTTCCACCAGGCGTTCAAACACCTCGGCACCCAGCATATCAAACAGGCCGTCATACAAAGGCCGCAGATAGGGGTCTACCTTCTGTTGCAGATCACCGGGCAAAAAGCCCAGCTTCTCGCCTGCTTCCACCGCCGGGCGCGTTAAAATAATACGTTCGACATCCTTGCTTTTGAATGCTTTTACAGCCATTGCCACGGCAAGATAGGTCTTACCGGTACCCGCCGGGCCGACACCAAAGGTAATCAGGTTTTTGCGGATGGCCTGTAAATATTCTTTTTGTCCCAATGTTTTCGGGCGGATCGGCCGCCCCTTTGCGGTAACTGCAACAAAGTCATCCGTCAATTCCTTGACCCGCTTTTCTGCGCCTTTTCGTGCAAGGCTGATGCAGTACGCAACCGTCTGTTCTTCCAGCGGCGTGTGATTCTCCAGCAAGAGCAGCATGCCGTCTACTGCACGGGACGCATAGGCTACATCTTCTTCCTCGCCAGATAACTTGAGTGCGGTTCCTCGACAAACCGCAGTAACATGGAACGCATCCTCCAGCAGTCGAATATTGCGATCCCCGCTGCCGAATACCGCAGCTGCGATTTCCAGGCTGTTCAGTTCAATTCGACGCTCTGCCATAGCGTTTCTCCTTTTATATAGTCTTCATGGTCTTTTTTATTATATCACAAACTTCGACAAATGAAACTGTATATTTTGAACAAATAAGAATTTTCACAAAACAATCTATTTTGTACATAAATCAGTCACTATTCTTGCTTTATATTGGCAGTACATCACATCATTTTCTACCCGGTAGGATTCCTGTTCTTCGCAGATGGTCGCATCGCCCCATTGCTGATATAACCGGGTCAGACACTGTTCCTTCGCTTTTGCCTGAGCAAGGGTTTCTGTCAGCATGCCGGTGCAGGTTTCAACAGGCACTGTGATTTCTTCTGTGCGCATACCGGGCAAGGGCATTCCCATAAAGGTCAGTGGTTCATGCTGTGTGAGTACATAGCCCGAATCCTGTTTTGCTTTTTGGGCGAAGGTATGTCCGCCCAATGAGAGGGCCCATCGGCTTTGCAAGGGACCTGCGATTTGCTGGGCTTCATAATAGAGCGGTTGTTCGCAGGATGTTTCCCAAATCAAACACCCAGTCACCCGCCCGGATGCAAGCCCAGGTACAGGGTTTCCTTTCCGGTCCTCACGCGCAGGAGCAATCAATACATCCCCTGCTTGTACACTGTCCCCTACATTGACCAGCGGCGTACCGTTTTCCACAACGATTTTTTCAATGGTAGCCGCAGCCTTTGCCCGCAATTCTTTGGTATCCGCCGTATAGATGGGTGGCACTGGGTCTGCCGGAGCCGTTTCGATCAAGAGCCGACCTTTCTCAAAATTCAGGCTTGCCCAACCAAACCCAATTTGTTCCTTGACCAGTGCGGTTTCGCCACGCTCCAGCAAGGCTTCAGTAGAACGCACGCCCTCGCCAATGCCTTCTTGACGCAATACGGCTTCAGCAAGCTCTCGCTGGACTAGATCCATGCCATCAAAGTCAATGTGCCAGATATACTGCTGACTATACAGGATACAGATGCCCATGACGGCACACCCCAGCCAAAGGCCACTTCGTTTCCATACACGCCGAAAGCGAAAGTACAGTCCCTTCTTTTTTAAGATACGGCTTCGCCCATGGGCTTTGTGGGCGATTGCGGCGACCACACGGTATTGTTTCGCCGGGCAGAAAAAGCGCAGTTCATCGGTCCTTCGCCGCAGCTGCCGTGGGCGGATGCCTGTTTGCAGGAGCTGCTGTAAAAACGACTGTGCGGAAACGCCCTGTACTCCGCACTGAACCCAAGCCCATCGCAACATAATATTCCCCTCTATCTTTCATCAAAATACGAAAAGGTGATTTTCTCAAACTGGCCTTGCAGCAGGACACGCTTTTTTTCCAAGGCAGAAACCGTCAAATGCCGGCCTGCCACGGTAACATAACCGCGCCCGGTTTCTACGCAGACCTGGTTTTCCTCTAACAGAACGACCCGGCGGAAGTTTTCCAGCTCCATGGACTTTCCGCTCCAGTACATAGCTTCTTTTCGATAGAAGTGCCTAGGTACCTCGGCAAGGATTTGCTTTGGCTTACGTTTCTTTCTCTCTTTAGGCACGGTCCTGCCCCCTTTATGAGTCTGTGAAAGGCATAACTGCGCTTCTTTTCTATATATATTTTCCAGGGGGTGCATCTTATGAGTTTTTATAAGCAAGTTTCTCGCTTTGGCATCGCAACGCTGTTTGGTGCGTCTGTTTTTTTCGTATTTGCCCAGCCAGACATCGTTTCTTCGGTGATGGAACAGACCCTTGCCTTATGTATAGGCCCTTTGCTGGCAGCATTGTTCCCGTTTCTGGTGTTGTCCAATCTGCTTTTCATCTGCGATGCACAAACCTTGCTGGGAAAACCCTTTGCATGGATTGCCCGCATCGTGGGCATCCGAACTTCTGATGCAGGTGTCCCTGTGCTGCTGGGATGCACCGGCGGATTTGCCCCTGCCGCAGCTTCTCTCAAAACGCTGTACCAGCGTGGCATCTTGTCCGCCGGGCAATGTTCTGCACTTTTGCCGCTGTGCCTTTGCATAGGGCCTTCCTTTCTGGTGAATACGCTGGGAGCCTGTTTTCACAGTGCCGCTCTGGGATGGTGCTTATACACGGCGCAATGGATTGCCTGTCTGGTCTGCGGTGTATGCCTGCGTTTGTTCTACCATCCCAAAGACGCACCGCTGAAATGTGACACCGCCCCTGTCGAATCCGCCATGACCTTTCCGCAGGCGTTATCCAACGCATCGATTTCTTATTTGAAACTGTGCGGGTGCATTTTATTCTTTGCGTTTCTTTCCGCCGGGATGACCGCCTTTTTGCCAGGCCCTGTGGGAAAGTTCCTGTCCATGGGGCTGGAAATCAGTTCCGGCTGCGTTGCTGCGGCGCAGGTCAGCCCTTACGGTTTCTATTTGTGCAGTGCGCTGATTAGCTGTCTGAGTCTTTCTGCGCTACTGCAAATACGCACGCTGCTGCCAGCAGAGATTTCCCTTGTGCCGTTCCTGCTTGTACGCCCGCTGCACATTGGGGTTTCCCTGTTGGTAGTACATCTGTGGCTCCCCTACCTGCCTGCCCAATCGGTTTACAATAGTCTTGCCCCGGATATTTTTCTGCGCCAGCGCATCCCTGTGCTGCCTGCGGTGATTTTGTTTTTGCTGTTCTGCCGTCTGGCCGCCTTGCTTTCCCGCCTGACAAGCTGGAAATCTCCGGATTCTGTGGTATAATTTGGTATTAGGAGGTTAGGAGGAGAAAGCATATGGCTCTGTTTGGAAAAAAGGCGGGAAAACCCGGTGCCACCATTCCGCCGGCCTGTGAATATTGCTCATACGGGCAGCATGCTGCTGACCCCCGTATGATCCTTTGTGAAAAAACCGGTGTGGTTGCGCCCACCTATCACTGTCGGAAATATCAATATGACCCACTGGAGCGCATCCCCCACAGACAGCCAAAATTGCCCGATTTTTCGGTTGCGGACTTTTCTCTGGATTGAATTTCCTTTTTATGTTGACAAACGGCAAGTTTGCTAGTATAATTAGCACTGTCGTTTGACATGCTACTGTGGCTCAGCTGGTAGAGCAGCTCACTCGTAATGAGCAGGTCGTCCGTTCGAATCGGATCAGTAGCTCCAAAAGAACCGAAACACATTTGTTGCAGCTGCGCAAAAGTGTTTCGGTTTTTTTATACCCTGCTTTCCCTGTGTGTCAGCTGTGCTATAAAGTGGTATAGGCCCGCAAGCCTTGCCGATTGTGGGCGCAAAGCGCACTTTTTGCAAGGTTTTCAGCAATTCCTGATATACTCATGGGAAAACACATCTGTTATACTGGTCTGGTAATATGGAAGATTATGATTGAGCCAATCTGTGCTCTCTGGCATAACGACACGAGCAAAAGGAGAAAATACCCATGAAGCATCAAACGATTTTTGAAGGTGTAGCAACTGCGCTGATTACGCCCACCAATGCAAACGGCGTTGACTTTTCTGCGCTGAAGCGCTTAATCGACTGGCAGATTGCAGAAACCATCGATGCTCTGGTCATCTGCGGCACCACTGGTGAGGGCTCTACCCTGTCCGCAGAGGAATACGAAGCTGTTATAAAATGTGCTGTCGAAACCGCCGCCGGGCGTGTACCCATTATTGCCGGTGCAGGCTCTAACAATACCGAACACGCCATCCAGCTGGCAAAAACGGCCTGCGCTGCCGGATGCGACGCTTTGCTGTGCGTGACCCCTTATTACAATAAAACCACCCAGAATGGTCTGGTTGCGATGTACACCGCTATTGCGGACGCATCCGACAAGCCCATCATCGTGTACAATGTGCCTTCTCGCACGGGCGTGAACATCCAGCCGAGCACCTATGCAAAGCTGGCACAGCACCCCCGCATCTGCGCCATCAAAGAAGCCAGCGGCAATATCTCGCAGGTTGTGGAAACCGTGGCTAAGGTCGGCAGTGACCTGGACATTTATTCCGGCAACGACGACCAGATCGTGCCCATCATGGCCTGCGGCGGCAAGGGCGTGATTTCGGTGCTGTCCAATCTGCTGCCCCGCCAGACCGCCGAGATCTGCCGCCGTCTTGCTGCTGGTGATCTTGCCGGTGCGATGGAACTGCAAACCAAGTATCTACCCCTGATCAATGCACTGTTCTCGGAAGTGAACCCCATCCCCGTAAAGGCTGCCATGGCTGCCATGGGGTATTGCGAAGATTATCTGCGCCTGCCGCTGGTCCCGATGGAAAGTGAAAACCGTGCGGTCTTGATGCAGTGCATGCGGGATGCAGGCATCTCTGTCTAAAAAGGAGGACGTTATGAAAATTCTTGTCAATGGTGCAGGCGGCCGTATGGGTACGGTCCTGCGCAATATGATTGAAACCGGCACTCGCAACTCTGAGCTGGCTGGTGCCGTGGAAGCACAGGGCGGCGAAGGTTTTCTGCCCTCTTTGGACGCATTCACCGGAAAGGCCGACTGCATCATTGATTTTTCCAATCATGCAGCAACCAAGTCCCTGACCGATTACGCCGTGGCGCATCAGCTGCCGTTGATTATTGCTACCACCGGTCAGACTCCGGAAGAACTGGCTTTGATTGACGAAGCCGCAAAGTCGGTCCCGGTGTTCTACGCCGGAAACTTCTCTCTGGGTATTGCACTGCTCACCGAGATGGCCCGCATGGCAGCACGGCTGTTCCCCGATGCAGACATTGAAATCGTGGAGCAGCACCACAACCAGAAGCTGGATGTTCCCAGTGGAACGGCCCTGATGCTGGCACACGCTGTACAGGACGCTCGCCCTGACGCTACCCTGCTGGTAGGCCGTCACGAAAACGGCAAGCGCACCAAACAGGAAATCGGCATTCATTCTCTGCGCATGGGCAACACCGTTGGCATTCACGAAGTCATTGTGAACACCGGCACGCAGGTGCTGACCCTGAAGCACGAGGCGCAGGACCGCTCTCTGTTTGCAGAGGGTGCTCTGGCTGCCGCCGCATTCCTGGTGGACAAGCAGCCGGGAATGTATCACATTGACGACTTGGTAAATTCCATTTCTTAAAGGGAGGTTTTTGATATGCAGCAAACGATCAAACTGGGCATTGTTGGTTATGGTAACCTGGGCCGTGGCGTAGAATGTGCCATGGCACAGAACCCTGACATGGAACTGGTTGGCATCTTTACCCGCCGTGACCCCGCTTCGGTCCATCCCCAGTGTCCGGAAATTCCGGTTCTGTCCATTTCTGAACTGCCGGACTGGAAAGACCGCATTGATGTTCTGATCCTGTGCGGCGGCAGTGCAACCGACCTGCCCAAGATGACCCCCGAGCTGGCTGCCAGCTTCAACGTGGTGGACAGCTACGACAACCACAGCCAGATCCCCCAGCATTATGCAGCTGTGAACGCTGCCGCCGAAAAGGCCGGCACGCTGGCTGTGATTTCTGCCGGATGGGACCCGGGCCTGTTCTCCTTGAACCGCCTGTACGCATCCGCTGTGCTGCCCCAGGGCAAGACCTACACCTTCTGGGGCAAGGGCGTAAGCCAGGGCCACTCCGATGCCATTCGCCGCATTCCCGGCGTAGTAGACGCCCGTCAGTACACCATCCCGGTGCCGGAATCCGTTGAGCGGGTCCGCCGTGGCGAAAACCCGGTACTGACCACCCGTGAGGCTCATACTCGCCTGTGCTATGTCGTGGCAGAAGATGGTGCAGACCGTGAAATCATCGAAAACACCATCAAGACCATGCCTGCTTACTTTGCAGATTACGATACCACTGTGCATTTCATTTCCGCTGAGGAAATGAAGGCCAATCACGCAGGTCTGCCCCATGGCGGCCGTGTGATCCGCACCGGCACCACCGGCCTGCAGAACGAAAACAAGCAGACCATCGAATACCACCTGGAGCTGGACTCCAACCCCCAGTTCACGTCTGCTGTTCTGGTGGCTTGCGCCCGTGCAGTCGTTACTATGCACAAGCGCGGCGAAACCGGCTGCCGCAGCCTGCTGGACATTGCTCCCGCAGATCTGTCCCCCCTGAGCCGGGAAGAATTGATGGCACAGCTGCTGTAATTTGCACTGTGCCCCTGTCTACTGATCTTAGCTTGGAAAAGCAACGAGGTTTTTTATGGGTATGAAAGTCTTGAAATTTGGTGGAAGTTCGCTGGCAGATGCCGAGCAGTTCCGCAAGGCAGCTGCCATCATCTGTGCAGAACCGGAGCGCCGTTATGTTGTGGTTTCTGCACCGGGAAAGCGTTTTTCCGCAGATATCAAAATCACCGACCTGCTCTACCAGTGCTTTGATTTAGCAGCCAGCGGCAAAAACATCGGTTCTCTTTTTGCCAAGATCCGAAAGCGCTGCTGTGACATTGCTGCCGAACTGGGCCTGACCCTTTCGCTGGACAAGGAATTGCAGCACATTCAGGATGCCATCCAAAACCATGCCAGCCGGGATTATGCTGCCAGCCGTGGAGAATATCTGAGTGCCCGCATTCTGTCCGCTTATCTGGAGGTTCCCTTTGTGGACGCCGATTCGGTGATTTTTTTCCATGACAACGGAAAGCTGGACACGGAAAAGACCAACGAAGCACTGGCACAGGCCTTATCCGGTCTGCCCCGTGCGGTTATTCCCGGCTTTTACGGCGCCCGCCCGGATGGGTCGATTCAGACCTTTTCCCGCGGCGGCTCCGATATCACCGGCGCACTGGTAGCTCGGGCTGTCCACGCTTCGGTGTACGAAAACTGGACCGACGTTTCCGGTATTTTCATGGCTGACCCCCGCATCGTAAAGCACCCCCGCTGCATCCCGGAGATTTCCTATGAGGAAGTGGAACGGCTGGCAAGCATGGGCGCAGCCGTCCTCCATGATGAGGCGGTTTTCCCGGTACGGGAAGCACACATCCCGGTAAATATTCGTAACACAAATGCACCGGAAGCCCCCGGCACTATGATCGTGGACCGTGTGGACGATTCGCCCCGCACCAGCATGATTACCGGCGTGGCAGGACGGACCGGATTTTCCACCATTGTCATCGAGAAGATCCCCCTGCATCACAAATCTCGTTTCCAGCGCAGCGTACTGGCAATTCTGGAACAGGCCGGCCTGTCCTTTGAGCAGGTCTATATTGACGGAAACCGCTTTTCCGTGGTACTGTCCACCGCAGCCATCGAACCCTGCCGGGACCACATCATGCACTGCATTTTGCAGGACACCCAGGCAGATACGGTCACCATTGTAGACGGCATTGCGCTGCTGGGCGTAGTAGGCCAGCGCATGGAACACGCTGCCCACCGGCTCACCAATGCAGTGAACGCACAGAATTTCGACTTCTGCATGGTGAACAACAATTCTTCCGAAAATATGCTGGTCAGCGTCCGGGAATCGGATTATGTACGGGCATTCCGTGCCATTTATCGCGAGGCGGTACGCTGCTGAGAAGCTGAAATACAATCATAAAGGCAGGCTGATTTTGCGTTCAGTCTGCCTTTTTTCTGTGCTTGTGCGGGCTGGATTTCCCTATTGAATCGCCCAAGGGAAAACGCCGACAGTCACCGGCGTTTTGTGGTCAGACAGCCTGCTATTCCATCACCCAGCCTGCCGATAAAACGGTTCAGCGGCAGCATTACAGCGGATACAGGGTTCGATTTTATCTTTTCTTTTTCGCCCGGCACCACTGCTGCGGCATATCAAAAAGACGATTTTTCTGCATTTTCCGGCAAGTATTTTGGTGCTTTGCGAAAATCAAAAGTCTGTCTTTTTTCGGAAAGATTGACAATCTCTGCCGAAAGGTTATGATGGATAGTGTACGGTATCAATACTTCCACAAGGAGGGTTTTTATGGGCGGATTTTTCGGAGCAGCATCGCAGCATGACTGCGTGCTGGACTTATTTTTTGGTACAGACTATCACTCTCATCTGGGCACCAAGCGTGGTGGTCTGGCTGTTTATGGTGAGGAAGGCTTTCAGCGTGCCATCCACAACATTCAGAACTCTCCCTTCCGCACCAAGTTTGAGCGTGACGTAGAAGAACTGCACGGTCATCTGGGCATCGGCTGCATTTCCGACTTTGAGCCCCAGCCGCTTTTGGTCAACTCTCGTCTGGGCAGCTATGCCATTACGACCGTAGGCCGCATCAACAATGCGGATGCACTGGTGCAGGAGTTCTTCCAGCAGGGCCATGCTCATTTCCTGGAAATGAGCGGCACCATCATCAATCCTACCGAGATTGTATCTGCCCTGATTGACCAGAAGGACAGCTTTGTGGAAGGTCTGCAATATGCCCAGGAGAAAATCGATGGCTCTATGTCCATCCTGCTGCTGACGAAAGACGGCATTTACGCTTCTCGTGACCGGCTGGGACGTACCCCCATCATCCTTGGCAAAAAAGAGGACGCTTACTGCGTATCCTTTGAAAGCTTTGCGTTCCTGAATCTGGGCTATACCCAGTGCAAGGAGTTGGGACCCGCTGAAATCGTTTTCATTACGCCGGATGGCTACAAAACTGTTTCTGAGCCCCGCAAGGAAATGAAGATTTGTTCTTTCCTGTGGTCCTACTATGGCTATCCCACTTCTACTTATGAGGGCATCAATGTTGAGCAGATGCGTTACAACTGCGGCCGTCTGCTGGCAAAGCGGGATAACGTGGAAGTGGACAGCGTTGCCGGTGTGCCGGATTCCGGTGTGCCCCACGCAATCGGTTATGCCAACGAGGCCAACATTCCCTTTACCCGGCCTTTCATTAAATATACGCCTACCTGGCCCCGCTCCTTTATGCCTACCAGCCAGGACCAGCGCAACATGATTGCTCACATGAAGCTGATCCCTGTGACCCAGCTGATTGAGAACAAGCGCCTGCTGCTCATCGATGACTCTATCGTGCGCGGCACCCAGCTGCGGGACACCGCCGATTTCCTGTTTGATACCAACGCAAAGGAAGTCCATGCACGTCCTGCCTGCCCGCCCATCATGTTCGGCTGTAAGTATCTGAACTTCTCCCGCTCTACTTCCCCGCTGGATTTGATTGCCCGTCGGGTCATTCTGGAGCAGGAAGGCAAGGATCCTTCTATGGAGCTGTTGCAGGATTACGCTAACCCTGACAGCAAGAATTATGATGCCATGCAGGAAGGCATCCGCAAGCAGCTGGGCTTCACCACCCTGCGCTATCACCGTCTGGACGATTTGATCGAATCCATCGGTCTGCCCTCCTGCAAGCTTTGCACCTACTGCTGGAACGGCAAAGAGTAATTCCTTCGTAACAGCAGCTTTTCAAAAGCATTCACGCTCCTGCAGAAAGCGTTAACAAAAAGCAGCACCAGTTATTTTCGCTGGTGCTGCTTTTTTGCTATTTTCTACTCTCCGCAATATGGGCACAATAAAACCGGCTGCATAGTACAGCCGGTTTTATTTATGTATAGATTAGAACACCTGAATCGCGCCCTCCGGACGCACCTGCATCACATCGCAGCAGCCTGCATGGAACACGATTTCCATACGGCGGATGTAATCCTCCAACAGCGGATACGGCACAAATGCCTGAATGGTCCCAGCAAAGCCGCTGCCCTGCACCCGGTAGGCCCCCTGTGTGCCTAGAACACTTTGGGAAATAGCCAATGCCAACGGAATAGGCTGGACCCCCACGGCACAGCGAGTGTTCTGGTTGTACTCAAAGGCAGAATGTCCGCTTTCATTGATACAGTCCAAAAAGCTTTGGGTTTCACCGGCTTCCAATGCCTGATAGGCCCGCCGGGAACGCTGGCTTTCTTTGTAAAAATGTAACGCACGCAGCACCGCACGGTCGCCGCACTTCTTGCGCAAAGCGGGCATATTCTGCCACAGCTCGGTTTCCTGTGCCTGCCGCAGATTGTCACGCCCCAGTGCATTGGCCACAGATTCCATTTCGTCACGGACCTGTGCAAAGGCATCAGTCAGCTCGCTGTGGCTACATCGAGTATCGGTAATGCACAATGCGAATCCCTGAGGCAGACCACAGTTAGACAGACGCTGCACGATGGGCTTTTCTTCATTTTGCAAATCCACGCAAAGGATGCCGCCTGTGGCACAGGTCAGCGTGTCCAGCAGACCGCAGGGTTTGCCAAAATAGCGATTTTCTGCATACTGCCCAATGCGAGCCACTGCCAGTGGAGAGAACCGTGCCCCATTGTAAAAATGATTCCAAATGGTGCCCATCATGGTTTCAAATGCCGCCGAACTGGACAGCCCCGACCCACGCAGCACGTCGCTTGTGGTGTAGGCATCAAATCCGCCTACCTGACCGCCCTGCCGCTGCAACTCTACGCCAATGCCCCGAATCAAACTGGCAGAATGGGTGTTTTCCTGCTGTTGCCGGTCCTGCTGGCGCAGGTCCACGATATCCAGTTTATCAAACCCATAGGATTTTACCCGCACGATGTTGCTTTTTCTGGCTGCCGCTACCGCAATAATGTCCCGATTGACCGCCGCCGCCAGGCCGATGCCGTTTTGATGATCCGTATGGTTGCCGCACAATTCGGTTCGCCCCGGTACCGAAAAGATACGGATATCTTCCGCCGGGCCAAAGTATAGGAGGAACTGCTGTACTGCGGCTTCGTATCGCTGTCGTTGTCGCTGCAAAGACGTTTGCCCATACAAATGCACCAGTATGCGGTCCAACGCACCCTGTCGGATGTTTTGTAAAAGTTTGTTCGCAGAACTCATTTGCATTTCCTCCTATTCACTTTTATCCAAATTTTTCCTTAAAGGCATGAAAAATATAGATTTATAATACAACTTTTTGCTGCAAATTGCAATCTCTCATAGTTTGATATGTACTTTTGTTGACTTTACTGCTATACTGTAGGGGTACCTTGTGGGAGAGGATGAAGAATTATGTCAGAAGTTTACAAACAAGCGTTCAAACAAAACTATTGCGACAATATCGAATTGTCTATTTTCAATTGTGGTGTGGAAAAATGTGAGGCTGCCCATACCTGGGGCCCCGGCATTCGGGATCACTACCTGATCCATCTGGTGCTTTCTGGTAAGGGCACCTTTAAGATGAACGGCGAACAGTGGGAATTGCAGGCAGGCGATCTGTTTTTAATCAAGCCCAGTCAGCTGATCGTGTACGCTGCCGATGCCAACGAGCCTTGGGAATACTGTTGGGTTGGCTTCAACGGAGCCTGTGCTAACAAGCTGATTGCACATCTACCGTTTTCGGATGTTTCCCCGGTGCATCATGCCAAAAGCGGCAGCGCACTGAAAGAGGCCATCCTGAACATTTATAACGCCCGTGGTCTGGAGCCGCAGGACGAAGCATCCATGGTTGGCTACCTGTACCTGTTTATTGCAGAACTGATGAAGGAAAACCGGGAATCGGAGCCGCACACCACCAGCTCCGCCAGCCAGTATGTGCTGAATGCCATCAAGTACATTCAGTTCCACTATTCCCACGATATTTCCATCAATGATGTGGCAAAAAGCGTTGGCGTGTCCCGCAGCCACCTGTATCGTGTATTTATGAGCAATGTGGGCAAAAGCCCCATTGATTACCTGACCGAATACCGCATCAACGAGGCCTGCAACCTGCTGCGCAACTCCACCCTTTCCATTGCGGAAGTGGCGGTTTCGGTTGGCTTCTTCGATCAGTTTTATTTTTCCCGTGTTTTCAAAAAAGCGGTTGGTATGCCACCCAGTAAATATGTAGCATCCTTTGCTGACGACGACAACGCTGCGGCTGCCGCTCTGCCGCTTGGAGAGGAAAAAGTATGAAATCGATCCTGCGCCGTGTCCTGATTTCTCTGGTCCTTCTGCTGTTGGCAGGCGGGACCCTGTATCACTGGATGGACCCCCACAACTCTGCCAAAGGTCTGCGGGTTCATTTTCTGTACACTAAAGAGGCCGCTTATGCGGTGGACTATGACGGACTGGCGCAAGCCCTGAACGACCAGGGCATTTCCGCTACGGTACGGCAGACCCCCGGCTGGGAAAGCGAAGCCAAGCGGGCCATCCGGGACGGCATCCCTGTTTTGGTCCTTGGCATCACAGACACCCCTTGGGACAGCCAGCTGCTTGCGTATGCACAGCGAAATGGCACCACGCTGCTGTTTGTGGGGCAATATCCCGGCGATGACTACTTGGGACAATACGACAAGGCTTATTACATCGGCTCCCATCTGGAATACGCCGGTGAGTTGGCTGGGCAGCAGCTTGCCCAAGGATTTCAGGATGGCACCATCCCGGACCGCAACGGGAATCAGATTCTGGAATATCTGGTTGCCTCCCAATACCCGAAGCATCAGCTGTTCCGCCACACTTTGGCAGAATGTGAGCATCACGGCGTCTATACGCAGGACAGCCTGACGCAAATCCCGGCAAATGCGGCACTGCCTCTGGACGAGAATGGCAAGTCCATCCTGCCCGCCCACTGGAGCGAATGTATCACTGTGCCGGAGGCGATTCTGTGCGGCTCGTTGACGGAGTTGCAGGAAGTGACCGACTGGTGCGCCGAAAAAGGCTGGACAGATGTGGCACTGACCACGTTTATGAGCACCGCCCAGCAAGCTGAACAAGCCCATGCACTGGGTAGTGACTGGGTTGTGCTGTACGATGCGCAAACCATCGGAGATACGGTGCTTGCTATGATTCACAACATGGTGCAGAGCCAGTCCATGACCCATGGGCTGAACATTGCCCCCGACGAAATGGGCGCCGTCTGGCAGCCGTATCTCCTTGATTCCACCACCGAACCCAACGGCTCCGATCCAACAGCAGACGGGACGGAACCTGATGCATAAGGCAGGAGTTTTTATGTCAGTGAAAAAGAACGATATCATTTCCCTTTCCATCCAAAGCCTTTCCAGCGATGGAAACGGCGTTGGACGTTACGAAAATCAGGCTATCTTTGTGCCCGGCACCGTGCCCGGGGATGAAATTCAGGCACGCATCGTAAAGGACTGCAAGACCTACGCATTCGGCATTCTGGAAACGCTGGACAAGCCGTCCCCGGACCGGATCGACGTGGATTGCTCCGTAGCCAGTCCCTGCGGCGGATGCTGCTTCCGACAGCTGTCCTACGAAGCAGAGCTGAAAGCCAAAAAAGAATTTGTGGCCAATGCATTTGCCCGTCTGGGCGGTCTGGAGCTGCCCACTGCGGACACCCTGCCCTCCCCTGATGTGAACCGCTACCGCAACAAAGCACAGTTCCCGGTGGGTACCGATCAGAACGGACACTGCCAGACCGGTTTCTATGCCAACCGGACCCACCGCATCGTGCCCTGCGCCGACTGCAAGCTTCAGCCGGAGGTGTTCAACCAGATTGCAGCCTTCCTTTGTGAAGGATTTGACCGCTACGGTATCCCGGCTTATGACGAAATCCGTCACACCGGACTGATTCGCCACATTTTCCTGCGTCAGGGTGCCCACAGCGGTGAGATTTTGGTCTGTCTGGTGGGTGCCAGCAAGAAGGTGCCCAAGCTGCGCCCGCTGATTCAGGAACTGTGCGACGCCTTCCCTGCTGTGAAAACCGTGCTGTGGAACATCAACACCCGCAACACCAATGTGATTCTGGGTCAGGAAAACAAAGTCCTGTATGGTCCCGGCTTTATCGAGGACACCCTGTGCAATGTGCCCATTCATCTGGGCCCCATGTCTTTCTATCAGGTCAACACCCCGGCAGCCGAGCAGCTGTATCGCACCGCTGCCAGCCTTGCACAGCTTCGCCCCACCGACCTGGTGCTGGATCTGTACTGCGGCATGGGCACCATCGGACTGTCTATGGTGCAGGACTGCAAGGAAATCATCGGTGTGGAAATCGTGCCTGAGGCCATTGACGCCGCAAAGGAAAACGCTGCCCGCATGGGGCAGGAAATTGCAGACCGCTGCCGCTTTTTGTGCGCAGACGCCGGACAGGCTGCCCAGCAGCTGGCAGCCGAGCAGCTGCAGCCGGATGTGATCGTGGTGGACCCGCCCCGCAAGGGCTGTGACCAGAACACACTGGACGCCATTCTGACCATGTCCCCCCGCACGGTGGTGATGATCAGCTGCAACCCTGCTACCGCAGCCCGGGACACCCGCTATCTGGCAGACCATGGCTATCAGCCCGGCACGGTGCAGCCGGTGGACCTGTTCCCCCGCACAAAGCACGTAGAGACGGTAGTGCAGTTGTCCCAACGAAAACCGGATGATGTGATCCGAGTGGGCCTTGATCTTGACGAGCTGGATATTACCTCCGCAGAATCCAAGGCAACCTATCCAGAGCTAAAAGACTATATTCTCAACAAATACGGCTTCAAGGTTTCCAGCCTTTATATCGCACAGGTAAAACGCAAGCTGGGATTGGATGTAGGAACAAGTTTCAACCAGCCGAAATCCGAAGATGCAAAGCAACCTCAGTGCCCGCCTGAAAAGGAAGCGGCGATTGTGGAGGCACTGAAGCATTTTCAGATGATTTAATAACTTAATAGCGAAAACACGGATGATTATGCCACATGGCAATCATCCGTGTTTTGCATTATTCAAATTATATCTGATTTATGCGGTATGGAAAGTCTTTTTTAATGGAAACAGAATAATTAGCTAAAACATTTCTGTTAAACCCTTTACTAACTTTTATTATCCAACTCTTTGAAACCAGCGACTCGATCAATTTGTTGAACCATTTTCTTCATTGCGCCTACGATATCCTCCTTAGTATCTTTTGACAAAGGTTTCCGATCATAAACAGCAATAAACATTTCCTTTAGCTGAGATAATGTATAAGATTTAATAATATCATCAGATCTTGAATTTGTAAAAAGTTGAATAACGAAGTCCTCTGTATAAGAAACCTTTTCTAACTTTTTTGATTCTGTGGAAGGCTGATTGATGAGTTTTTTGATTTTTGATACTTTTATCCCTGCCAAAGTCTTTAACAAGAATTTGGTATCTTCTACCTTCTCCATTAAATCCTCATCAGATAACGATTCTGTTTGGTTCAAATAGTTGATAATTGTATTGAGTTCCTCAATCTGTTGATTTGTTATCATTATTCTATTTCTCCAATTCATTAATTCGATCTATAACGGCTCTAGAAAAGTCAGCAAAATCATTTTTTTCTTTTGACATGATCCCTTTTTCAGTGGACCTTGCAATATCAATATAATTGTTGACATTATACGGAAAAACATAAATCTCTTGTTGAGATGTCGTTACTCCCTCTTCCAAAGCCCTTTTAAAGTTCCTGTCGGCCACAGTATAATTCACCTGTCCTCTAAGCAAGTTATAAAAAATGCCGATCAGCTTGGGGCAATTGCCAAAATAATGTTTTGCTAGAATAGCATCTTCACCATTCACACAGTATTTCTTATATGTGTTATTGACTGTATGAATATAATGTATAACGCCATTTGTACTAATTTCATCCAGAACTGTAGGTATCAAATAATAATCCGACAGCAAAAAAGCGGATTGAGTAATCAAGTTACTAGACGGCGGACAATCAATTAAGATAAAGTCATATTGCGTCTTTACTGTGTCAATAAAGCCCTTCAATATTGCTAGATACGCAATATTATCCTCCATTTTAATAGCTAGCGCATCCAGTCCTTTACCAGAGTTATAGAACAGCGAGGAGGGAATGTAGTGATAAAAATCCGTATGTTTTTGAATAATTGAGTCAGGAAAATCCAACTTTAATCCTGGGTATTTTTTCAACTTCAAAATAGAAAGCTCGTATACATAGTTTAACGTATTTTCGTCAGGAAGGTCCTTTAATGTTTTTTTTGATTGAAAGTTATTTACTTGAATTTCGCTTAGTGAGCTTTGCGGATCTAAGTCAATAGTTAAAACTTTCTTCCCTGATTCAGAGAAGTGCTGTGCTAAGTTTATTGTGGTTGTAGTCTTTCCAACGCCACCTTTGTAGTTTCCAATAAAAATTATTTTACACATTCCTATCACTCCTATACATTCTTTAGCAGAAACGCATTCAATCTATTTTTCTCATCAATAATGGATTTGTAAATGTTTTTAATCCCTGCCTCTTTGGCCATGGAAATAATCAAATTTGTATCTACTTGGGATGTTCTTAAGCCAATAATGACTCCAGCAGGAACACACTCTATCATTGCAGGAAGATTCAGTTTGCAATTAGCGATCAACCGCCATTCTTCATCATATTTGTGACATTCTTTTTTTATCACACTATTACGCAATAATTCCCAAGGTTTAATTTCAATTTCTGTTTTAAATATCTGTTGAAACTGAACACCTAACTTTTTTACCATTTCCTGACCTAATAACGATTTTGCAATACCTGTCGCATCATATGGAGTATCAGAATAATAAATTGGGTATAATGATGCTCCCATCAGTTTAACACCACAGTTTTTACACTTATCAAATTTTCCACAATGTAAATTTTCAGATTGTTCCAAATCGTATATTAGAACAAA
>RCNI01000523.1_pt1 | contig 23504 bp, 19 predicted proteins | sample 2041151 | NCBI WGS metagenome assembly RCNI01 (sample SAMN09708214, study PRJNA481090) | feces metagenome | isolation source: feces | place: Antarctica: Albino Rookery | reverse complement strand
CAGCGTGTCCCCATCACCAACTACGGCATGGCCATTGCCCATCTCCACGGCATTCTCCGCCGGGCCCTCTCCCCCTTCCCCGAGCTGATGGAGAAATGACAAAGCCCCAAACATGCAGACAGCGGACAGAGAAAATTCTCTGTCCGCTGTTTTTCTCGTTTTTCCACCCAGGCCATGGGGCGGTTTTTCTACTGCATCTCGTCCAGGCTCAGGGAAAAGCTCTCCATAAAGGTGTCCAGAAAATAGTCAAGCTCCGGCAGGGCGCAGGCCTCCAGCGCCGCCCGGCACTGCTCCGCCGCCGCCCGGAACTCCAAATTCCCCGCCTTCAGCTCCTCCACACACTTGATGTAGGCGGAGAGCTTGTCCGCCGCCTTCACCAGCTGGGCCGTCTCCCCCTCCTCCCGGAGAATGGGACCGTAAATCCCCTGAAACTCCTCTGGCAGCATCTCCAAAAGCCGCTGCTGGGCCACGGCCTCCACCGCCTGATAGGCCGTGCGGATCTCCGGGTTAAAATACTTGATGGGGGTGGGCATGTCCCCGGTGAGAATTTCGCTGGCGTCGTGGTAGAGGGCGGCCACCGCCGCCGCGCCGGGGTCCACATGGCCGCCGAACTTCTCGTTGCGGATCACCGCCAGGGCATGGGCCAGCACCGCCACCTGATGGCTGTGCTCCTGGATATTCTCGGTATAACTATTGCGCATCAAAGACCAGCGGTTAATGAACCGCATCCGGGAAAGATAAGCAAAAAAGTGAAACATAACTCAGTCCTTCACCAGCTCGCCATAGAGCCGCTGTCCGTCCGTGCGGGTGATTTTCACCGGCAGCACCTGATTGTGGAGATTCTCCGCAGACGCCACGCCCACCTCCATGTAGTTGGGCGCATGGCCGGTATAGTACTGTCCGTGGGTCTGTTCAAAGAGCACCGGGTAGATCTTACCCACACACGCCTCCAGATAGGTGCGGTGCATCTGTGCTGCCACTGCCGCCGCCCGATGGGCTCGCTCCTCCCGGATGGGCATTTCGATCTGCGGCATCTTTGCCGCCGGGGTGCCCGGACGAATCGAATACGGGAACACGTGCATAGCTGCAAAGCCACAGCGCTGAAGGAAGGCCAGTGTCTCCTGGAAATCCTCCTCCGTCTCCTCAGGGAAACCGGTAATCAGGTCCGTCGTTACGGCAGGATGGTCAAAATACTGATGCAGCAGGGACACCGATTCATAGAACCGCTCTGTATTGTAGCGGCGATTCATAGCCTTCAGGGTCTTGTCACATCCACTCTGCATAGAGAGGTGGAAGTGCGGACAGAGATTGGGCAGCTTCGCCGCCCGACGGCAGAAGTCCTCCGTAATGGTACGGGGCTCCAGACTGCCCATCCGCACCCGCATATCCCCGGCAGCGGCGCAAACCTGCTCCAGAAGATCGATCAGCGTGGTGCCGTCCTTCAAATCCCGACCATAGGAAGAAATCTCGATGCCGGTAATCACGATTTCATGATACCCTTCCCGGCGCAGCTGCTCCGTCTGGGCTACCGCGGCAGCCAGCGGCTCCGAGCGCACCGGTCCCCGGGCATAGGGAATAATACAATAGGTACAGAAGTTGGTACAGCCGTCCTCCACCTTCAGCATGGCACGGGTGCGGCTCGCCATACCACCGGCAGGCAGCACCTCAAACTCCCGCCGCTTCAAGGCCTCATCCACATGGACGATGCACTGCTGCTCTGCCACCGCTTTTTCCAGCAGATCCAGAAATTCCATCCGCTGACCGGTGCCGGAAATCAAGTCGATGTCCAAGCCCTCCGCCTCTTCCGTATGGGTCTGGATATAGCAGCCGCAGGCAGCCACGACGGCTTTGGGGTTGTGCTTCCGGGCACGGCGGATCATCTGACGGGATTTCTTGTCGCTGACCGCTGTAACGGAACAGGTATTGATAATATATGCATCGGCGGTGCTCTCGAAGTCTGTCAGACTATGACCCCGACGCACCAGCTCCTGCTCCATGGCTGCCGTCTCGTATTGATTGACCTTGCAGCCCAGTGTATAAATGGCAACTCGCATTGGTTTCTCCCTTGCACTTTTATCAGAAATTGCATATAATAAATAATTGCATAATTAGACGAATTTCTCCGGATTGGAGAACCGTTATTATTTATTATAAGCGATTGCTCCGTCGGTGACAAGACCCCCGACAGAGGAAATACGCATGAAAGAGGTGCTCATCTTGCATTATCTGGATCACGCTGCCACCACTCCGATTCCCACGGCGGTGGCACAGGCTATGATGGATGTTCTGACAAATCAGTTTGGCAATCCCTCGGCTCAGTACCCCCTGGGGCAGCAGGCCAAAGGACTGGTCGAGCGTTGCCGTGCCACTGTGGCTGCGGCGCTGGGCTGTCCCAAAGATCGACTGTTTTTTACCTCCTGCGGCACGGAGAGCGATAACTGGGCCATTCAGGCCGCCGTCTGGCAGGGCCGCCACATCGGCAAGCATATTATCACCACTGCCGTGGAGCACAACGCCGTCCTGGAACCCTTAAAATTTCTCGCTCAAAATGGCTACGAGATCACCTATCTCAAGCCCGACCGCACCGGTCATATCACTGTTGAGCAGGTGGCCGATGCCCTGCGGGAGGACACCATTCTGGTTAGCATGATGCTGGTGAACAATGAAACCGGCTGCATCTTCCCCGTCAAGGAAACCGCCGCTCTCCTCCGCCAGCGTCAGAGCAAAGCCCTCCTCCACTGCGATGCTGTGCAGGGCTTCTTAAAGGTGGACTGTGACCCTGTGGGGTGGGGCGTGGACATGATGAGCCTCAGCGCCCATAAGATCGGTGGTCCCAAGGGCATTGGTGCTCTTTACATCGCTCCCAGCTTCCGCAACCCCCGTCCCCTGCTTCCCGGCGGCGGACAGGAAAGCGGTCTGCGTTCCGGCACAGAGGCCACGGCACAGATTGCCGGCTTTGCCAAGGCAGTGGAGCTGCGTCAGGAACATCTGCAAGAAACGCTGGCCCGCATGGCCGCCCTGCGTGCCGACTGTCTGGACAAGCTCCTGACCATCGACACGCTGGTAGAAGTAGCGCAGGGCGATGCCCCTCACATCCTCGCCGTCTCCCTGCCCGGCTATCCCAGTGCCAACATCGTCAGTGATCTGGGTTCCCGGAATATCTGCATCTCCGCCGGCTCCGCCTGCCATAAGGGTAAGGCCAGCCATGTGGTTTCCGCGCTGGGCCTTCCCAAGCGCACCGCCGCCGGCGTCCTCCGTATCTCCTTTGGTCCTGAGACCACGGAAGAGGACATCGACGCTCTGGTCGCCGCTCTGCGGGAACACAAAGAACAGCGCTTCCCCATGCTATAAAGCGCAAGATACTTATCTAAAAATTCATTATATTGAGGTAACCACTATGTTGCAAACGCTGAAACGCCCTCCAGCCTTCTACCGGCAGCTCTGGCATTTAAGCCTGCCGATTGCCTTGCAGAATCTGATTACCTTTTCCCTGGGACTGATCGACACCTTCATGGTCAGTCAGCTGGGCAACGAAGAAATGGCCGCCGTCACCGCCGCCAACATCCCGGTCTTTATTATGACCAGTCTGGTCTTTGGTCTGCAAAGCGGCCTGGGCATCCTCGTCAGCCAGTATTGGGGGAAACGGGATGTCCGGAACATCAACCGCGCCATGGGTGTGGCCGCCGGGATCGGCGGCGGCATCATGCTGCTCCTCTCTCTGGTCTTTTTCTTTTTCCCCGTGGCGGTGATGGATCTCCTCAGCAACCGCCATGCGCTGAGTCTGCTGGGCGCTCCGTATCTCAAGTGGATCGGCTTCGCCTTCCTTTGCAATATGCTCTCCTCCATCTATGTCAGCGCCCAGCGCAGTATCGGCAATCCCCATTTCGGTATGCTGCTCTTTGCGTTCTCCACGGTGCTGAATACCCTCTTCAACTATGTGCTGATCTTCGGCAAGTTGGGTTTCCCTGCTTTGGGGGTGGAAGGTGCCGCTGTCGCCACCCTGCTCTCCCGCATCGTGGAGCTGGTCATCTGCGTGATTTCCGCTCTGCGCGGCAAACGCATCCCGCTGGATTTTGCCTGTCTCTTCCGCCCCGGTGGAGAGATGCTGCGGCGCTTCCTGCGTTACTCCTCCACGGTGGTTCTCAGCGAGACATTGTGGGGCTTTGGCAACTCCATGATGACCGTGATCCTGGGCTATACCCACAACTCGGTGGATATGTTGGCCGCCAATGCCATCATGGGCAATCTGAGCCGCCTATTTCTGGTACTCTGCTCCGGTTTGGGGTCTGCCACATCGGTCATGGTGGGCAATGCCATCGGTGAGGAGCAGGACCATGCAGAAGTCCAGTCTTTGGCCGAAGGGCTGCTGCTCTTCTCCGTGCTGGTGGGCGTCATACTCAGTGCCGTCTCCCTTCTTCTGCTCCCCACGCTGTTTTGCCCTGTCGTTTTCCCACTCTTCCAGCTGTACGGAGAAGCTGCCAGCATCGCCACAGCGCTGGCGGTGGCTAACTTCCTGGCTATCCCCATCAACGCCTGTGCCATTTCCGGCATCACCGGTGTCCTGTGGGCTGGCGGCGATGTGACACGGGCCATGATTTCTGATGTCACGCCCCAGTGGGTGCTGGCCATCCCGCTGACGGCGCTGACGGCCCTGGTGCTGCAATCCAACGGCTGGGTCATCGCCTTTGCCATGCAGACGGACGGGCTATTGAAAGTCCCGCTGTGTCTGTCCCGGATCCACTCCCGAAAATGGATTCATGACGTCACCGTTTCTAAGGAGGAACTATGAGTTTATTTCGCTGTCCCCTGTGCCAGTTACCACTGACACGAGATGAAAAAACCTATCACTGCCCCAACGGCCACAGCTTTGACATTGCCGCTCAGGGCTATACCCATCTGCTGCCGGTCAATCAGAAGAATTCCAAGATGCCCGGCGACGACAAGGGCATGGCTGCCGCCCGCAGCGCCTTTCTCAATCAAGGCTACTACGAACCCCTGCGGCAGGCGCTGTGTCAGCTGTCCGTAGAGCTGACCGGCGACCATGTACAGGTACTGGATACCGGCTGTGGCGAAGGCTACTACACCAGTGGGATCTATCATGCTCTGCTGGATGCCGGAAAGCAGGTGTCCATGGCAGGCACGGATATCTCCAAGTTCATTCTCCGTCGAGCTGCCAAGCGGGAAAAGGAGATTGAGTTTGCCGTGGCATCCTCCTACCATCTGCCCCTTCCTGACGAAAGCATCCACCTGCTGATCAACTGCTTCTCGCCGTTGGCATTGGAGGAATTTCGCCGTATTCTGGTTCCGGGCGGTCGCTTCTTGTATGTTGTTCCCTCTCCCCGTCATCTCTGGCAGATGAAGGAGGTTCTCTACGAAAACCCCTATCTCAACGAGGAGAAGCTGACCCCCTACGAGGGCTTCCGCTATCTGAAAGTGCAATCCGTGCGGGACACCATCCATGTGGTGGGCCAGGAGAATATCCACGCCCTGTTCCAGATGACCCCCTACTACTGGAACACCCCCAAGGCGGGCTGCGATCGCCTCGCCGCCTTAGAGGCGCTGGACACAGAGATTGCCTTCGACATTCATGTGTTTGAAAAAGAATAACCGTCTCTCGATGATGAATGAATAAACAAAAGCACTGCATCTTGCGATGCAGTGCTTTTTTCTTTTCCGCCGATTTTGCACCGGGCGGTGTAAAACGGCTGTACTTGTCACGCAAGACGGGGTTGTTCGCCTCAATGCCTAAAAAAGAGCGTATCGGTTGTCCGATACGCTCTTTTATTGATATAGGATTACTTCTTGCGGTGCGTTGCCTTCATACGCTTCTCGTGGTTCAGAATCGTCTTGCGGATACGCAGGTTCTCGGGAGTCACTTCCAGCAGCTCATCGTCTGCCAGGAACTCCAGGCACTGCTCCAGGCTCAGCTTGCGGGGAGGTACCAGGCGCAGGGCCTCGTCACTACCAGCAGCACGCATATTGGTCATCTGCTTCTTCTTGCAGACGTTGACGGTGATATCCTCCTGCTTGGGGGACACACCCACGACCATGCCCTCGTACACCTTGACGCCGGGCCCGATGAACATCTGGCCACGCTCCTGTGCGTTGAACAGGCCGTAGGTCACGGACTCGCCAGTCTCGAAGGAAACCAGAGAACCGGTGTTGCGGCGGCTCAGCTCACCCTTATAAGGAGCATAGCTGTCAAACACGGAAGCCATGATACCTTCACCCTTGGTATCGGTCATGAACTCATTACGATAGCCAAAGAGGCCACGGGCAGGAATCAGGAACTCGATCTTCATGCGGTTGCCCACAGGATTCATCTCCACCAGATCTGCCTTGCGGGAACCCAGCTTCTCGATCACAGCGCCCACAGCATCCGAGGGGACATCCACCACCAAACGCTCGATGGGCTCGCAGCGCTTGCCGTCGATCTCCTGATACAGAACACGAGGGGGAGATACCTGGAACTCATAGCCTTCACGGCGCATGGTCTCAATCAGAATCGACAGGGACATCTCACCACGGCCAGCCACGTTGAAGGCATCGGAAGCACCATCAATTTCGGTGACACGCAGAGAAACATCCTTCAGGGTCTCACGGAACAGACGCTCACGCAGCTGGCGGGAGGTCACAAACTTGCCCTCACGGCCGGCATAGGGAGAATCATTGATGGAGAAGGTCATTTCCACGGTGGGGGCGGAAATCTTCACAAAAGGAAGGGCCTCCACGCAGGAAGGATCGCAGATGGTATCACCGATGGTAATATCACCGATACCACTCAGAGCGATGATGTTGCCGGCGGTGGACTCGGTCACAGGCTTCTTGCCCAGACCGTCAAATTCGTACAGGCTGACCGCCTTGGCCTTCTTGGCAGGCGCATCGGGATCATGGTAGTTGCACACGGCAATCTCCTGATTCTGCTTCAGGGTACCGCGCTCGATACGGCCAATGGCAATCCGGCCCACAAACTCGTTATAGTCGATGGCAGATACCAGCAGCTGGAAAGGCTCGTCCACATTGGCCTCGGGAGCCGGGATATAGTCGATGATGGTGTCAAACAGGGGCTTCAGATCCGTGCCCAGCTCATCGGGGGAGTAGGAAGCAATACCCTGACGGGCAGAGCAGAACAGCATGGGGGAATCCAGCTGCTCATCGGTGGCATCCAGATCCAGCAGCAGCTCCAGCACCTCATCAATAACCTCGTGAATACGCTGATCGGGGCGGTCGATCTTGTTGACCACAACAATGACCCGGTGACCCAGTTCCAGTGCACGGGACAGCACAAAACGGGTCTGGGGCATGGGGCCCTCTGCGGCATCGACCAGCAGGATCACGCCGTTGACCATCTTCAGGATACGCTCCACCTCGCCGCCGAAGTCGGCATGGCCCGGGGTATCCACAATGTTGATTTTCGTGTCGCCATACTGAATGGCCGTGTTCTTGGCCAGAATGGTAATACCGCGCTCACGCTCCAGATCATTGGAGTCCATCACACGATCCACCGTCTCCTGGTTCTCACGGTAAGCACCGCCCTGCTTCAGCATTTCGTCCACCATGGTGGTCTTACCATGGTCAACGTGAGCGATGATGGCTACGTTGCGTAACTTTTCGTTTTTCATCTCTATCGTCTCCTCTGCACCCTTTTTCTGCATTTTCTGCCAGGTGCAAGTATTTTATCTTTTGGATATTAAAAATGCTCTAACTTTGCTATTATAGTCGCTTATTGGCCGGATTGCAAGGCTTTCCCCAATTTTTGTATCGGCAACATTGACAAAATAGCGTTTCAAGGGTAAAATACTAAATATCTGTGACGCATTTTTCTGTATCCCCGCTTGTTGGCTTCGCACAGATGCGTCTGCTTTTCTTTCCAGCAGCGCCGGACGGTACCTTTTTTCTCAGGCAAAAGCCGTTCGTAACCATTATTTAATCATAGATCTGCCCCTGTAGCTCAGTTGTATAGAGCGACCGCCTCCTAAGCGGTAGGCCACCAGTTAGAGTCTGGTCAGGGGTGCCACTTGTAGGGAAAAGCCTATTGGGGGCTTTTCCCTGTTTTTATATCCATTTATTTTTTTCGGTGTACGATGGGACGCGGCATCAGCCTTTGTGTTGCAAAAGTGCATCGATAGATATTGAGTGGCTCGTGGTGCTTTTATTTGAACGCGTGATGTGGTTTCGAACAGGTTTCAAATTCTTATTTTTCCTGTGCATATAGTTTCGCACACGGCTGTCTCATCTCATAAACGCAAAGACTCCTACCTGTCGGGCAGTTCCTACTATCCGGCTGCTAGGAGTCTTTCTTTATTATATAGGAAGGACAAGACCGATGGTTAAAAATCGAATAACATCAGTTTACAAGAGGAATGGTTTCGACCGTTCCTCTTTTTATATGCTTTGCTCTCAGCCATAATCTGATCTGCCGTGAAAAGCTCCTCCAAGACATCCCCATACTGCCCAATAACTTCGCAGATTGTGTTACTGGCATGACCTCTAAAATACGTTGTCAAACTCGCCAGCATTCTTTCCGTTTCTCGCTGCAAACCTTGCAGGGTTAACCGTCCTTCTCCCACCTACATCGTAGATCACTGTCGCTGCCTCCTATGTCCTATTCCCCCAACAAATTGCTCGTTTTGACAAAATATCCAAGATTTCTTGGTCAGCTCAACAGTTTTTTCCTCAAGTACATCCTATCAGTTGACAAATTTGACGAAGGCCTGTATAATCTAATAAAAATAGAACAAGGTTCTAGTAAGCAGAACAACAATTTGCTTTCACACTCCACCAGCCGTCATTCTCTTGATGGTTCCTTCCTCTGCGAATAGGCCGCTGTTCTATTTTCCTAACTTCTCTTCCTGCGTGATTGCAGAATGAAAGTGACATAAATTATATATATGGAGGTAGTGTAAAATGAGTTTTTCTGTTCGAATGAGCCGTGTTAAGGCATCCGGCATCCGTGCGGTGCAGAAACGAATTGCAGCAAAGCAGGGCGGCGTAATTTCTTTTGCCGCCGGTCTGCCCGATCCTGACCTCTACCCTTTGGCTGATCTGACTGCTGCCGCTGACAAGCTGCTGGCAGAAGATGGCCGCGCTGCTTTCTCCTATGGCATGACTAAGGGCTATGGCCCTCTGCTGGATATCCTTGTTGAGCGTATGAAGAAAAAGGAAGGTGTCACTTGCACCAGAGAGAATTTGGTTGTGACCACCGGTTCTCAGCAGGGTCTGGGCCTGGTTGCCATGATGTTCCTTGATGAGGGCGATGTCGTTATCGCCGAGAATCCCAGCTACTTAGGTGCTATCAATGCCTGTCGTCCCTACGGTGTTTCCTTCAAGGGCGTGGACACAGATGACGATGGTATCGTTGTGGAAGATCTGGAGCGCGTGCTGAAAGAAACGCCCAAGGCCAAGATGATTTATGTCATTCCCAACTTCCAGAATCCTACCGGCAAAGCCTGGTCTTTGGAACGCCGTAAGCACTTCATGGAGGTCGTCTCCAAGTACGATGTGGCCGTTGTGGAAGATAATCCCTATGGTGAAATTCGCTTTAAGGGCGAACCTCTGCCCTCCTTGAAGTCTCTGGATACGAAGGGTCAGGTCGTCTATCTGGGCTCTTTCTCCAAGATCCTCAGCCCCGGTATCCGTGTTGCCTGGATGTGCGCCTCTCCTGAAGTTGCCGCTATGGCCGAGGAACTGAAGGAAACGCTGGATCTCCAAAGCCCTGAGTTCACGCAGATGCTGGTGACCTACTATCTGAAGATGTTCGATGTGGATGCCCATATTGAAGAAATTCAGGCCGCATATAAAGTCCGCTGTGAGCTGATGCTGGATATGATTTCCAAGCACTTCCCCGCTTCTGTGAAATATACCAAGCCTGAGGGCGGTATGTTCCTGTGGCTGGAACTGCCTGAGGAGTTGGATGCCGACGTCATCCTGAATGACGCCATTGAAGCCGGTGTCGCCTATGTGCCTGGTGAATCTTTCTTCGCCAATGACGGCCCCAAGAATACGATCCGCATGAACTTTACCACCGTCTCGGACGAGCAGATCAAGAAGGGCATTGAAATTCTGGGCGAAGTTTTCAAGAAGCACATGAAGTAAGCTTTTATCCAACCAGAAGATACAGGAATGGCACCCCATTTGTTAGGCAGTATCCTATACTATCTAACAGGTGGGGTGCTTTTATCGTTGACCTCCGGCTTTTATTAAGAGGAAAGGATGTGCGTATTGTGAGCGTAAAAGAAACCATTCTGACTGCCGTAGACCGTGACCGCGAGAAAACCATCGCTCTGGCCAAATGGCTGTTTGAACACCCGGAAATTGCTCTGGAGGAAAAGGAGAGCTGTAAGGCTGTTGCCCAATATATGCAGAACGCCGGGTTTAACGTAGAGATGAATGTCGCCAACGTCCCCCACTCCTTTAAGGCCACCAAAAAGCAGGGAAACAGCGGGGCGCGAATTGCTATTTTAGCTGAATACGATGCCCTGCCCGGTCTGGGACACGCCTGCGGCCACCATCTGATTGCCGCCATGTCCGCCGCTGCCGGTGTTGCTCTGGCGGAGGCCCTGCACACATATCCCGGTGAGGTGACCGTCTTTGGCACACCGGCCGAGGAAACCGGTGACGGCAAGGCCAGCATGACGGATGCCGGTGTCTTTGATGGCTACGATGCCGCTCTGGAAATCCACCCCAACAACACCACCGTGATTTACCCGCCTTTCATCGGCATCGGCGGCAATGACTACACCTTCCACGGCCGCACATCCCACGCCGGTGTCAGCCCTTTCCAAGGCGTCAACGCCTGCGACGCCGTGGTGCTGTTCTTCACTGCCATTGGCCTGCTCCGCCAGCAGCTGGTGGACGGTACCCGTGTCCATGGCATCATTCAGGAAGCCGGCACCGCCGCCAACGCCATCCCCGGTTTAAGCCGGGCACGGGTGGAATTCCGGTCGGATGACACCGCTTATTTCAACCGTCTGGTGGAACGCATCAACCAGTGTGCAGAGGGCGCTGCGCTGGCCACCGGCTGCACCGTCGAATACCACCCCTTCGAGCCTACCTGCTACAATCTGGATCACAGCACCGTTATTGGTAATCGGATCCTGGCCCATTTCAAGGAGCTGGGTGTGGACAACATCGCTCTGGACAGCAAAGACCGCGGCAGCTCTGACATCGGAAATGTCAGCCAGGTAATCCCCTGCATCCAGCCCATGCTCTGCGTCACCGAGGCGTGCAGTTCCACCATCCACACCGCAGAATTCCGTGACCGCACGCTGCTCCCCTTTGCCCAGGACCGGACCATTCTGGGGGCCAAAGCACTCGCTCTGACCGGACTGGATCTTCTGTCCGATCCCGAACTGGTCAAACGGGCCAGAAAAGAGTTGGATGACCGCCGCAGTGGCAAATAGTTCTTCTCTCCCAGCTGAAAAAGCGCTCTGCCGGATTCTCCGGCAGAGCGCTTTTCTTTCCGCAGCAACGCCCCCGGAACCGCCAGATTCCGAGGGCGCGGTTGATCGCTTTTTGCGGTACGCTGCTTACTCTTCCATGACACCCATCTTCTCGTCGAAAATCAGTTCGGGTTCCACGCTCTTCTGCAACTCCTCCCGAGTCACGCCGGGATACATGGAAACCACATGAACACGACCGTCCCGAATCTCCAGGATGCACTTCTCCGTGACCACCGTACTGACCCGCTTGAGGGCCGTCAGCGGCAGCGTGCACCGCTTCATGATCTTCGGCTCCCCCTTCTTATTGCACAGCTGCATGGCAACAACGACCTTTTTGGCACCGCTGATGATATCCATGCCGCCGCCCATACCGCTGACCATCACACCGGGGATCATCCAGTTGGCGATGCTCCCCTCTTCGTCCACCTGCATGGCACCCAGAACCGTCATATCCAAGTGTCCGCCGCGGGACATGGCAAACGAGGTGCAGATGTCAAAGTTGCAGGCGCCGGGCATCAGGATGGCAGGATCGCTGCACGCATCGGTCAGATCCTTGTGACCGGTACGGTAGTCGGTTTTATCGCCCCGATGGGCCTCTTCCCACTGCAGAAACGTCTCTGCATCGTCAAAAATGCCCTTGGTACCCAGATTTCCGGCCAAACCGGCAGAACCATTCTCTCCGTGAAGGATCACCGTCTTGCCTTCCGGTATGTAGTTACTGACCAGGCTGGGAATACCTACGCCCAAGTTCACAAAGCTTCCGTCTGCAATCAATGGTGCCACGTTTTTGGCAATAATCTCACGATAGCTACTCATTACAGCACCACCTCCTTACACTCTACTACATAGTCGACGAACACACCGGGCAGCTGCACCTGATCCGGTTCAATCTCGCCGACTCCCACGACTTCCTCCGCCTCCAAAACGACGATATCCGCAGCCGTGGCCATCACGGAGTTAAAGTTGTTGCCTGTGTACTTAAAGATAGCATTACCATAAGGGTCCGCTTTATAGGCCTTAACAAAGGCAACATTGGCACGCAGAGGCAGCTCCAGCAGGTACTTTTCCCCGTTGATGATCTTCGTCTCTTTCCCCTCTTCGACCAGCGTACCCACACCGGTCTTAGTATAAAAACCACCCAGGCCACTGCCGCCAGCGCGAATCCGGTCGGCCAGGGTCCCCATGGGAATAAATTCGACATCCAGCTTGCCATCCAGATACATCCTGCCTACTTGCGGGTTCATTCCCAGGAAACAACACTTGATGGCAGAAACCTGGCCATTCTCAATCAGGGAATTGAAGGTCTGACTAAAGCCGCGGGCTGTACACCCGGCGTCATCTGCAATCACATGAAGATCATGCACAGAAGTCTTGGACAGGGCCGCGATTAGATTGCGGGGAGAGCCTACGTGCTCAAACCCGCCAAACATGATCGTGTCACCACTTTTAACGACGGACACCGCCTTTTCAATATCGACTACCTTATTCATTCTTTCCTACCTTTCTGTTTCCAAACGGAAGTTTTAGCAGGCCCGCCTTTTGGTCCTGTTTGTTCCAAAAGGCGGGCTTGCTCCTCAGTGCACACACAAAACACTCGCTTTGAAAATTAGACTTGTAGTTCTAGCCTCAGCTAGCAGTGGCAGCCTCCGCAGCCTTACGCTTTTTGGCACCGCGGATAATAATCAGCGCGGCGACGATACCAACGCACAGGATGACTGCCTGATAAATGAACATGAGGTTATAGGCACCGTTTCCATAGTTATCCATCCAGTGACCGAACAGGGCGAACTGGAAAACATCGGGAGAGAAGCCGATGACGGCGGCCACGCCAATGGTCGAACCGCTGATCTCAACAGGGACACCTGCCTCGCCCATGGTGGCATACTGTGCACCACGACCGATAAACACCAGCAGAGCAACACCCAAAACAATCACATTCAGCATGGTCATGCTCACGCTCTTGTTGGGCATCATCATATACACCAGACCGGCGATACCCAAGATGTACACAGGAATCAGCACCTTACTGGGAGATTTCAGCTTATCGGCCAGCAGACCGCCCACAGGAGCACCCACCAGCTGGGCACCGTAGTTACGGGCAATCGCCATCCAACCGGCACTCGTTACAGCAACGCCCATCACATCAGAGAAGTAGGGGGTGAAGTATGTAGCGGTGCAGCGGAAAGAATACAGAGAGAAGATGGTCATAGCCACCAACCAGGTTGCCGGTCTGGTGATGATCTTCGCAAAGTCGCGGAAGAAGTTGTTCTTCTCCTTCGTCTCCGCCTCTGCGTGGTTCTTCTTGGGGTTGGGCAGCAGCACCCAGATCAGGGCTGCCAGGATGAAAGAGATAATGGCATTGGCAATAATCGTTGCCTTCAGGCCAAAGACACCGGCACCGAAGTGGCCAAACACAAACATCATGATGGCACTGATGACAATGTTGAACAGGCCGATGAAGGTTTCATTAAACCCGAAGATTTTACCTTCGTTCTCCGGGGAACACAGATCACGCAGGATCTTGATATGCGTGGGATAGTTCAGCAGCAGCGTGGCGACGGCAAAACCGATATAGACCACCACGGCCGTACCATAACTGGGGAAAAAGGCAAGCACAAGAGCAAATACGCCATTCAGTGCCACAGAAAGCACATACAGCACCTTATAGTTGAACTTATCGGCCAGCCAGCCGCCTACCGGGCATCCAAAAATATTACCCAGGCCAAAGATTGACATCAACAGGCCGGTCTGCGTGTTGGTCGCGTGCAGGAATTCTCGAAGGTCACTATAAAATGTAAACTGGAGGAGCTCCACCAGATACACAACAGCCCAACAAGCACCCAACGTCAGCAATGTTGCGATAAATTTCACGTTCGATTGGCTTTTACTATTCATGTTAATTTCCCTTCCTCTCTTTTTTGGATTTTCATTTACTACAAGTGGATCGATCAATCCACCAAATCCCTCGGATCGACTTGACTTCGCTTGTAAATCGTTGCGCCCGACAAGGCAAATCCAATCGCCACAATCGGATTGACCAAGTTAAAGAAGCACCATGGTAAGTAATCCACCGTGGCCACACCCATATAGGTGCTCATAGCCACAGCACAAGTGGTCCACGGAATCAGCGGGGCAGAGATACTGCCGAAATCCTCCAGAGTTCTGGAGAGGTTCTGTGGGGCAAGATCTCTCTTCTTGTATTCCTCGCGGTACATCTTTCCCGTCAGAAGAATGGACAGGTACTGCTCACCGCAGACCAGATTGATTATGAATGCGGTAAAGCCAGTGGCACAGATCAAGCTCACGGTATTCTTGGCTACCTTGAGAATGTTTGTACTGATGCACTCCAGCATACCCGATTGTGCCATCACTCCGCCGAAACTCAAGGAACACAGAATCAGCGAAACCGTCCACATCATCCCTTGCAGGCCGCCGCCGCTGAGCAGCTGGTCCAGCACCTCATTTCCAGTCTGTGCGGTGATGCCATATTGGAGCAGATGACCGATTTCTGCCACATCCATTCCCTGAAACGCCACAGCACAGATGAGCCCCAAAAGTACACTGGCCATCAAACCAGGAATCGCCGGGATCTTAAAAACGATCAAAATAATCAGGAACAGCACCGGCAGCAACAGCCACGGAGAAATATGAAAGTTTGCCGCCAGCGCTGCCATCATCATGTCCACGGAATGATCCATGGGTTTGTCGCTGACAAACCAAAGGTTCGCAATGGCATATCCCACGAGGGCAATGACATAGCTGACACTTGTGGTATACATCATATGGCGAATATGGGCAAACAGCGTTGTACCGGCCATACTGGGTGCCAAGTTGGTCGTATCGGAAAACGGTGATACCTTATCGCCAAAGTATGCACCCGACACCACGCATCCCGCTGTTACCGGCGCTGGAATACCCATACCGCATCCGATACCTACCATAGCAACGCCAATGGTTCCTGCCGTCGTCCACGAACTGCCCGTAGCAGTTCCCAAGATGGAACAAACCAGCATACAGGTCACCAGGAAGAAGCGCGGCGACAGAATTTTCAACCCGTAATAGATCAAGTTAGGGACAATGCCACCGGCAATCCACGACGCAACGATCATTCCAATCATACAAGCAATAATAATCGCCTGTAATGCACTTGTGATGGATTCAATGATTCCTTTTTCGATATCTTCCCACCGATTATGCAGGATGGTAACCGATACCACCGCAGCTACAACCGTAGCCGCCAGCAAAGGAATGTGAATATCCATCTTAAATCGCTTACTCGTAAGCGAGAGAACCAAAAGGACAAGTACCACAACAATCGGTATCAGTGACACCGGTAATGTAGCCCGTTTACTTTCTGTTCGTCCGGAACCCTCCATAAACTCTTCACCTATTCCCTTTCTTTCTATTGCCGGTCAAGCGAGGCTCTCTTGCAGTCGAAATTCAGTTCCCCCGAACTTCAAGATATTGCCTCAACCGAAATACATCCTTCTTTCTACTACCTCCAGCGTTGTGATGAGCGTTGGTCCGAAATTGTTCTGCTAGTTGGAACATAGTTCTAATTTACACACAGTGTATCATCATTTCAGAACATTGTCAACGACATCCCTGCCCCATATCGCTTTATCGTATGCACTTCTTGTCTTTTTGCTCTTATTTTCCTGCTGAAATAGATGCTTTTATCGTTGTTTTTGACGAAAAATGTCTTCTTAAAATAATTTTGCTGTTTTTGCTACCGCAAATATATACAAAAAAACTCCTATTTTTCGGCTTGACTTTGTATTTTTTTCATGCTAGTATTTCTATTAGCCAGAATCGAGTTCTACTTAGCAGAACAAAGACACATTTTAATGTCACCTAAAACATGCGAAAGGAAGGTTGTTCCATGGAAAAGATCAAGTTGAGCACTGAGCGGTGCAAGGGCTGCTACCTTTGTATTGCAAATTGTAAGTTAGGTGCCCTCAGCCTTGCAGACGAAGTAAACTGCAAGGGTGTGATTCCGGTCAAGGTAGATCAGGACAAATGTGTGCAATGTGGCTCTTGCTATGCCATGTGTCCCGATCTTGTGTTTGAAATTCTTTAACAAAGGAAGGAGAGCTTGCAGCTATGGAAAAAAAGATCATGAAAGGCAATGAGGCCCTGGCCGAAGGCGCAATCCGTGGCGGATGTCGTTTCTTCGCCGGTTATCCCATCACTCCTCAGTCCGAGGTTCTGGAGTGGATGGCTAAGCGTCAGCCTGAAGTAGGCGGTACTTTTATTCAGGGCGAGTCTGAAATTGCCAGCGTTAATATGTGCTTTGCCGCCAGAGCGTTGGGCGCTCGTTCCTTTACTTCCACCTCCGGCCCTGGCTTCTCTCTTTATCAGGAAGGCATCGCCTATTGGGTTTCCGCAGGTATGCCCTGCGTCACCGCTTGCGTGCAGCGTTTCGGTATCGGCGACGGCTTCATCTGTGCCGGTCAGGATAACTACTGGCAGGCCGTTAAGGGCGGCGGTAACGGTGACTATCACCTCATTACACTGGCCCCCAACTCCGTTCAGGAGAACATGGATATGGCTTATGAATCCTTTGAGCTGGCTGAAAAGTGGATGCACCCCGTACTGATCCTCTCGGATGGTACGATCGGTCAGATGATGGAGCCCTGTGAGATCCGTCCTTACAAGGAATACGATATCAACCAGCCTTGGGCCTGCCAGGGCTGCAAGCCCGGCGAGGAAAACAAGGTCATCACCGATATTACATATTTCCAGGATATTGACGAGTGGAACGCCGGCTACATTAAGAAAATGCGTGAAATCAGCGAAAACGAGCAGCGCTGGGAGAGCATCTGCGTAGAAGACGCCGACGTTGTTCTGGTTGCTTACGGTATCTCTTCCCGTGTCGCTGAAGGTGCCGTGAACAAGGCCCGCAAAGAAGGCTTCCGTCTCGGCTTGATCCGTCCCATCACCCTGTGGCCCTATCCTCGCAAGGCATTCGAGGAAATCCCCGACACTTGCCGCGGTGTCGTGACCGTCGAGGTCAACATGATGGGCCAGATGCGTGAGGACGTAATCCTGACTGTCAAGGGTAAGTATCCCACCTTTGCTCTGACCACCAACCAGAGAGTGGCCAAGGTGGACCAGGTCATCGCCTTTGCCCGCGATGTCTATGACGGCAAGGTAAAAGAAGAGGAGGTATTCTAAAATGGCACCTAGAAAAGCACCTGAGTTGATGTACTGCGAAAACCGGTTCTGCGCCGGTTGCGGACATTCCCTGTTTGACCGTATTCTGGGTGAGGTGCTCACCGAGATGGATATCGTCGGCGATACCATTATGTGTTCCGACATCGGTTGTAACCACCAGTTCCAGTTTTGCATGAGACTGGACACCATTGTTCCCCCTCACGGCAAGATGTGCGCTGCACTGACTGCTCAGAAGCGGGTACGTCCCGACAAGTACGCCATTTCCATCGCCGGCGACGGCGGTGCTTACGCCATTGGTCTGGGCGAAACCATGGCTGCTGCCACTCGTAACGAGAACGTCACCATGTTCGTTATGAACAACACTGTGTTCGCTATGACCGGCGGCCAGATGGCTCCTACCACCATGATTGGTCAGAAAACCGCTTCTACCCCTCTGGGCAGAGATGTGGCACGCAACGGCGAAGATTTTGATGTACTGCAAGTAATGAAGAATCTGGATATCGCTTATCTGGCCCGTACTACTATTACCAATCCCGGTAACGTTGCCAAGACCAAGAAGATGGTCCGCAAGGCCATTGAAAAGCAGCGGGATCACAAGGGCTTCTCCCTGGTGGAGGTCCTGGTTCCCTGCCCCACCAACTGGGGAATGACTCCTCCCGATGCTATGAAGCACATTGACGAGGTCATTTCCAAGCGCTTCACTCTGGGTGAAGTCATCGATAAATAAGGGGGAAAACACAATGTTAGAGAGTATCGTATGTGCCGGACTGGGTGGCCAGGGTGTTCTGACTGCCGGCAAGATCTTTATGTACGCTGCTGCAAAGCGGGACCTCTATGTGACTTGGTTCCCCGCATACGGCAACGAGATGCGCGGCGGTTCTGCCAGCTGTCAGGTCATTATGGGCGATAGCCGTATCGCCAGCCCTTATGCAGACCACCCCACGGTGGTCATGGCCATGAGCGAGTCCGCAGTAGACGCTTTTGAAGAAGCAATGGAGCCCGGCGGCCTTTTGTTCGTCAATAGCTCTTTGGTTCCCGAAGACCGTAAATATCGTGATGACATCAAAGTCATCAAGGCCCCTGTCACAGAGATTGCTGCTAAACTGAAGAGCGAGCGCAACGCCAACCTCTGCATGGTAGGCAAGATCATCCGCGAATCCAATCTGTTCAGCTATGAAGAGTTTGAGGCCGCTATGTGCGCTTACTTTGAGGAAATGGGCAAGGGCAAGTTCAACGAAAAAAATAAGGAAATCCTGCGCGCCGGTTACGAGTGCTGATTTCCTTCTCATTCTCTTTCCAAAAACGAAGTCATCCTTAAAAGACAACTCCGTGGATCACTTTTTCCGCGGACAAAAAGACGGGGTTCCATCACGGAACCCCGTTTTTTTGTGATAGATGTAAGCCGTCTCCCGACAATTCTCTCGTTTACAAGAAAACTTTTTTCTGCTATACTTTATTATCAGATAAGACGGCGGCTCACTGCGCTGGCAAGGATACCCTTGCTGTAAATGAGCCGAGCCACCGATTCGGTGTGCTCCCTTTCGAAACAGCTTAGGCACTAAGACGGAACATACGCAGATCAATACCGTGCCTCATCCCAAAATATATTCTAATAGGAGGACAAGCAGGCGCTCTTTTGCTCCCTGCAAAACCATTTTATGAAAAAGGTAGACCCATCTGTTATTATTAATTCCGTTGATCGGGCAATCGACATTATTGAGTATATTTTTGCTGCTGAAAAGCCGGTTTCTTTGACTCAAATCAGCAAAGATCTGTCGCTTTACAAAAGTACTGTGTACCGCACATTAGTTACCTTGCAAAATCGGAACTTTATCCAGCAGGATCCGGACTCCGGCAACTATTTTTTAGGCCTCAAACTGCTGCTGATTAGTTCCCATGCCGAGCCGCATTTCGATATTACCACTGTCGCACGTCCCTATATGGAACGGCTCTACCGGGAATTTTCGGAAACTGTGAATCTCTCTGTCTTGAGTACTGACTCCAACCACCGTTATCAGAGCGTCGTGGTCGATCGAATCAACGGACAAAACAGACTTAGCTCCAGCATCCGCCTTGGCTCGCTGAACGAGTGCTACTCTTGCGCAGTCGGCAAATGCCTGCTCGCTTTTTCCAAGCACATTGATCTGAGTGTCTACGAGGATTTCCCCATGGTTCGGCACACCAAAACCACCATTACAACTATCCCCGATCTGGAGAAGGAGCTGGAGCGTGTCCGCCAAAATCGGTACGCACTGGACGCTGAGGAATGGGAAGAAGGCCTTTTTTGTATTGCTGCTCCCATTCTGTACAATGGACAGGCAGTCGCCGCTATGAGCATCTCCGGACCTGCCTCGCGCATCAACGATGCCCAAGTGAAGCAAAAAATCATGTATGTGCGGGATCTCTGTCAGGAGCTTTCTGATCATCTGTTTCTTTGCGAAAGTCACTAACAAGGAAATGGATACCGCACTGTGGACCTTTCCCTGCTTTTATTGATTATACGAATGTCCCCGGACCCAAGATGAACCCTTGGAGCCGGGGACATCTTTCGTTCTTCTCTCCCGCCGCCTGCGTTCTGCCAGTCATCATTCTTCAAGTCTGTGCAAGCGCCTTTCTTCCCGTGACCGGCCCATACTGAGCGACCTATCCGTGTCCGTGCTTGGCTCTATATCGCCTGCAAAAAGGCCCTCGGTTTTTCAAACCGAGGGCCTTTCCATATCATCTCATATCTTCGTCCGCAAGCTTGCCTGCTGCCTGTGCGGCCGCTTGTGTCTCTCAGTGGTATACGCCCATCCCACCTCTATACAGGTATACAGGGCAGGACTATTCCAGCGTTTTATTGATGCCGATAAATCCGCTTATCCAGTGCAAAGATACGCTTACTGACCTGACCGACCTCCATGCCTTCCATGGTCTCCCGATAAATCTCCATCTTGCTGTCGATCTGATCAATGTAGGACAGCAGCTCACTCTCAGCGCAGACAGGCACCACAGCTGCGCCGAACTCCGGCTCTCCATGGTGGGACAGAATCATGTGCTGGAGCAGCACGGTCTTTTCCTCCGGTACGCCCAGCTGGTTAGCCGCTTCTGCGACTTGCTGTGCCCCCATAACCAGATGCCCCAACAGCTGGCCCTTCACAGAGTAATTCGTAACCAGCCCCAGCTCTGAGAATGTAAACTCATCCTTCTTGGCAAAGTCATGGAGAAATGTACCGGCCAGCAGCAGACTGCGGTTCACCGTTCCGGCATACAGATCCGCCAGACACGCAGCGATTCTAAGCATATTGGACGTATGCATCAGAAGTCCCGAACGAAATCCATGGTGTACGCTCTTGGCGGCCGGAATATCCCGCAGGGCCTCGTAGTGCTTCTTCATCATGTGCAGGCAAATCGCCCGGTAATCCTCGTCCTCAATCGACTGCACCAGATGGGTCACCTCAGCCATGGTCTTCTCTACATCCAGCGGTGCGGTCGGCACCAAATCGTTTGCATCATATACGTCAGCAGCGTCTGCCAGACGAATCTGCTCTGCAATCAGCTGCAACTCGCCCCGAAACTCAGAGACTTCCCCCTGGGCCCAAATGACTCTCCCCTCTTCCTTTGTGCCAATGGGGCCTGCATAATTCCAAATCTTAGCTTCCAGCAGTCCACTGTTGTCTGCCAGTGTCATATTCAGAAACGGTTTCCCGGCTGCGGTGGTCTTGGGATAGGCTCCCTTGAGGATGTAAAAGCCCTCCACCTTGTCACCGATATGCATCTCAGAAATCATTATTCTTTCCATTCAGAATCTCCTTATTGCTCATTTTCTATTATTCTACCACAAACAACTCCCACGTGGATAGCACTATAAGCACAAGATATTGTCTTTTTTTATCATCTTCTTCCTCTAATTCCGTCAATTGCTCTGCCAGCCGCACAAAAAAAGTGCCCCCCTCCGCACAAAAAGTACGAAAGAGGGCATCGGAAAAGGCGATTTACTTGTTGCTGCGGCGCCAGATCTGCATCTTCTCGGCTTCCCGAATCAGCTCCTCACGGAAGTCAGGATGTGCAATACGGATCAGCTCCTCGGCACGCTCCCACACACTCAGGCCCTTCATGTTGGCCATGCCGTACTCCGTGACGATGTACTGCACGCAGGAACGAGGATCGGTACAGATGGAACCGTGACTCATGGTAGGAATGATACGGCTCTTCGTCACGCCGTCCTTGCCAGTAACCGTAGAGGCCATGCAGATGAAGCTCTTACCACCCTTGGACAGATAAGCGCCCATAGCGAAGTCCAGCTGACCGCCGGTACCGGAGATATGCTTCAAACCGACAGACTCGGCGTTGACCTGACCAAACAGGTCGATGTCGATACAGTTGTTGATGGAAATAAAGTTGTCGATATCAGCAATGACACGAACATCGTTGGTATAATCCACCGGAGCCGCCATCACAAAGGGATTGCGGTCGATATAGTCAAAGAGCTTCTTACTGCCGGCAGCAAAGGCAAATACCTGCCGACCACGGTCCAGATTCTTATGGCGGCCGGTGATCTTACCAGCCAGGGACATATCCACAAAGGCGTCCACGTACATCTCGGTATGTACGCTCAGCTCCTTCAGGTCAGACTGAGCGATCATCTTACCGATGGTATTGGGCATACTGCCAATACCCAGCTGCAGACAGGCACCGTTGGGAATGTGCGCAACAACTTGCTCAGCCACAGCCCGATCCACGTCGGTGGCCTCACCGCCGGCACCCAGCTCCACCAGAGGAGGATTGTCACCCTCCACGACGAAGTCTACGTCCTTGATATTGACCTCGCTGCTGCTCAGGCCATTGACCCAAGGCATATTCTCGTTCACTTCCACAATGATGCACTTGGCACGGCGAATCACAGCACCCAGGTGAGAACACTCCATACCGAAGTTAAAGTTACCATGGGCATCCATGGGTGTGGTCTGAATCATCAGCACATCCACAGGTTTGGTATTCTCCATATAGAAACGGGGCAGCTCCGAGTAGCGCATGGGACTGAAGAAACCCACGCCCTTTTCGATAATCTTACGGTCTACGCCGGTACAATGCCAAGAGTTCCAGGTGAAATGCTCTGCTGCATCGTCGCTCTTCGTAATTTCCGGCATCCACATTGTCACGCCGCCACGCACCTTCACATCCACCAGCTCATCCTTACGAGCCGCCAGGGCGCGATCCAGCGCCGGGGGATGCGTGTGACACCAACCGTAGTCGACCCAGTCACCGGACTTAACGACCTTGACAGCCTCTTCGGGGGTTGTCAGTTTCTGCTGATAAACTGCCTGATAATCCATTTTACTTCCTCCCTAAATTTGTAGGGGCAGCACTTTCCGCTGCCGAGAAAAAATCAAAGTAATCAAATCCATGCAGCGTAAGTGGGCCGTTTCTGCCGCAAAACACAGCAGCATCCGAAAAGGAGAACATCCATCAGACAACGGCCGTTCGGATTCCCTGCGGGGCGGGAGCGGTTCACGCACGCATGGAGTATATCTTCTTCCCGGAACCAGGAAGATATGTTTGTTAATTGACTAACAATTCTTGTTAAGATTATAACACACTTTTTAAGCAATGTGAAGCCCTAATCTTTAGATTTTATAATTTTATCTTTTCTGCCGATTTCTATTCATTTCACTTCACTTTTTTTCATCTTTTCCCATTCTTTTTCACTATGCAGCGCATATTTCAGACAAAACCGTTTGCTTCTCATTTTGAAACTCTGCACAATTCCAGCAAGTAGCACGAATCCCGCTTTTGACAGCCGTTTGCTTTTTTCGAACAAAAAGGACTGTCTGGAAAATAGACAGTCTTTTTCGATGCGTGAAAATGGCACACAGCGAACGGAAGAAGATCCAAACTTCTCGCTTT
>RCNI01001225.1_pt1 | contig 23513 bp, 22 predicted proteins | sample 2041151 | NCBI WGS metagenome assembly RCNI01 (sample SAMN09708214, study PRJNA481090) | feces metagenome | isolation source: feces | place: Antarctica: Albino Rookery | reverse complement strand
TATAAAAGATATAAAGATATATTACAAAGAAATAGAATATATAAATACATTCAGTACATGTGGAGACGGTAGCATTATTGTCCAAACTCGATGTTGATAAGCATATAAGTGTTGAAATTAAGCTGGATGAGCTTGATTTGACAAGTGCTGAAAGTAAAGCAACCTATGCACAAATCAAAGAGTACATATTGGAAAAATTTAATTTAAAGGTTTCAACACTTTATATTGCACAGATTAAAAAGAAGTGTGGAATTGTACTGAGGGATAATTATAAATAAATCGAAAAAAGAGAAACAGGTTATTCCACAATGCACACCGGAAAAAGAGGAAGCTATCATGGATGCTTTAAGGCATTTTAAAATGATTTAGTAGAAATGGAGGGTATTTATGAGATGGATATTAAAAATAATCTTGTTTCCAATTAGTTTGGTGTTAAGTATCCTCACTGCATTTCTGACATTTTTACTTGCCATAGGAACAACAATACTGTATTTGTTAATGCTCATGTGTGTTGTTGTTGGAGTTGTATCATTGTTTCAAAAAGATTTTTCAATAGGTATAGAAGCATTGATAGTAGGATTCCTGTTAAGCCCATATGGAATACCGATGGTTGGAGCAGTAGTTATAGCTTTTTTACAAGGTATCAATGAAGCAATAAAATCAATCTAAAAAATTTCATAAAAATGGTTACCAAAGGCGATAGAGAAAAAACTATCGTCTTTTTCTTTGCAAATTTTTAAGGAGGGAGGTGATCCTGCATGGACTTTGACTATTTCTATAATCGTGAAGCAGAGCGATTTAATTTTCTAAAAGTTCCTGAAATATTAGTCGATGGAGAAGAATTTACAGGACTGTCTGCTGAAGCAATTATCCTTTATTCCATGCTTTTGAAACGAACAGGAATGTCATTTAAGAATAACTGGATAGACAAGGAAGGCAGAGTATTTATCTATTTCACAGTCGAGGAAATTATGAGAAGAAGAAATATCTCAAAGCCTACTGCCATAAAAACATTAGACGAGTTAGACAGCAAAAAAGGGATAGGACTGATTGAAAGAGTAAGGCTTGGACTTGGTAAGCCGAATGTTATATATGTTAAAGACTTTATGAGCATATTAGCGGTAAAAGAAAATGACTTGCATAAGTCAAAAAACTTAACTTCAGAAGTAAAAGATTTTAACCTCAGAAGTAAAGAAAATGAACTTCAGGAAGTTCAAAATGTTGACTCTAACTATATAGAGAATAATAAGAGTAAGTATAGTAAGAGAGAATATAGTTTTGGTGAAAACGGACTTGGAACATTTCAAAATGTCTTTTTAAAGGATGAAGATATAGGCGAATTACAAATAATAATGGCAGGACAGCTTGATAACTACATTGAGAGATTATCAACCTATCTTCAAAGCACCGGAAAGACATATAAAGACCATAAAGCAACAATCCTTTCTTGGTTTTATAAAGATCAGGGAAGTAAGAAAACATCCAATATCCCTACATGGGAGGAATATAACAAAGGAGTACATCTATGAATAAGGAATTAGAAAAAGTGATGATAGAAGATGTGGAATATAGTTTTGATCCTGAAAAAGAATACATCAAAGACGGACATGCTTACTGTAAAGTGTGCCATGAAAGAAAAGATGGAAAAGTGATGGATTTTTTAAATAGCAAGATGATATTTAAGACTGCTTGTAGATGCGATAGAGATAGAGAAGCACAAGAAAAAGAAAGGCAAAAGCAGCTTGAAATCGAGAGATTAAAAAGTATCTGCTTCACATCCATTATTCAGTGGGCATATACTTTTGAGAATTATCAGGGAAAAGAAAATCAGAGCCTTATTATCGCAAAGAATTTTGCAAAAGATTATGAGCTGATGAGAAAAGAAAATATCGGACTCCTGTTCTATGGTTCGGTGGGTAGCGGAAAGACCTATCTTGCCTGCTCCATTGCCAATGCACTGATTGAACAGTATCAGATAAGCGTTAAGATTAGAAACTTTTCACAAATAATCAACGAACTGCAAAAAGGAGGATTTGACCTTGATAAAAACGCATATATCGAATCCCTTGTAAATACTTCCGTTCTCATTTTAGATGATTTAGGAATTGAAAGAGATACAAGCTATGCAAAAGAGCAGGTATATAACATTGTGAATAACAGGTACTTAAAGCATAAGCCGACAATCTTTACTACAAATCTTTCTTACAGTCAAATTGAAAACTGTACGGAGAGTGTGGAATACCAAAGAATTTACTCAAGAATTATCGAAATGTGTATTCCAGTGATGGTACTTGGAGAAGATTACAGGAAAGTTATTCAGGAAGAAAAATTAAAGAGAAATAAAGAAAGACTACTGACAGGAGGTGAGAGAATTTGATCAATGAAGAAATCGCAAGAAAAACGCTGAATATGGAAGTTAAAGCTGCCAAAGTAACAGGAACGCTGATTCTTAACTTATTAAAGAAACTGATGGAAGAGGCTGAAAAACTTGGAGGACTTGAAAAGCTGGTTAATGCTAACGGAAATGAAGTAAAGCTCAAGGATATGGTTAAAAAGGGACAACTTGAAGAAATTCCGGTAGAAGAATCGGAGCTGAAAGAACTGAAAAAGGAACTTAATCGGTATGGGGTAAAGTTTTCAGTGATGAAGGATAAGGAAAGCGGAAAATACTCCGTATTCTTTCAGGCAAAAGACATGAAAGTAATGGATAAAGCATTTAAACACGCTCTTTCAGAATCAGAAAAGAAAACGGAAAGGAAAGAATCTATCCACAAGAATATTGAGAAGTTCAAGGAGATGGCAAAGAACTCTGTTTCTAAAGATAAAGTCAAGAATAAACAAAAGGAGCAGAGCCTATGATAAATAAGATATTAAAAGACATCAAAGGCTTATTTAAAGTGCAAGATAAGGCAAAGTTTCTAAAGCAGAACATTCCCTATCTTGTATTTTTCTATGTGGGCAACATCTTCTCTTACCATATAAGAGCCTATAATGGCGGCGATGTGATAGACAAAATCTTTCAAGGAATATTAGAACTTAATACCATGAGCTTTATTCCGAGTATTCATGGAGCTGATATTTTAATGGGCGTGGGAGTGGCAGCTTTAATTAAATTTATTGTCTATACCAAAGGTAAAAACGCAAAAAAGTTCAGGCAGGGAAAAGAGTATGGTTCAGCTCGATGGGGAACGAGAAAAGATATAGAGCCTTATGTTGATGAAAAGTTCCAAAATAATATCTTGCTTACTCAAACTGAGCGATTAACCATGAATGGTAGACCGACAAACCCAAAGTATGCAAGAAACAAAAATGTTTTAGTTATTGGTGGTTCAGGCTCCGGAAAGACGAGATTTTATGTAAAACCGAACTTAATGCAAATGCACTCGTCATATTGTGTTACAGATCCTAAAGGAACCATAGTCATTGAGTGTGGCAAGATGCTTGAAGATAATGGATATGAGATAAAAATCTTAAATACTATCAACTTCAAAAAGAGCATGAAGTATAATCCATTCGCCTACCTTAGAAGTGAAAAAGATATATTGAAACTGGTACAGACAATTATTGCAAACACCAAAGGAGAGGGTGAAAAAGCAGGTGAGGATTTTTGGGTCAAAGCTGAAAAACTCTACTATACGGCTCTTATTGGATATATCTTCTATGAAGCTCCAAGAGAAGAAAAGAACTTTGCTACACTACTGGATATGATAGATGCTTCAGAAGTTAGAGAAGATGATGAAACATATATGAATCCTATTGATAGGCTGTTTGAAGCACTGGAAAAGAAAGAGCCTACGCACTTTGCAGTAAAGCAATATAAGAAATACAAACTTGCTGCTGGAAAAACAGCGAAGTCTATTCTAATTTCATGTGGTGCAAGGCTTGCTCCTTTTGATATTCAAGAGCTTAGGGACTTGATGAAAGAAGATGAGCTTGAGCTTGATACCCTTGGAGATAGAAAGACAGCACTTTTTGTTATTATCTCTGATACAGATGATACTTTTAACTTTGTGGTGTCTATTATGTACTCACAGCTATTTAACCTACTTTGTGATAAGGTGGATGACGAATATGGAGGAAGATTACCTGTTCATGTAAGGTGTTTACTTGATGAGTTTGCCAACATCGGCTTAATTCCTAAATTCGAGAAATTGATTGCAACAATCCGAAGTAGAGAGATTTCAGCAAGTATTATTTTGCAAGCACAATCTCAGCTAAAGGCAATCTACAAGGATAATGCAGATACCATTGTAGGTAACTGTGATAGTACCTTGTTTCTTGGTGGAAAGGAAAAGACAACACTTAAAGAACTATCTGAAACACTGGGTAAAGAAACCATAGACCTGTATAACACTTCCGAAACACGATCTAATGCCAATAGTTACGGACTCAATTACCAAAAGACGGGGAAGGAGCTAATGAGCCAAGATGAGATAACAGTTATGGATGGCAGTAAGTGTATTTTTCAGCTTCGAGGTGTCAGACCGTTTTTATCAGATAAATTCGATATTACAAAGCACAAGAATTACAAGCTCCTTGAGGACTACGATAAAAAGAATGTGTTTAATATTGAGAGCTATATGAAACGAAAAGGGAAAGCAAAATTAAATAGAGAAACTGTTATTACAAGAGTGCAGTAAGTCTAAAGAACATAGATTTGCTGCTTTTTTATTACTTAAAATCAGGAGGTAAGATGGTAAGGATAAGAAGTCCCACTAAGGAAATAATTAAATAGTATGAGCGTTAGCGATTGGAAAAGAAAAAACTCCAGTCGCTTTTTTTATTGAAAAGAAAAGGAGAATTTTTTAATGAATCAAGAAATGATTAACATCAATGCCAACTTATTGGCAGAACCAACTTTTTCAAGTTTTGACAAAGAGGGAGAAGCTGTTGAGGTTGCAAACTTCACGCTTGTAAAAAAGTATGGAAAAGGCAAGGAATATATCAACTGTGCAGCCTATGGTGAAAAGGTAGAAACAGCAAAAGCATTTGAAAAAGGCGATTTAATCCATATCTTTGGCTACTTTAAGAAGCGTGAAAAAGACGGAAAGACTTACAAAAACTTTGTTGTGAAGTCATATAACAAGATTGAAAAGAAAGAAGAAAATGAGGAGGAATAAACAATGGAATTTTTTACACAGGCGGTAAATGTATTAAAGATTTTAGTTATGGCAGTAGGTGCAGGTCTTGGAGCATGGGGCGTTATTAACCTAATGGAAGGTTATGGTAATGACAATCCGGGTGCAAAATCTCAGGGTATTAAGCAACTTATGGCTGGAGGCGGTATCGTTTTAATCGGTCTAAAACTAATTCCACTTCTTGCAAATGTACTCAGATAAGAAGAAAAGGAGAAACTAAATGTTTGGGATATTCGACAAAATAGAGGAGTTTTTCAAAGAGCTTCTATTAGGCGGTATCCAAGCAAACTTAGAGTCCATGTTTCTTGACATCAACGATAAAGTTGGTGCCATTGCAACAGATGTAGGAAAGACACCGATGGGGTGGAACGGACAGGTCTTTAGCTTTATAAAAAGCATTAACGATTCCGTTATCATCCCCATAGCAGGGCTAATCATAACAGCAGTCCTTTGTATCGAGCTTATCAATATGGTTATGCAAAAGAACAATATGCACGATACAGATACCTTTGAATTTTTCAAATACATCATAAAGATGTGGATTGCCGTATGGTTAGTGTCCCATGCTTTTGAGTTTTCTATGGCAGTCTTTGATGTGGCACAGCACATGGTAAATAAAGCGGCAGGGGTCATCAATACCTCTGCCGTTATCTCTGGAGATCAGATTGTAACGATGGTAGAAGGCTTAAAGGAAAAAGGTCTTGGAGAGCTTGTCATGATACTCTTTGAAACCTCACTCATAAAGATAGCTATACAGGGAATCTCCATTGTGATTATGCTTGTGGTTTACGGAAGAATGTTTGAGATTTATGTTTACTCATCCGTTTCAGCCATTCCATTTGCCACAATGGGAAACAAAGAGTGGGGACAGATTGGAACAAACTATATCAAAGGCTTATTTGCCATAGGATTGCAAGGACTCTTTTTAATGGTTTGTCTTGGAATATACGCAGTATTAGTTAAGACAATACAGATAACAGATATACACACAAGTACCTTTACGATACTTGGATATGCGGTTTTGCTGGGGTTAATGATGTTAAAGAGCGGAACACTGGCCAAAAGCGTATTAAATGCACACTAAAAGAAAGGAAAGATAGTATGAACAAAAGAAAAACAGTATTTATAGCAGTAGTGTTTGGAACAGGTATTTTGGCAGTGATAGATAGAATCAGGCTTCACAGCAAGGTAAATGACTTGGAAGAAAGAACAAAAGACATCGGTCGCTGCCATAATGATTTTTGTCTAATGCAGGAAAGATATAACAGAAGTACAGATGAACAGATTACAAGTATTCAGGAAGAAATCGGCTCCGTATATGAGCATTTAGAGGAGCTTTCAAAGGTAAAAGAAGATGGGAGGTAAGTTATGGCGTATGTACCTATCCCAAAAGACTTAAAGAAGGTAAAAACAAAGGTGGCATTTAACCTGACGAAAAGACAGCTGATAGGTTTTACGATTGCAGGACTCATTGGAATACCAATCTATTTATTTATGCGAAAGGTTGTTCCAAATGATATAGCAGTCATCTTTCTCATTGTGTCCACTCTCCCTATATTTTTCATCACTCTTTTTGAAAAGGACGGACTTAGCTTTGAGAAATACTTTAAGTATATTTACCTTCATAAATTTTATCAGCCACAGAAAAGAGTGAGAAAGGAGGTTTACCTTGAACAAGAAAAGAAAAATACAGCAAATTCAGTTAGGAAAAAATCAAAAGCTATTAAAGGAAAACAAAAGAAACCTGAAAAAAGAAAAGCAAATTAAAGTGAAGAAAAAGTCTTCTATACTTGATTTGGTCTTTAAGAAAGAACCTAAAAGATACACCGTAGAAGATACTATTCCTTACTTTAGACTTTTAAAAAGCGGGATATGTCAGATTGATGAAAAGCATTTTAATAAGAGTATCGCCTTTGAGGATATAAACTATCAGCTTGCCTTAGAAGAAGATAGGGATTTAATTTTTAATCAGTTTGCAAATTTTCTTAATTCCTTTGATCCAAGTATCAGCATAGAGTTTTCATATATCAATCAGCTTGGTAGAAATGAAGAAATGAAATCAGCCATTCAGATACCGGATAAAAATGACGGGTTTGACGATATTCGCCTTGAGTTTCGAGAAATGCTGAAAAGTCAGATTGTAAAGGGAAATAACGGACTGAAAAAATCAAAGTATGTAACCTTTACAGTGGAAGCTGACAATTTGGAGCAGGCTACTTCAAAACTGGAAAGACTGGAGATAGATATATTATCGAGTCTTAAAAGTATGGGAGTAAGAGCAGAAAGCCTTAACGGAGAGGAAAGGCTAAAGATACTTCATGATGTTTTAAATCCGAATAAGACATTTGAATTTTCATATAAAGACTTAAAGAAAAAGGAAAGTACAAAGACATATATTGCTCCTGATGAATTTAACTTTACACCATCAAGGTATTTTAAGTTTGGAAAGTTTATCGGAGCAGCAAGCCATTTTCAAATACTTGCAAGTGAGCTTTCAGACCGTATGCTTGCAGAGTTTTTGGATATAGATGATAACATCAATATCTCTTTTCACATTAGGGCAATCGAGCAGTCAGAAGCCATCAAGATGGTAAAAAGAAAAAATACCGATATTGACAAGATGAAGATTGAGGAAAACAAAAAGGCTGTAAGAAGTGGTTATGATATGGACATTCTTCCAAGTGATTTAATCACCTATGGGGAAGATGTAAAAAGCCTCTTAAAAGACTTGCAGATAAGAGATGAGAGAATGTTTGTTGTAACCATCATCTTTATGAACTTTGCAAGGACAATCCAAAAGTTGGATAACACCCTTTTTCAAATCAGTTCCATTGCAAATAAGCATAATTGCAAGCTAAAAAGACTTGACCACTCACAGGAGCAGGGCTTAATTAGTGTGCTTCCTCTTGGGGTAAATAAGATTGAAATTGATAGAGGACTAACTTCATCATCTACGGCAGTATTTATGCCTTTTACTACAGAGGAGCTTTTCATAAACTCGGCAAACAGTTTGTATTATGGACTAAATACTTTAAGTCATAACCTGATTATGGCAGATAGAAAGAAACTGAAAAATCCAAACGGTCTTATCCTTGGGACTCTGGGAAGTGGTAAATCCTTTAGTGCAAAAAGAGAAATGGCAAATGCCATTCTTACAACTGATGATGATGTGATTATCTGCGATCCAGAAGGTGAGTACGGAAACCTTGTTCGTCAGTTTAAAGGAGAAGTCATAAAGGTCAGCAGTAAGTCAAAAGACTATTTAAATCCCCTTGACATCAATATGAACTATGGTGATGGGGATGCACCGCTGAAAGACAAAGCAAACTTTATTATGTCTATGCTTGAATTAGTAGTTGGCGGTAGTGGTCTAACAGCAGAAGAAAAGTCGGTTATAGATAGATGCCTGCCTAAGATTTATGAAAAGTATTTTGAAAATCCGGAGCCTTGTAATATGCCTATTCTTCAAAACCTGTATGATATGTTAAAAAATCAGGAAGAAAAAGTCGGTAAAAAGCTGGCAACGGAAATGGAGATTTATGTAACAGGCTCTCTTAATGTATTTAACCATCAGTCCAATGTGGACTTAAATAAGCAGCTTCTTTGTTTTGATATTAAGGAGTTAGGTTCGCAGCTTAAAAAAATCGGAATGCTTGTTATTCAGGATCAGGTGTGGAACAAGGTATCGCAAAACAGAGGGAATAAGGCTACAAGGTACTATATCGACGAATTTCACTTATTGTTAAAAGACGAGCAGACAGCTTCCTATTCCGTAGAGATTTGGAAAAGATTTCGTAAGTGGGGAGGAATCCCGACAGGCATTACACAAAATGTCAAAGACCTACTGATGAGTAAAGAAATTGAAAATATCTTTGATAATACGGACTTTGTTTTAATGCTTAATCAGGCTTCAGGTGATAGAGAAATTTTAGCAAAAAAACTTAAAATCTCACAGCCACAGCTAAAATATGTAACCAATTCCAATGCAGGAGAAGGACTTTTGTTCTTTGGAAACACCATTGTTCCTTTCCTTGATAAGTTCCCGAAAGACACAATTCTTTATCAGAAGATGACAACCAAGCCTGAAGAAGTGAGGTAGGCTTATGGGAAAGAAACTGCAAAAGGACTTTAAGGAAAGGCAAAGGGCAAGGATTGAAAAAGAAACACTGCAAAGTAATATGAGCATTGAGCCTGAAGAAAGTAAGCTAAAGCATAATGATGATTACAGAGGGAAAATCGTCCATGACAAAGACAGATTTCAAGATAAGGTTCATGAAAAGGTCAGTAAGAGAAGTTCAGAAACTGAACGAAACGGAAAAACTTTCAAAAGAAATGTAAGGTATAGAAGCTCTGAAACAGGAAGTGTAAGTCAGGAAGAAATCGGGAAAGTTGATTATGGTACTGAGGTTAAGGATGGAAAAATCTATGATCCTTTAGGAGAAGACCTTGATAATAATGGAATCATAGACAGATATGACAATGACTTTAGGGATAGCGATTATTTTGAGTCAACCTATGATGTCGAGGATAATCTTCATCATAAAGCAGACGATACAAATAGCTTTTCAAAAAGCTAAAAGGCTCAAAAGAAAAATTATAAGAGAAAAAACTATTCCGATAAGCTCTATACCAGAAAAAAGGACAAAGAAGCCAAAGATGAAAAGGCAGACAATAAAAAAAACGGAAGAGAAGTTATTCTTGATAGAGAAAAGAAAAACAGGCTTTCTAAAGAACAGGAAACAACTTTCAATAAGAAGGCTTCTAAAGTATCTGCCTTATCAGGCTTAGCAAAAGTAAGTGAAACTGTAAGAGATTATTTATCTCATGGAAGTGATGAAAATCAAGGGGTAGAGGCAGGAGAAAAGACAGCCGATACAAGTTCAAAGCTCATTCATGGCATTAAGAACTACTCGGATAAGAAAAGAGCAAAAAAAGGATATGACCTTACAAATAAGGACTATAAAATTAGAAAGCGAAAATCCAAATTAGAGTTTCGAGATGCCAAAGAAGAACTGAAAAATACGGAGGCGTATCAAAAAGCAAATAACTTTAAGCGATTTCAAAAGCGAAAGCAGATGAAAGATTCCATTAAAAGGCAGAATAAGTCAAGATTTCGAGATCGCATTAAGGAAGGTCTTATCGGCAGTCTTAAAAGTTCAAAGGAAGTTATATTAAGAAAAGCGAAGGGACTTATGATTGTTTTCATAGGTCTTATTATTTTGGGAACTTTCTTCATTAACTTTGCAGGGACAGGAATGACGGGCTTTATGAATTCTACAAGTACAGTTCTTACAACAAGTTATTTATCAAAGCCCAATGTCCTAAGTGAAATCAATGAGAATTTTTCAGGGATGGAAAAGGAGCTGCAAAACGAGGTTGATAAAGTCAAAGAAAATTATCCCGGATATGACGAGTATATCCTAAATAACACCGAGTATATCGGTCATAATGTCCATGAGCTTTTATCTTACATTACATCAAGGTTCGGAGAAGTAAAGACTGTATCAGAAGTAAGCTCTGTATTAAATGAGCTTTTTAAGTCCATGTATGACCTTGAGTATAAGGAAGAAATTGAGATTAGATACAGGACAGTTACAGAAACCTATACCGATGAAGATGGAAACGAATATACAGAAAGTCATGAAGAACCTTACGAGTACAAGAAACTGATTGTAACCCTTCATAAAAGGGAAATGGGCAGTATCATCAGAGAAGTCTTTGCAAACTATCCTGACAACCTGAAACACTATGAAGCCTTGTTCCTTGCTCAAGGCAATATGGGAGAAGCCTTTGGCAATAGCGAACTTATTGCTTCAAATGGAGGTATCGGAGGCGGAAAAGAGTATGAGGCTTCTACGGAAGTTCAAAAGAAGATTGTAAAAGCTGCATACATTACGCCATCTCCGGGTGCAGGCTGGTGTGCTATGTGGGTATCGCAGGTCTATCAAAATGCAGGACTTGGATACATCGGAGGAAATGCCTGTGATATGTACCGAAACTACACCTTTACATCAGATAAATCAAAACTCAAAGTAGGAATGCTTGTTGCAGTTGAAAGCAGTAGTAGCGGAAGTACAGCAGGACTTACCTATGGTCATGTGGGGATTTATATAGGCGATGGCAAGGTGATAGATAATATCGGTCGAATCAGAGTAACAACTTTAGATGATTGGATAGCAACTTTTTGCAAGCACCATCCCGTAGGATATGGCTTCCCGCCAAATGTAAATAAATAAGGAGGATTCAATTTGAAAAAAGAACTGACAGCAGTAAAAAACAGAATAAAAAAATTAAAAGATAAAAAGGCTCTGATTGATGAAGAATTGGAGCCTTTGTTCATTCGTGAAGAAGAACTTGAAAATGAAGAAATTATTGCCATTTGCAGAAAGAACAACATTACAATCAGTGATTTGATGGCAAAAGTAAACAGAGAAAAAGCAGAAGTGAAAAAGGAGAACTGAAATGAAAAAAATGAAGAATAAAAAGGCTGTGGGAGTGGCTCTTGGAGCAGTGCTTTTGATTGTGGGAGTAGTAATCTCTTTATTTGCAGGTAGTAAGATTGTATTTGCACAGGGAAGTTTGCTTCCGACACTTGCAAATCCGATAGAAGTCGTTGCTCAAACGGAAGTAGAAGTTAATGTTAAATATATCTTTGAAGATGAAAAAGTCTTTAAGGAAGAAAAGATAAAGGCAGAGAAAGGACAGCTTCTTGATAGTGGAGATCTTCCAATGCTGCCTGATGATATGAAATTTATAGATGAATTTCTATTTTATGAGGTAAAGGGGGATGGGAAAGATGAAATTATCCGTAAAGTAGCAAAGGTTGAGGTTAAGGATAAGGAAACGCAAACAGAAAATGAAAGCTCAAAATCTGAGCAAGGCACCCAATCAAATGCTTCAAAGACAGAAAATAAGGGGACTCAAACAGAGCTTAGCAAAGATGATATTTCAAAAATGGAAAAGGAGTCTAAAGAACTTAAAGAAAAACTTGATAAGTTAAATCAGGAAATTAAGGACAAGGATAAACTAAGCGAGAAGCAAAAGGACAAAATCAAAGACCTTGAGGAAAAGATAGATAAGCTGAAGGAAAAACTTGAAAAGGGCAAAGCCGATAAGGATTTATCGGCAGATGTGAAAAAGGAGATAGACAAGCTAACTGATAAGATTAAGGAACTTGAAAAAAGGCTAATGAGGTCGGTAAAGCTCCTGTTACGCATAATTCTCCTATAACACCAATTAGCCCTATCTCCGGGATTAAACAAGGAACAGGAAATGTATTACCACAAACATCTATAAATAGCAGTGGTAAAGGTTCTGCCACGCAGGAAAGTAAAGGGGCAAATACAAAAGATACAAATAGCGATAAACCAAAGGAGAAAGAAAAGGAAGTTCGTTATCCAAATAAGCTGACACCAAAGCAGCCTGCTAATAATGGTAGTCAGGATTCTTCGTTGGATGGTTCAAGTAAGAATGTAAATACCAATAAGGGGATTGCTTCAGCACCATCAAAGGCAAGAGGAACGGTTACGGAAAATAAGGATAATGCAAACAAAGATTATCCTATCCACCATAATGACAGTAAAGATAATAAAGAAATGGATAAATATTCCGCTGATGCAAGACAGTTTGTTACCTTTACAACTAAAAATGGTAAGACTTTTCATTTAATCATTAACCATGATGAGGATAGCGAGAATGTCATGCTCCTAACTGAAGTATCTGAAGATGATCTTTTAAATATGGTAGAAAAGAAAACACCGGAGAAAGAGATTGTTAAAGAAGAACCACAAAAAGAAGAGCCTAAACCAGTTAAAAAAGAAGAAAGTAGCAATACAGGAACCTATTTAATTCTCATTCTTGTAGTAGCTGGAGCATTAGGTGCAGGATATTATTTTAAGGTCGTTAAGAAAAAAGAAGATCAGGAGCTTGAAGGATTTGAGGATGAAGATGAGGATTTCTTTTCAGAGGCAGAAGAAAGCGAAAATGAAGCAGATGAAGCAGAAATAGAAGATAAAGAAGATGATGAGTTAGAGTAAACTTGCACCTAAAACTATATAATATTTGGTGCAAAACACAGGGCGGGAGAGTAAAATCTTTCGCACTTTTATTGAAAACAGGAGGGAAAATATAGATGAAACTTGTAATTGCTGAAAAGCCAAGTGTTGCAATTTCTATTGCAAAAGTGATAGGAGCAACAAAAAAGAAAGATGGATATTATGAGGGAAACGGATACAAGGTAAGCTGGTGTGTTGGGCACTTAATTCAAATGGCAAATCCGGAAAGCTATGATGAAAAGTACGCAAAGTGGAATATGGCGGATTTACCGATTATTCCAAGAGAGTATAAGTATGAAATTGCAAAGTCCACAAAGAAACAATTTACGATTCTTAAAAAGCTGATGAACGATAAGGACATAGACATTGTAATAAATGCCTGCGATGCAGGGCGTGAAGGAGAAGCAATCTTTAGGCTTGTATTTAATCATGCAAATTATAAAAAGAAGATGAACCGCCTTTGGATTTCATCAATGGAAGATAGTGCAATTAAAGAGGGCTTTGATAATCTAAAAGATGGAAGTTCTTACGATAATCTCTTTGAGTCTGCACAAGCAAGAGCGATTGCGGATTGGCTTGTTGGAATGAATTTAAGTAGGCTGTATTCGTGCCTATATAAGCAAAATTACAGTGTAGGCAGAGTTCAGACACCTACTCTTGCAATGATAGTAAAAAGAGATGATGAGATAGCAAATTTCAAGAAAGAAAAATATTTTACAGTAGAGCTTCATTTAGACGGCTTTTCTCTTTCTACCGATAGAATTGACGATAAGACAGTTGCGGAGCAATTACTTCATTTAGTAGGAAACAACATTGAAATTACTAATGTCATTCAAAAGGAAAAGATAACAAAGCCTGAGCTGCCATTTGACCTTACCACGCTTCAAAGAGAGTGCAATAAGTATTTTGGATATAGTGCAAAGCAGACCTTAGATTATGTACAAAGTTTATACGAGAAAAAACTAATTACCTATCCCAGAACAGACAGCTTAACGGAAGATATGATTACAGGTACAATCAACAACATTATTGGAAAGTATGATTTTGATACAGGTCGTATTAAGACGGTATTTAATTCTAAAAAGGTTACAGATCATCATGCGATTATACCGACAGAAAGCAGTATGAATGAGGACTTAGCTTCTCTTCCGGAAAGTGAATTGAAGGTATATGAACTTGTCTTAAATAAGCTACATGCAAGTGTAGGCTATCCTTTAATTGAGAATACAACAAAGATTGTAGCTGAATTTGACGGATTTGAATTTACAAGCAGTGGAAAGGCGATTGTAGATGAGGGCTTTACCAAATACCTAAACAAATATGCAAAAAAGAAAAATGAAGATACAGTGCTTCCGGATGTAAAGATTGGTGATAGTCTTGATATTAAAGATAAAGAGATAAAAGAAAAATACACATCACCGGCTAAACATTTTACGGAAGATCTTCTCCTAAAGGCTATGGAGCTTGCAGGAAATGACGCATTGGAAAAAGGTGTAGAAGTTGAGAGAAAAGGACTTGGAACACCTGCAACAAGAGCAGGGATTATTGAAAATTTAATTTTTAAAGGTTTTATTGAAAGAGATAAAAAGAATCTTATTGCCACACATAAAGGAATAAGCCTTGTAACGATTGTAGCAGATACTTTTAAATCAGCAGAAACAACCGCAAAGTGGGAAATGGAGTTATCGGATATTGCACAGGGAAAATCCTCAAAGGAAAAATTTTTAGAAGCGATTGAAAATGAGATAAAAGAAGTGGTTTTAACTTATAACAAGTAAGATGACACTAATTTCAAGCTGGAAAAAATACCCTAAAAATGCTATAATCTTTTGTAGGAAAAGTAGGGAGAAAGGAAACGAGTATGAAAGATACATTTATGGATACTGCAAAAGTTATGTCAAAGGGGCAAGTTACCATTCCAAAAAGGATAAGAGAACTTTTGGACTTACAAAATGGAGATTATGTTACTTTTGTAGTCAATAAAGATAAAGTGCAAATTCAAAACTCCAAGACTTTTATTGAAGAAAATATTGATAAATAACATATTTATAGAGGTAAATAAATAATGAATAAAGATAAGATGGTATTGCAGAATACAGATGTGGTAAAAGATAATCATCAGTTTGATGATATTGTTAAGATTATCGAAGGTGCAAAGGATCGTGCTTATAGAAGAGTCAATGAAGAACTGATTTTGATGTATCAGGAAGTGGGAAAGTATATAAGCGAGAAAAGTAAAGAAGCAAGCTATGGATCAAATTTTGTGGAAAATGTTGCTGACTTTTTCTCTGAAAATTATCCTGACTTAAAAGGGTTTACTCGCAGAGGACTTTATAGAATGAAGCAATTCTACGAGTTATATAAGGATGATGAAAAAGTGTCAACGCTGTTGACACAATTGAACTGGTCTAATCACTTAAAAATAATGTCTGGTTCAAAAAGCAAAGAAGAAAGAGAATTTTATCTCAACTTAGTGGTAAAAGAAAATTTAACACATCGTGAGTTAGTAAGACAGATGGATAGTGGCTACTATGAGAGATATATGCTTTCTAATGGTGAGAGGCTGCCTGCTATACAAAAAGCAAAGCAAGAAACACATAATTTGTTTATGGATAGCTATGTGTTGGAATTTCTTGATGTACCAAAGATTGGAGGTGAAAGAGATTTTCAAAAATCAATTCTTGAAAATCTAAAAAATTTCATATTGGAAATTGGTAAAGATTTCTCATTCATAGGAAATGAATACAGGGTACAGGTTGGCAATCATGATTACTATATAGATTTATTATTCTATCATAGAGGGTTATCTTGCTTAGTTGCATTTGAACTAAAGATAGGGGAGTTTAAACCGGAATATATAGGCAAAATGAACTTGTATTTAGAAGCATTAGATAGAGAAGTAAAAAAGAAAACTGAAAATCCAAGTGTCGGTGTTATTCTTTGTGCTTCAAAAGATGATGAGGTTGTAGAATTTGCACTTAGTAGAAGCCTTTCGCCTACAATGGTATCGGAGTACACATTAAAGCTTATTGATAAGGATCTACTACAAAGAAAATTAAAAGAATATACAGAGATTGCTGAAGAAGATATTGAGTAGTCAATTTGACGATTGTGTGATAGAAAATAATAATTTTTAATGAGGTGATTTTATGGATAATCCAATTGATCAAAGAGAAATGATGGACTTTATAAAAAAATTTCCCAACAATGGTAATGTAATGATTCCAATTCATGGTAGAACAAAAAAATATGGTACTGATGCATATTTTCAATGCAGATTGTTTCCGTTAGAGTCTGCTAAAAAGGAATTAGAGAAAGATGATACAAATGATTGGGGAGGAACCACTCCGGGTTTTACTCAATTTGGATTTGGAGATGATGAGGAAGTCATTTATTCACGATTCAATAATCAAGTTAATATGGAACCTTTTGTTATAGAAAGGGATTATTATGGTCTTGGTAAACAAGATGAACTCGAAATTGTTGAAGAGTTTAGATTGCTTAATAACTTGTTTTTTGATAGGGCGAAAAATGAATATGTCGATTTGGAAAATGAAAAAACGGTAATAAGAATAGAAGATGGTTTTGTAACTGTAGACAGAAAATATTTAAAGAGATATCTTTCTGTGAAAGATATGGTTATGCTTGTTCATTGTGATAGCAGATATTCTACAACTAACTTGGATCAAAGTTTGCCTGAATCTTTTAATACTGAAGTGATGGACAATAAAATATATACACTATCATTTGGTGAGATATGCAGAAAACCGTTCTCGCTGCTTTATGCGAAAACAGCAATTTATGGTTGTTCTATTCAGGAATGTGAATATTGGCCGTATAGTGAAAGTAAGGAATATGAAGACTACGCTATTGGTGTTGACGAAGATGGAAACGATGTATTTTTTACATCTGATCCATCAATGTTGTCAAACTATTTTGAAGACAATAATGGAGCACCGCATTATCTTACTCCAGTATATTTTAAACGTGAGGTATTGGGAAAATATTATGATAATCCTGATAGGTATTCCATTGAATCAGGGTTATTAAGATGTGGAACATTATGGTCATTATATATTGACAATGAAAGCAGTGAATACGTTTCAGCTTACCTTGGCGATTTAGGAAGAAACCTTTCAAAAAAGGAGCAGACGCACTGGAAAAATTATAATGTTACAATTGATGGAAAACTTAGTCATTCAAAGTTCATGAGGGATTTTTTAAATACGTTTAGTTCATCGGAATCTCCTGTATTTATTTTTCAAAATAAATATAATAAGTTAAATGATGAATTTAAAGAAAAATTTGGTTATCCATTATTTCTACCACTGCATAATGATGATGAATATATACTTAAGAGCCTTAGAATTCCACTATTGGAGTCTCAAGCAGAATTTGATCAACAAATATTAGCTCTCGTAAAATTGATTATAGACTCGTTGAATGAAAAAGGCATTGAAATTTTGTTATCTTCAGAAACCGAAAAATTATCTGGTAGTATTTCAAAATTGAAAGAGTTATTTAGTCAGTATGGATTGACAGATTATGAAGATGTAATAAATTTCTTGAAGAACCTACAAGGATTAAGATCTTCAAGCGTTGCTCATAAGAAAGGTAAAAATTATGATAAATTTGTTAAAACTTTTCAGATTGGAGAATTATCAAATGTAGAGATATTTGAAAAAATTATAAATAATGCAAATGATTTGTTAAATTATATTGAGAATAATTTGGATAAAATAAATTAAAAAGCATTATTTATTCAATATTAAACAAAAATAAATTATTTTTAGGCGATTAGAGTAAAATCTAACCGCCTTTTTGTTTGTAAAAAAGAAGGAGGTAAACATGCGAATAAATGATTTTCATAACATTTTAGAGCTTGTAAAACAAGATATTCTGCATAGTGAAACAGAGTATCTGAAGCTCTTAAAAGTTGTCGGAAACAATCAGAAATATGATTTTAGAAGTCAGTTAAGTATTTATGATAAAAATCCTGAAGCGACAGCTTGTGCCAAGTTTGACTACTGGAGAGAACGCTTCGGAAGAACTGTCATGCGAGGTCAAAAGGGTATCCCTATTTTAGAGGACTACGGCACATACAAAAAGGTGGACTATATCTTTGATATTAGTCAGACTGTTTCAAAAAATAGAGATGTCAATGAGGTGAATCTTTGGAAATTTGATAAAGAAGCTCATAGAGATGTATTAAAAGAAATGATAAAAATGGAGGGCTATGAAGAAAGCGAAAGCACCTTAGAAAATATCTTTTATTTAAGCAGGCTTTACGGGGATGAAAAAATAGATTGCCTGATGAATGAGCTTAGAATAGCCGATGAAGATAGGATTTCCTTTACAAAATTTGTGAGGGATTCGACAAGCTATGCAGTAGCTTCAAGATTTAAGTTAGACTATCCGATGGATAAGGGGCTGTTAAAGGAAAACTTTGCAATGCTTGACAGCATTTCTCTAATTAGCCTTGGAGAAACTGTATCGGATATTAGTGGAACAGTCATTGATGCAACCATTCAAAAAAGCAAAGAGTTAGAGCTTCAAAAAGAAGTTTTAAGAGGTAAAGAAGCAGGATATAATAAAATAAAAGAAGAATTAGAGGAGGTAGAAGAAAATGTACTTCGACGAGATGATCAGGAAAGAATTAGTGAAAACGAGCGAATTTTCCGAAATGGAGAGTATGGACGAGATAGTAGAGAAAATCAAAGAGAATACACTGAATCAGTTGGAGGAAGAGACAGACTTTATGAGGGAATATCCGAATCCGACATACGCAGTGATGAGGCTGGATTATCTTTCAAGCAGCGAGGAGCAGAGCCACTTCGAGATGTTAGTGGATCTATACAAGGAGAAGATGCTAACCAAGCACTTGATGGATACTCAGAAACAGGCGATAGAGTTTATGAGAGCAGAGAAGCCGAAACTGATGATGGCTTGGAAGATAGAGGACGAGAGCCATCCGCAGTACAAAGCGATGGTTTCAGCCCTCAAAGAAATGACCATCAAGGAAGTAGTGGAAATCTAAAAGAAAATACGGATAAAGAGATAAGAGAAGCTGACAAGGCTTCTTTTTCTTTGCCGGAAAACAGCTCAGGACAGATTAAACTTACAATACCTCTTACCCAAAATGATATTGACAGTATTCTTGTAAACGGTGGAAACCATGAGGGTGGCAGACTTCCTATCATTGCTGAATTTTCCAAAGGAAAAACAGTAGAAGAATTGGGAGAATACCTTAAAGATACCTTTAGAGGCGGAAACGGTTTATTCCTTAATGGAGTAGAAGTATCTTCCTGGTATTCGGATAAAGGCATTCATTTAGCTTATGGGACTTCTGCAAGAGAAGATAACACGCAAATTTTAAGCTGGAGTGATGCTGCAAGAAGAATCAATGAGCTTTTGGGAAATGGGGAGTTTGCTACAAATGTAGAGCTTTTAGAAGCACAGGACTATGAAAGAGATAGAGTTTCAGAATCCTTATGGTATCTATATCACGATTTAAGCGAAGAAGGGAAAGCACAGGGCTATTTTGACTTTATAGAAAGAGGTGGTGGCTTTCCGGAAGAAACGAAAAGATTATCTAAGGCATTAAAAAATCCTCAATATCTGAAAGACACGATTAGGGAATACAGCCGTTTTTTAGCAGGATACAAAGAAAACAAAGATGTACTAAGATTTCATTATCACAAGGTAGATAGTATTTATCAGAAATTACAGGAACTTACGCTTCAAAGAAAGGAATATACCTCTAACCTTACCGAACTTCCAAAGGTACATGGCTTTATTACAGAAGATGAAGTTCTTGCTGCGATTTCAAGAGGAAGTGGAGTCGATAAAGGAAAAGAGCGTGTTACCAAGTTTTTTAAAGAAAATCATACCTTGCAGGAAAAAGCAAATTTCCTAAAAGATGAGTATGGAATCGGAGGTCATTCTCATGCTGTTTCAGGGGCAAAGGGAAGTGATGAATGGCACGATGCAAAGGGGCTTAAATTACAGAAGAATCATTGTAACGATGTTTTTCTTACATGGTCAAATGTAGCAAAGCATATAGATGAGCTGCTTTCAAAAAATCTTTATCTTGAAGAAAAGGACATTGAAAGTAAGGCAGAGATAGAAGAACAAAAAGAACTAAGCTATTACTCTAAAGACAATCCATATAATCTAATGACTGATGAAATGCTTGAGCGAGTTCCTGAACTTTATGCACAAGAGGATGTAGCTTTAGCGGATAAACAGGTTCATGCAGCATACATTATTCCATTTAGAAGTAACTGGACTTGGTATATGACGGAATATGACAGAGAAAGTAAAGATGCTTTTGGACTTGTGCTTGGAATAGAGCCTGAATGGGGATATTTTAATCTTGATGAGCTAAAGGAACTAAATGCCCAAAGGCTTGTTTTAGAGGATTTTCCAAAGACCTTTAGAGAACTTAAAGACAGTGAACTTAAAAAGCAGATGGATAAGCAGGAGCTTCATCATGTCTTTAACGGAGAACTTAGCTTTGAGGAGAATAATACAGAGCTTGAAGCACCTGAAGAAGTAGAAGAAAGCATACAAGCAGAACCTTTTCAGGCTACCTTATTTGATTATCTAAAGGAAAGAGAAGAAGTAGAGCTTAATGAAAAAGAGGACAGCTTTTCAGATAAGTTTGCAGTCAAAGAAGGCGATACCGTCTATTTTAATCATGAGGAGTACAAAGTAAGAGAGATTTCCAAAAATCAAATCACAGGAAGAAATGATTTGTGGCTTGATCCTGTAAGGCAAGGTAATCATCAAATCCCGATTGTAGCCTTTACAAATAATGAGGATTTATTAAGACAAATAAGTCTTGAAAGACCTGAATTTATCATCGGTGATGAAGTGAGATATAAGGAAAAAGACTATACCATCACAAGATTTGATGATATGGGAAATAACCTAAAGATAGTAACGGTTAAGGATAATACCGAATATCTTGGAGGTATGATTACAGGCTCCGATGTAATTCCTTATCGTAAGGAAAGTGAGCTTGATAAAATCTTTGAAAATCTGACCAATGAGAAGCCCGAAAAGACTTTTGAGGAAGTAGAAATAAAGAAAAATGAGGCTCACAATTTCAAGATTACAGAAGAAACGCTCCCTGCAAAGTTATCTCCAAGTGAGAGGTTAAACAATAACCTTGAAGCAATCTCTATGCTTAACAGGGTGGAAAGAGGAGAGCGAGAGCTTGATATTACAGCTCAGGAAGTTTTAGCAAAATATGTCGGCTGGGGAGGACTTTCCGATGTCTTTGATGAAAGTAAGGATGGACAGTGGAAAGAGGCAAGAGCCTTCTTAAAGGAAAATCTATCGTCATCAGAATATGAAGCAGCAAGAGAATCAACCCTAACGAGTTTTTACACACCAAAAACTGTCATTGACGGGATATATAAGACGCTTTCCGGCATGGGATTTAAACAGGGAAATATCCTTGAACCTTCAATGGGTATCGGGAACTTTATAGGGAATGTACCCGATGAAATGAGTAAGTCAAAATTTTATGGCGTAGAGCTTGATTCGGTAAGCGGTCGCATTGGAAAACTGCTATATCCGGAAAGTGAAGTGCAGGTAAAGGGGTTTGAAGAAACGGGCTTTTCCAATAACTTCTTTGATGTAGCAATCGGAAATGTTCCCTTTGGTGAGTACAAGGTAAATGACAGAGAATATAATCGCAATAACTTTCTTATTCACGATTACTTCTTTGCCAAGTCCATTGATAAAGTAAGAAATGGTGGTGTTATTGCCTTTATTACATCTTCAGGAACAATGGATAAAAAAGACGAAAGTGTAAGAAGGTATCTTGCAGCAAGAGCCGAATTTTTAGGGGCAATCAGACTTCCAAACGATACCTTTAAGGGTGTTGCCGGAACAGAAGTAACTTCGGATATTATCTTCCTCAAGAAAAGAGATAGCGTATTGGAGCGAGATGAAGATTGGATACACCTTGCAGAAGATGAAAACGGGCTTGTATATAACAAATACTTTGTCGATCATCCTGAGCAGGTGCTTGGTTCTATGCGGGAAGTAAGCGGAAGGTTTGGGAAAACTCTAACTTGCGAACCGACAGCTTTTTTAGGGCAAGAAAACAACATGGCTTCATTAAAGGATCGTATCGAGATTGCAGGAGAAAGAATAAAGATACCAAGTATGAAGAAATAGAGCTCTTAGATGATGAAATAACCTCTATCCCTGCAACAGATGATGTAAAAAACTTCTCTTATACTCTGATTGATGATGAAGTCTATTACAGGGAGAATTCCCTATTTATCAAAAAAGAAGTAAGCGATAAAAATAAAGAAAAAATCAAGGATTACCTTGAGCTGAATGCTGCTTTAAAAGAGGTGATTTACAAGCAGAAGGAAGATTTTAGTGATGGAGAAATCAAGGCTTCACAAGAAAAACTAAACGAAGTATATGACAACTTTTCAAAGAAGCATGGCTTTGTCAATAATTTAAGTAATACCAGAGCCTTGAAGGAGGATAGCAACTTCCCGCTTGTATCTTCCATAGAAATTCTTGATGAAGAAGAAAATTTCAAGGCAAAGGGAGATATTTTCTCCAAAAGAACTATTACAAAAGCCAAAGTCATAGACCATGTTGATACTTCTTTGGAAGCTCTTGTTTTATCGGTATCTGAAAAAGGATATGTGGACTTTGACTATATGGGAAGTCTTACCGGAAAAGACAGACAGACTTTAATTGAGGAGCTTCGAGGGGAAATCTATCTAAATATCAGGGAAGAACAAAACTTTTACAGACCACTTTCCTTTAACCCCGAGGATGGCGATTTACCTTTTGCCTGTGCAAATGGCAGTAATTCCTATAAATATGGCTATGTAACAAAAGATGAATACCTAAGTGGAAATATCAGGGACAAGATTGCCATTGTAGATAGTTATCTATCAAAACTAAGACAAACGGAAAGAGAACTCCCTCATCTTGGTTTTGCTGAGAACGGAAAAGAAAAAGAGCTGATAAGCTATGAAATGAACCGTTTGGAATATCAAAAAGCAGAGCTTACAAAAGTTCTTCCAAAGGAATTAGAAGCAAGTGAAATCAATGTGCGTCTTGGTGCAACTTGGATACCGATTAAAGATATTGAGAAATTCATCTTTGAAACACTAAAAACTCCGGGATATGCAAGATGGGATATTAAGGTTAAATTTTCAAACCTTACAAGCGAATGGAATGTAGAAGGAAAAAGCAGGGACAGAGGAAATGACCTTGCTGAAATGACCTTTGGTACATCAAGGGTAAATGCCTATAAGCTGATTGAAGATGCCTTAAA